>JAEEGK010031883.1_pt1 | contig 10354 bp, 7 predicted proteins | sample 8958771 | NCBI WGS metagenome assembly JAEEGK01 (sample SAMN16246547, study PRJNA631951) | gut metagenome | biome: gut microbiome; feature: rumen; material: SC-attached | host: Bos | place: Iran: Karaj | collected 2018-10 | reverse complement strand
CCAGCAAAGCAACACGGCCCATACCACGAACCTTCTTGCGAGGGAAGCTTGGAATCTCCTCATCAAAAGGACAAGCCAGACGGGTATTCATTTTTGTATAGCGTTCCCATTCCGGCATATATCGGATTTTATTTTTACAGGTTTTCAAATTTGCATAAGCAGTTTCCCAATCGCGTCCAAGCGCAGAAACCATACCGCCACCAGTAACAACAACGCGGCGCTTTCCATTCGGTTTTGTGAATTCCATAATAATTCCCCAATAAAGTAGTAAGATAAAAGAGTATAGTAAGAATATAAGAAAAATGGGTTTAATTCAACAGAGCCTTTGCTTCTTCATACGGTAATGGCTTGCCCCAGACAAAGCCCTGGATAAAGTCGCATTTGTGGTCCTTGAGAATTTCCAGCTGATTTTCGTTTTCTACACCTTCGGAAATTACCTCGCAGTCCATAATGTGGCCCATGTAGATAATTGAATCTACCATGTCGCTCATTACAGGGTCATTTTCAAGCTCATCAATCAGGCTCTTGTCTATTTTCAACAGACTTACCGGCAGCTTCATAAGCTGGGCGATTGAAGTATAACCGGTTCCAAAATCATCAAGGGCAATCTGAACACCGAGCGTACGAAGGGTAAGAATATTATCAATAGTTATTTCTCTGGACTCTGCAAAAGAATATTCAGTAATTTCAATTTCAAGGTTTTCAGCAGGGAACTGAATTTCTTCAATCAGCTGATTAATTTTCTGGGCAAAATTTTCGGTAGCAATATTTTTTGCAGAAACATTAATTGAAACAACAAAGCTGTTTCCGCTACCTTCAAGCACAGGCTTCATCTCAGTCATTGCACGGCGGAGAACGTAATCATCAATTTCTGTAATAAGGTTTGTTTTTTCTGCAGCAGGAATAAACATAGCAGGGCTTACAATTGAACCATCTGGTTTTCTGCAGCGAATTAAAGTTTCAAAGCCACGGAGTTTTTTACCCTCGGTAATATATTGTGGCTGATATACAAGGAAGAACCAGTCGTGAGCCATTGCATCTTTTATAAGGAACTCTGCTTCCTTTTGTTCAAAATCAGAATTCAAAAGAGAATCATCATAAAAACAGATTTTCTGTTCCTGGGATTTTCGTGCTTCTGCAAGAGCCATTTCTCCATAGCGGAGAATACCAGAAGCATTTCTTTCTTTATTAAAATCCTTATTTATAAGAACCACGCCCGCCGCAAGAGAAACATTACAGGTCTTTTTTATAGAAGGGTCTTCTCCATACTTTGGCGGAAGAGTCATAACTTCCGAACGGATAATCAGCTTTAACTTTTCTTCCGGATAATTATTTTCATCAAGAATCATTGCGAAAATTCCGCCGGTAATCTTAAAAAGCATTTCGTCTTTTCCAAGCATGCTCTTTAGCTTTGGCGCAATTTCTTTAAGAATATAATCTCCCGCCTGAATTCCATAAACATCATTTATATTTTTAAAATCTTCTATTTCAATACAGGCAAGAAGAAAGTCATTTTTTGCTTCAAGCTGCTGATTGGCATATTTTACATAGTAACGTCTGTTTGGAAGGCCGGTAATAAAATCTGTAAGACTGTTGATTGTAGATCTTTTATAAAAAGAATAAATAATTAAAACTGTTATAAAAGAAACTAAAGATGTTACTACACTAGGAAGAGGGGCCAGATTATGGGAACCTATAATAGGATTTAAAGCTGCCAGAATGCTCAGTGTCATTATACCCATGGCAAACTTGCTTCCTTTCCTGAAATCAATAAAAACCAGTATTACACAACACAAAGAATTTATGGCCGCAATAATACCCTGGATTGAAGAAACCGGAAAAAAAAAGTTACCGTAACGTATAATATGACCAGACATACTTGATAATCTTGTTACCCCCACTATACATGCAAGACCATAAAGGGTTAGGAGAATCATCAGGATATTTTTACGATTAATGAATTTCAATATAGTCCTCCAAAAATACTTAACAACTTTTGTATATACAGGACTTTATTAGATAGGATGGAATTTAAATATTGTCTAATTTTAACATGGGAGATTTCGAAAAACAAGGAAAAGTGATTTTGACATTTCTGCAAATTTTGTCTAGTAAAAGATTATTCTCTATGATAAAATTGATACTATATAATTAAAACATCAACGGCCGTAAATGGCCTTTCACAGGAGTAAACAAAAAATGGAAAACTTAAACGCTGATAAGAAGGTTCTTGTAACTGGTGCCAGTGGTGGAATTGGCCGTGCTATTGCTGTTGAAGCTGCTAAAGCCGGATATTATGTAATCTGTCACTATAACGGAAGTCAGGGAAAGGCAGAGGAAACTCTTTCACAGATTAAGGCAGCTGGTGGAGATGGGGAATTAATTCAGTTTGATGTATCTAACCGCGAAGATTGTAAAGCTAAACTCGGCGAATTGAGTGCAAAGCACGGAGTTCTTTGGGGAATCGTAAATAACGCAGGTGTTACCCGCGATAATACTTTTGTTGCTATGAGCGGAGACGACTGGGACAAGGTTATTCACACTAACCTCGACAGCTTCTACAACGTAATTAATCCTCTTTTGATGCCAATGGCAAGCCGTAAAAACAAGCGCGGTGGACGTATCATAACAATTTCTTCTGTAAGTGGTGTTGATGGAAACCGCGGACAGACAAACTACTCTGCTTCTAAGGCAGGTATTATTGGTGCTACAAAGGCACTTGCAGTTGAACTTGCAGGCCGTGGAATTACCTGTAACGCAATTGCACCTGGTGTAATTGAAACAGATATGACTAAGGCTATCCGCCCAGAAGTATACGACATTATCATGCAGACAATTCCAATGGGACGTGCAGGTAAGCCGGAAGAAATTGCCGCTGCTGCTGTATTCCTCCTTAGCGAAGGTGCTGCATATATTACACGCCAGGTAATCGAGATCGACGGCGGTATGTAATTTACTGGAGTTATCAAAGGCATGGAGTTTTTACGACTGCACCAGCAGAACATAATGCTGTTTTTAAGCGGCATTTGTTTTGTTTTAGCAATCCTAAGCTTTCTTACAAATACACTTAGTAAAAAACGGAGACGAGCACTAGTAATTCTGGAATTTGTAGCCTCCCTGCTTTTGATAATGGACCGTTTTGCCTACCAGTACCGAGGAAACGTTTCTACCCTCGGTTACTGGATGGTACGTATTTCTAACTTTTCTGTATTCTTTCTTTCCATTGCAATTATCTATCATTTTAATAATTATCTTATAGATCTTTTAACAAACGAAGGTAAGCTCGAAAAGGTTCCGCGTCGTTTACGCTGTGTACAGTATCTGTGTTTAGTTGGCGTATTACTGCTGATTATTTCTCAGTTCACCGGGCTTTATTATACCTTCGATGAATATAACCGATATCAGCGTTCACCTGCTTATCTTCTTAGTTATATTTTTACACTTGGCTGTCTTTTATTTCAGCTTGATGTAATTTTTGAATATGCAAACCGAATCCGAAAGACAATCAGAATACTGCTTGTTACCTTTACAATGTTTCCGCTGCTTGCCGCAATTGTGCAGCTTTTCTGTTATGGTCTTTCGCTGATTAATATTACCCTCGTTGGCGAAACTATTATGCTTTTTATGTTTGTTCTTACCGATATGAACAAAACCATAGATAAAGCAAACAACCTTAAAATTGAGTTCCTGCAGGAAGAACAGAAAAACATGCAGATTATGTTTGAACAGACTGCAACTGCTCTTGCAAACGCAATAGATGCCAAGGACGTTTATACTCACGGACATTCAATGCGCGTTGCAGAATATTCTCATAAAATTGCCGTTCTTGCAGATAAAGATGAAAAGTTCTGCCAGGATGTTTATTTTGCAGGACTTCTTCATGACGTAGGAAAAATCGGAATTCCAAATAACATCATCAATAAAAACGGAAAACTCACAGCCGAAGAATTTGCAGAAATCAAAAAGCATCCAGTAATCGGAAAGCAGATTCTTTCGAGCATTTCAAAGTCTCCATATCTTTCTATTGGGGCAAATTATCATCACGAGCGCTACGACGGATATGGATATCCGGAAGGACTTAAGGGCGAAGATATTCCAGAGCTTGCAAGAATTATTGCCGTTGCAGATGCTTACGATGCAATGACTTCTAAACGAAGCTACCGTGACCCTATTCCTCAGGAAAAGGTTCGCGAGGAAATTGTAAAGGGAATGGGAAATCAGTTTGACCCTGCCTTTGCAAAGCACATGCTTCATATGATAGACCTCGACACAGAGTACGATATGAAGGAGCACGAGGATATTAAGGAGCTTGGTGGTAAGGATGTCCTCAACTGTGCGGAATTCCGCTCTAAAAAATCAGAGGGAATTTATCTTTCTTCTACTCCCGTTTTGATAAGAGTTCACTGCCATACTGAGTCGGATGCGACTGAAAACACCATTCCTTCGTTTATTGCTTTTGATTCACTTGATGCCCGTGCTCATGAAACTGAATCAAAGCGTAAAGATATGCTTTACAGTGAATATGCAATTGTACGCTTTGACGGAAAAATTACAGAAGGTACGGCAAGAAAAATCAAAACAGAAATTATTCCAGCTGATGAATATGCAGAAAAGGCTCCTTCAAAACAGGAGCTTTTAGCTGAATATAAAAATGGTCTGGACTACGAAATTAATGCTGTAAAATATAAAGACCATGTTCTGATTGTTATTAAGAATAAATTCCAGACGGTTCGTGTTATTCTTGCACTTCCAGACAGTACCCATTACGCATATCTTTCACTTACCGGTGAAAAATGTATCATAAGCAATGTTGTAATCACTAAAGCTGATACAGAAATTACTTCCTCTTACATCCCACGCATTGCCGAAGAAATCAGTTATATAGATGGACCAGAAGGAGATGTTCCAAATATTCAGATTGACGGCTGGCGTTCTGCTTCTACCGAAGGTATTCCTGTCAGAGACAAGATGACAATTACCTTCCATTCAATGAGTCTGCCTACTGCGCGTCTTATCTGGCACTGTCCGTTTATCTGCCTGTTCTACTCTGAAGATAAAAAAGTGGATGGAAAAGGCTATCGCGAATTTGTTGTTGTAAGATTAGACGGTGAAGACTGGGAAGAAAACTCTCATGCAAAAAATACAATGCTTATCAGCAGGAATGATGTCTTTAATGGCTGGGATGCCTGGAAGGCTCGGAACAAGGCCGGCATGGACTGTAAAATAGAAATCCACCGTGACGGCAACACGATTACTACGTTTACCGAAAACAGTGGAATTGCAATAAAGAGTATTACGACTATTAAGGATGATGCACCGGAGATTTATGTTTCACTCACCGGTGATCAGGTCGCACTTACAAACATTCACTTTAACTAAGGCCTGCCGCCCCAATTAAGCCTTTTTCCTGTTTGCAAGGCGGAGAATTCCGCGCATTCTTTTTTCTGAGAAAACTCCGTTCGTTATGCTGATAAGGCTTTCGAGCGGATTTTCTTCAATCGCGCTGATTGCTATTTTTACAGAAGGATCATCCTTAGATTTTCCGCGCATTGCAAAAAGCAGTACACGAATAATTATGCGAAGAATCATTCTTACCGCAAAGCTTTCTTTAGCCATATCGCCAAGATTGTCGGCTGTGGTAAAGGTTCCGCGGTGATGCTGTGTATAATAACAGTCTGTAAAGAAGGCATCATAGAGAGCAGCATCCGGTGTGTAGCTGTCTGCCTCTGTGCGTGCTATTTCACTTTCGCTTACTTCTATTTCTTTTTCCAACTGGATTTTTTTAACTGATGAAGCAGCAAAAATTTTATAAGTTCCTACAGAAGGCAGAAAGTTATGTGCAGAAGTGTCGTAGGCCTTAAAAGCATTTTCATCGAGCGTTACAGTTACACGCTTTGTTTCGCCAGGTTCAAGCTCAACCTTTTCAAAGCCGCGAAGCTCTGGATAAACACCATCCATTTTCTGGACATAAACCTGAGCAGCTTCGCTACCTTTCACTTTTCCTGTGTTTGTTACATCAAAAGAAACTGATCCCGCCTTTACATCAGCATCTAGATTTGAATATGAAAATGTTGTGTAGCTCAGTCCATAGCCAAACTCATAACGTACAGGAATATTTTTTGCCTCGTAATAACGGTAGCCAACAAGACAACCTTCTTTGTATTCGATGTTGTCATCTTCACCACCAAAGCTTCCGTAGCATGGTGTGTCCTTTTCTGTAAACGGAAAGGTTTCTGCAAGCTTTCCGCTTGGGTTAACGTTTCCGCTGAGGAGCTGGGCACACGCTTCGCCACAAGCTTCTCCGCAAAGATACATATGAAGAATTGCTGAAACTTTATCTGCAAAATATAAATCAATTGGAGCACCGCTAAAGGTTACTGCAATTACTTTTGCACCAAGAGCAATAATCTGGTCGAGGAGCTTTGTCTGAACCTCTGGAAGAGCCATTGTTTCGCGGTCAAAGCCTTCGCCTTCAAACTCTTCTGTAAGACCGCAGAAGAAAAGAACAGGGCGATTTTCTGCAGCAGCTTTTTTTGCAAGCTCGAGAGCCTGTGCATAGTCCGTTTCGCTTACATTGCCGATATCTGTCGGGTAGCCTTCTGCAAAATCAATTTCGTAACCAAGGGTTTTAAGACTTTCCAGCGCACTCGGGTATTCAGCCGCATTTATATGGCTTGAACCACCGCCCTGAAATTTCATTGTGGCAGCAAGACCGCCGATTACTGTGAGCTTTGAGTTTGGAGCAAGCGGAAGTGCACCATCGTTTTTAAGAAGAACTGCTGAGCTGGTTGCAAAACGAAGGGCTGATTTATGATGAGCCACAAAATCAATTTTAGAATTATCAGCCTTCTGATTGTGTCCACCGTTCCATTTCTGTGCGGCTTCAATTACAAGATTGTTTGCTTCCTCTAACTTTTCCTGAAGATCTTTGTCGTTTTCATAAAGTGGTTCAAGCTGATGTGAAAAATATCCGTTTGAATCAGGCATGGCAAGAGACATACCAGCCTTAAGACAGTTTGCAGCTCCAATACATGCACCCCAGTCAGAAATCACCATTCCCTTAAAGCCCCATTTTTTTCGGAGAACTTCTGTAAGAAGGAATTTACTGGCAGCAGCATACTCACCATTTACTTTATTGTAAGAAACCATGATGCTGGCCGGCTGTGCCTTGCGAACTGCAATTTCAAAAGGACGGAGATATATTTCCGAAAGAGTTTTTTCGTCTACTATTGAGTTTGAAGTCTGGCGGCGCTTTTCCTGATTGTTACAGGTAAAGTGCTTGAGCGAAGTACCTATTCCTAGAGCCTGCATTCCATTGATATAACTTGCAGCAAGAGTTCCTGCAAGATAAGGGTCTTCTGAAAAATATTCAAAGTTACGGCCACAAAGAGGAGAACGCTTTATGTTTGTTCCAGGACCAAGAACTACATCGACCTCCTGGCACTGTGCTTCTTCTGCAATAGATTTTCCTTCTTCGCTCAGGAGTGCTTTATCCCAGCTGGCAGCCATACAGCTTGAAGTCGGAAAGCAGGTAGCAAGCCGACTGCGGTTTATATCAGCATAGGCCTCAGTTTCCTGTACCGGGTCCTGCTTACGAAGTCCGTGTGGTCCGTCACTCATTGTAAAAGATGGCAGCTTCCCCTCAGCATCATAAGAGTTCCAGTTACCTACTCCATTGAAGAGACGAATTTTTTCTTCCTTTGATAATTGTGCCATTATGTTCTCCTGTTTTTTTTGCCGTATTTTTTCGTTAAGCTTTGTCGCCGAACAAAGCCTCTGCGTCTTCGGTTTCCATTACAGAAACCTTTGTTGTTACAACCGGCTTCTCGTCGTTTTTGTCTGCGTAGAGTTCGCAGATGTAGCGGTAAACATGATTTTCTTCATCGCGGAAATCTTCTACAGCCTTCATCTTGATTGTTGTGTTATTTCTGAGATAGCCTACATCCGCCTTAAATTCCATTACGCTCAAAATAAATCCCGGCAGCGGAGTCCTACCCTTAATAGTGTTTGTAATACCAGTAAGAGCCGAGATACACTGAGCCATAAACTCAAAGCCTGCCCAGCTTGGCACACCGTCGAACTCCGGCTCATAAAATATACAGTTTTCCGTAATGTCATATTCACTGGTAATTGTATGATTATTTACATCATGCTGTGTTACGCGTGAAAGCAGAAACATTTTTCCCTTGTGAGGAAGATAGTTGATAAGCTCGTCATGTTCGATAAGTTGTTGGATTTCTTTCATTTTTTATTCTCCTATATACCGAGTACCAGGCAGGCATTGGCGCCACCGAAGGCAAACGAATTTGAAAGGCAGACTTTGAGAGGTCTATTTTTCCCGTCTCCATTTCCTGATTTGCTGTCCACAATATTTAACTGCGGAAGCTCTTCATCCTGTTCGCCATCCCAAACCTGAGAAGGTAATTTTATATTTTCTTTTTCTTTATTTTCAACCAGAGCCTTCCAGCAGATTGCCGCTTCAAGAGCAGCAGCTGCGCCAAGCGTATGCCCTGTAACCGGCTTTGTTGTAGAAACCGGAACCAGGGCTGCACCGCCCTCGCTGTCGCCAAAAATTGCAGCCACAGCCTTTGCTTCCATGCTGTCGTTGAACTTTGTTCCGGTTCCGTGCAGGTTGATGTAACCAACGTCGCTGGCTGCAAGGCCGGCATTTTCCATAGCACGGCGGATTGCTTTTTCAGCCCCTGCCCCGCTCGGGTCCGGCGAAGTCATATGATAGGCGTCTGCACTTTCGCCCCACCCCAGAAGTTTTACGGTGGTTTCGACAGGCCCTTCGACTCCGCTCAGGGACCGCTCAACCACCGTCTCTTTCGTCAGCACAAAAAAGGCCGCCCCGTCGCCCAGGGTAATTCCGTGTCTGTTTTTACTGAAAGGATTTGTAATTTCACTTGAAACAGCTTCAAGCGCACTAAAACCAATCAAGGTTGTATCGGAGGCAATTTCAATTCCACCCACAATAGCTGCATCAACAAGGCCTGCCTTTATCATTTCGGCAGCCTTTATGATTGCCCCCGCACTTGAAGAGCAGGCAGTTGCAAAGGTCAGAGCCGGACCCTGTAAACCAAACTTTTCTACAATAAAGGTTGAAACATAATCTGCCCCCTGGATTTCCAGAGAATAATCAGCAGGAAACTCGCCGTCGGCAAAATATTTGCGGTGGTTAGCCAGAGAAAGTTCTGTTCCATTATCACAGGAGCCGATACAGACTGCAATGCGGTCAGGCCCATATTTTTCCTTCACAGCTTTTATATCATCAGCAATCTGCTCCAGGGCAGCATTTTCAATCCGCATGATTTTCATGTCATAGCGGGCGCCGCTCGGCTTCAGGTTTCCTTCGTCAATGCGTGCTGCAAAATATTCTTCACCGTTGCAGGCTTTTACTTTTTTGATATTATCCTGCTTACCCGTAATTACTGCATTCCAGAGTTCGTCAATATTGTTTCCTGCGCAGCTCATTACGCCGGGCTTTGAAAGATACAGATCCATTCTATTCCTCAAGCTTCGTCAACTCATACTCATAGCCGCGAAGATAATTTTTAATTGTGACAGTATTATCAATTATCGAAATTTCTTCAATCAGTTTTTTATCGTCTTTGATTAAACGCCTTTCATTCACGCCTGCGTCCGGATTATATCCAGAACCATTCCATACCTCAAATTCAAGCCCAGCTGCTTCATAATTCATGCGTAAATAATTTTCATCATAAAAGGCATTCTGAATATCGCAGGCAATATATTCTCCGGGAAGATTTTTTGGGAAATAGGCAGAATCAAAAGTTACCCTCTGACCATTAAAAGAAAGATTTCCCATGTCAGTACCAAAATCATTAACCAAAGAAAGACTTATTCCTTTTGCATCAATCTGAGTATAGGAAAGAAGGGAGAAACTTGTTTTACCGTAGCTGCCGCTCAAAAGCTGAATTCCGTCAAAAATCTGGCCGGCACATTCTGGCAGCAGGAGATTTATTTTTTTTGTATTGGTGATATAGACAGGGCCGCAGTCAGAAACTTTTGCCGCTTCTTTTTTTACAGGCTGACTTGTCTTACAGGAAATCAGAAAAAGAGAACAAATGAGGAAAATAATAATTCTTTTAAATGTGGTTTCGACAAGCTCAACCACCGGGTGCGTTTTTTTAATCATCTATTTTTCCCAGTAAACCGGCAGAAAGTAAATTATCATAGTATACAATTCAAGACGTCCTGCAAGCATTGCAAAGCTGTACCAGTATTTTACAAAATCAGGAAGGAAGCCGAAGTTCTGGCTCGGACCAAGCAGAGCGTAACCAGGACCAATGTTTCCAACCATGCTAAGGGCACCGGTAAAAGCGGACCAGAC
>JAEEGK010031881.1_pt1 | contig 10354 bp, 10 predicted proteins | sample 8958771 | NCBI WGS metagenome assembly JAEEGK01 (sample SAMN16246547, study PRJNA631951) | gut metagenome | biome: gut microbiome; feature: rumen; material: SC-attached | host: Bos | place: Iran: Karaj | collected 2018-10 | reverse complement strand
TGCTGGTCCAGCAGCTGGACACCCAGGTCGAGCAGGTTACGCCTGAGATGTGCGTGACGAAGGTGAAGCCGACTGAGGCCCAGCTGGCCGACGCGAACTTCGGCTGGAAGATCGTCAAGCACGTGAAGTCCAATGCGATCGCAGTCGTCCGCGACAACCACACCATCGGTGTCGGCGCCGGCCAGACGAACCGCGTCGGCTCTGCTGAGATTGCCCTCAATGAGGCAAAGGCAGCCGGCTTTACGGAAGGTCTCGTCCTCGCGTCCGACGGTTTCCTGCCGTTCGACGACACCGTCGCCCTCGCCGCGAAATACGGCGTGACGGTCATCGTCCAGCCAGGCGGCAGCATCCGCGACGCGGACGCCATCGCCAAGGCCGACGAACTCGGCATCACGATGCTCTTCACCGGAGTAAGACATTTCAAGCATTAATCGTATGGGCCTCGTTTATCCGCTTCCTTCCCAGAATACTTCCGTCGCTGGCAAGGAGATCAACCTGGAGAACTTACTGGGAAAAACCGTCCTCGTCGTGGGCGGCGGCGGGCGTGAGCACGCCATTGTCGATGCGTTGAGCCGGAGCCCGCAGGTCTCCAAGATTTATTGCGCCCCCGGGAATGCCGGCATCGGCCAGAAGGCATTCAACGTGGCCTTGAAAGATACTGATGTCGAGGGGCTGAAGAACTTCGCGATTGAGAATGCCGTGGACCTGACGGTCGTCGGGCCGGAGGCAGCGCTGGCGGCCGGTCTGACGGACGCCTTCCGCGCTGCAGGCCTCGCGGTGTTCGGCCACACGAAGGCTGCTACGGCCATCGAGAGCTCCAAGGAGTTCGCCAAGCGGCTCATGGAGAAATACGGCATCCCCACAGCCTCCTATCAGGCTTTTTCTGACTACAACGAAGCACTTTCCTATGTCTCTGCCCGTCCGTTCCCGGCCGTCCTCAAATACGACGGCCTGGCGGCCGGCAAGGGCGTGGTGATTGCCCAGGATCTGGAGGAAGCGAAGGCCGCGCTCGCCAGCATGTTGCTGGACGAGGCCTTCGGCAAGGGCAGGGTCGTGGTGGAAGACTTCCTTACCGGCCCGGAGTTCTCTTTCCTGTGCTTCGTAGATGGCAAGCGCGTCTATCCGATGCCGCTTTCCCAGGACCATAAGCGCGCTTTCGACGGTGACAAGGGCCCGAATACGGGCGGCATGGGTGCTTACACGGGCCTGCCGTTCATTACGGAGGAAGACCGTGAATTCGCCTTTAAGGAAATCATGTGCAAGGCCGCGGAAGCGATGGTAGCCGAAGGCTGCCCGCTCTCCGGCGTCCTGTACGGCGGCCTGATGAAGACCCCGCAGGGGATCAAGGTCATCGAGTTCAACGCCCGCTTCGGCGACCCGGAGACGGAAGTCGTGCTGCCGCTCCTCGAGAGCGACATTTATGACATCTTCGAGGCGGTCGCCATGGGCCGGGAAACGGCCGAGCCGGTCTGGCGCAAGGGCTTCACCCTGGGTGTCGTGCTGGCCTCCAAAGGCTACCCGGGCTCCTACCAGAAGGGTTTTGCCATCAAGAATATGGATCAGGTCGATGCGCATGTGGCCCACATGGGCACCGCCATCAAGGACGGCCAGCTCGTCACCAACGGCGGTCGCGTCCTAATGGTCATCGCCGAAGGCCCCACCATCGCCGCCGCCCGCGAAAAGGTCTATGCCGAGGTCGCAAAGATCGACTGTGACAACCTGTTCTACCGGTACGACATCGCGCACTGCGCATTTGAATAAGATCTCTCCACTCGCTTCGCTCGGTCGAGATGACACTGTCATTTCGAGCGCAGTCGAGAAATCTAATTGAATTGTTATGGGATACATTATTGATGGAAAAGCCTTAAGTCAAGCAGTCAAGGACGAAGTCAAGGCCCAGGTGCCCGAGCTGGAGGCCCAGTACGGCCGCAAGCCCTGCCTCGTGGTCATCATCGTGGGGGAGAACCCTGCCAGCCAGGTCTATGTGCGCAACAAGGTGAAGGCCGCCGCTTATACGGGCATGGAATCCCGTCTGGTCGAACTCCCCGCCGACATCAGCGAGGAGGCCCTCCTGGACCACATCAAGGCCCTGAACGTGGACCCGGCTGTGGACGGCATCCTGGTGCAGCTCCCGCTGCCCAAGCATATCGACGAGGAAAAGGTCATCGACACCATCGTCCGTGAAAAGGACGTGGACGGCTTCCACCCCGGCAACGTGGCGAACCTCTGGCTGGGCAAGGACTGCATCGTCCCGTGCACGCCCGCCGGCGTGATGCGGATGCTGGATTCCATCGGCGTGGACCTGAAAGGCAAGAATGCCGTGGTCGTGGGCCGCAGCAACATCGTGGGCAAGCCGATGGCGAAACTCCTGCTGGACCGTCATGCGACGGTCACGATCGCCCATTCCCGCACCGCCGACCTCGGCGCCGTCTGCCGCACGGCCGACGTCCTCGTCGTCGCCGTGGGCCGCGCCGGCCTCGTGACCGGCGACATGGTCAAGCCGGGCGCGGTAGTCATCGACGTGGGCATGAACCGCAATGCCGAAGGCAAGCTCTGCGGCGACGTTGACTTCGCCTCCGCCGAGCCCGTCGCCTCCTGGATCACTCCCGTCCCTGGCGGTGTCGGTCCCATGACCATCGCGATGCTCATGAAGAACACCATCGCCTGCTTCCTCTCCCGCCAGCAAGCGTAATCCGCTATGCGTAAGCTGGTTGTCATCCTTGTTGCCCTGTCGGTTTCGATGGGGCTTTGCGCTCAAGTAAAGACGGCGAAGCCGGAGGACCATGGGATGGACCCGGAGCGGCTTGCCCGGGTGGACGCGGTCATTGACGATGCCATACGGGCGGGAGATATCCCCGGTGCCGTCCTTTCCGTCGTGCGCCGGAACGACATCGTTTATCTGAAGGCGTACGGGAACAAGTCCGTCGTTCCGGATACCGTGCCGATGACCGTGGAAACGATGTTCGACCTGGCCTCCCTGAGCAAGTGCGTAGGAACCACGCTCTCGTTCATGCAACTGATCGAGGGCGGTTATGTGCGCCTGACCGATCCCGTAAAGCATTACATTCCCGGTTTTCTGCCGTGGAAGGATCCCGAAACAGGGGAGGAGGTCGATATCATCCTGCGGGACCTGCTGACGCATTCCTCCGGATTATCTGCCTATTATGATGCCGATTTGTTCGTGGAACGCTTCGGGACCAACCAGCCCGATTCGCTGATGCACGTCATCGCTACCGAGGTGGACCGTCACTTCAAGCCCGGGAGCGACTTCCTGTACAGTTGCCTGAATTTCATTACGCTGCAGCATATCCTCGAGACTGTGACAGGGGAGCGTCTCTGCGACTATGCCGAGTCGCACGTCTTCGCTCCGCTCGGCCTCAAACACACCTGCTATTTCCCGTTGAAAGAGGATCTTCGTTCGCCGGCTCGTCACCTGGACCTGCTTCCTCTCGTAGCACCTACTGAGGTGCAAAGCGACGGATCCGTGCTGAAAGGCGCCGTGCACGACCCGCTCGCCAGGCTTGCGAACGGAGGCAATTCCGGCAACGCCGGTGTCTTCTCCGATGCCGTGGACCTTTCCCGGATCTGTATGATGGTGATGAACCAGGGGATGGCCAGGCAAGACAAGGAACTCGGTTTCTCCGGAGAGGATACGCGCATCTTGAGCCGCGCCGCCGTCCGCCTGATGACGACCATCCCGCCGGCAAACGCCCCCTCCGTGGGCCGTGCCCTCGGTTGGGATGTGAAGAGTGAACACAGCGGCCTCCGGGGCGACCTGTTCAACCCCGAGACCACCTTGATGCACACCGGCTATACCGGCACCTCGCTGGTCATCGATCTGGACTCTCAAACGGCCATCGTTCTCCTTACCAACCGCGTGCATCCCGCCGACGACGGTTCCGTCTCCCGTCTCCGCGCCCTCGTCTCCAATATTGTCGCGGGTGCGATCCTGTATTGAGCTGAGATGGGAAAAGCCTATCATACCAAGCACGATGCCCGGAAGGGGCTGGAGGACTTTGAATTGTCCAGGCATCCGAACGGGACCAAGGCGAAGGGATTGCGGAAGGTGCTTCGGACGAGGATGAAGAATGCCGCTGTGGCGTTCCCTAGGGACCGGTTCGGGTGGGCCGAGGAGAAGAGTTCCCGGCTCCGCGGTGGGCGACGGAATGTCCATAAAGCAGCTCGGCAGGAGTCTCAGATGGAGATCGCTGCCGAGCTGGATGTCAAATAATCAGGCGCCGTCCTGTTTCTGGACGGCGGAAGGAAATCAATAGAATACTTCGTCGAAGAACTGCCGCATCTTGGCGGCATAGGGGACGCCGTATTTGGCGAAGGTTTCCTTGGTGCGCTGGTCAGGTTTCCAGTCGAAGAAGGCGTGGCTGGCACCGTCCACGATGTCCAGCACGGCTTCCTGATCCTTGCCCTTCAGACGGAGAAGGTATTCTTCCATGGGCTGGCGGCCGACCGTGCGGTCCAGGGTGCCGAGCACCATGTACTGCGGGACTTCGCGGATTTCCGCGTGCGGGACGTTGCAGTCCGGCGTAATTGCGACAAGGCCCAGAGGCTCGTAGGTATCTGCAAAGCGGACGAGGGTGCCGAGGTCGAAGACGCCGTAGCTGGGCGCAGCGACCTTGATGGCGCGGAGGCTCTTCTTGGCCTTCGCGGCCGACCAGCCCTGCGGCATATAGGTCGGAAGGTACTGATAGACCCCGGGCTGGACGCCGAATCCGCCGTCACCGATGCGTTCGACCATGTCGATCATGCAAGCCGAGAGGTGGCCGCCGGCGCTGTCGCCCGTGACGGCGATCTTCTTGGGGTTGATGCCGTATTCGGCGGCATGCTCCTGGATGTGCAGGATGGCACCGTAGCAGTCCTCGATGAGCTGGTGCATCCGGACCGGTTCCTTGTCTCCGTCCCCGTGGTTGAGCCAGCGGTAGTCGATGCTCGCGACGACGTATTTGCCGCCCTTGATGAGCTCGCGGGCCAGGCCGCGCATGATGTCCTCGGTGTTGGAGGACCAGCCGCCGCCGTGGATGATGACGACGCAAGGGAGTTTCTTCGCCCCATCCGGGATGAATACGTCATATTTGAGGGGCTTGACGCCCGGCTGCGCATAGACGACATCCTGGATGGTCTTGTATCCCTGCAGACGCTCCGCCTCGATGATGGAGGCGCCGATGCCCATGATGTTGTGGTCCACCTTGACGGTGAATTCGGGGACCATCGACTCCTTGTAGGTGGGGTAGAACACGCCGCCGGAAACGGAGAGCTCGTAGCCGCTGTCGAAGGCCCAGCCCGGATCGGTGACATCGACCTTCACCTTGAGGACGGTACCGGCGGGGACGAGGCCGCTTTCGGGGATGGCGGGGGTGACGGTGACTCTGCCGTGCTGGGGCTGGTCCACCCGGACGCGGAAGGATTCCTGGGCACAGAGCGAGCCGCTCGCAAGTGCCAGGATGGCGAGGGAGAAGAGGACGTGTTTCATATCGCAGTTTTTGTAGTTCCTTAATTTCCGCTAAGTTAAGATTTTTTGCGTAACTTTGAAACGGCATGAAACGGATTCTGACAATTCTATGGACCCTGGCCGGCATTTCGTCCGGCCTTTTCGCGCAGCGGGCACACTATGTGGACCCTTTTATCGGCACGGCCGGTATGGGGCATACCTTCCCGGGCGCCTGCGTCCCCTTCGGGGGCGTACAACTGTCGCCAGACACGGACATGATCCCGCACAACATAGAAGGTGTGTACCAGCCGCGTACCTATGAGTACTGCGCCGGCTACCAGTACGGTGACAGCACGATCGTGGGTTTCAGCCACACGCATTTCAGCGGCACGGGGCACTCCGACCTCGGAGATATCCTGCTCATGCCTGGAACCGGGGAAATCCGGTTCGTTCCGGGAACCGCAGAGGATCCGGATTCAGGCTACCGGCAGCGTTTCAGTCATGAAACCGAATCGGCAGGCGCCGGGCATTACGAGGTCACGCTGGCGGATTCCGGCATCCAGGTGGAATTGACCGCTACCAGGCGCGTAGGCATCCATCGATATACCTATCCGAAAGGGGAGGAAGGGAACCTGATCCTGGACTTGGACCATGGCATCTACAATTACGACGGCAAGACGCTTTGGGCGGAAATCCGCGTGGTGAGCCCGACGCTTGTGACGGGGTACCGGATCACGAACGGATGGGCCCGGACGAATTACACCTATTTCGCGATGGAGTTCTCCCGTCCGGTCCTGGAATACGGCTGTAAGGACAAGGCGCCGGGACCCTATCAGGGTGGTTACGGCCGGTATGCCCGCATGAACGACTTTCCGGAAATGGCGGGCCGGAAACTGGTCGCCTGGTTCAAGTTCGATACCGCCGACTCTCCGGAATTGACCGTCAAGGTCGCCCTATCGGCGACCGGAACCACCGGCGCCCTGAAGAATCTCCGGGCGGAGGCGGAAGGGAAGTCTTTCGACACCCTCCGCGCGCAGGCGGAAGAGGCCTGGGAGCGGGAACTCGCCTGTATCGATATCGACGGGACCGAGGCGGAAAAGACGATGTTCTACACCTCGCTGTACCATACGATGATCAATCCGTCGGTGTACATGGACGTGGACGGCCTCTATCGGGGCCTCGACCATGAACTGCATCAGGCTGAAGGGTTTACGAACTATACCGTGTTCTCGTTGTGGGATACGTACCGGGCGGAACATCCGCTCCTCGCCCTGCTCAAGCCCTGTCAGGCGGAGGATATGGTTGCCTCCATGCTCAAGCACTATGAGCAGAGCCCGCACCACATGCTGCCTGTTTGGAGCCATATGGCCAACGAAAACTGGTGCATGACCGGCTACCACAGTGTTTCTGTCCTGTCCGACGCCATTGCCAAAGGATTGAAGGTCGATGGGAAAGAGGCCCTGGAAGCAATGGTTTCCACTTCGTCGATTCCTTGGTACAGCGGGCTCGGGGAGTACATCCAGTTGGGGTATGTTCCGCTGGAGAAGACGTCCACCGCCGCCAGTAACACGCTGGAATATGCGTATGATGACTGGACCATCGCTGCGGCCGCCGAGCGCCTCGGGGATGCGAAGGTGGCGGAAAGATACCGTGTGCGCGCCGCTTATTACAAGAACGTCTTCGATCCTGCGCTGGGCCTGGCCCGGCCGCGGTACGCCGACGGTTCCTTCAAGGACCCTTTCGACATCAAGCAGACGGTCGGCCAGGGCTTCATCGAAGGGAATTCCCTGAACTATTCCTTCCATGTGCCCCAGGATGTTCCTGGGCTGATGACGCTGATGGGTGGCGACAAGAAGTTCATCGCGAACCTGGATGAGCTTTTCGGAAGCGACCTGCCGGAGTATTGCTATGCTGACAACGAAGACATTACGGCCGACTGTCTCCTGGGCGGTTATGTCCATGGAAACGAACCCAGCCACCACATCCCGTACCTGTACGCCTGGACCTCCGAGCCCTGGAAAACGCAGTATTGGGTCCGGGAGATCGTGGACCGATTCTACCACCCCGTGATCCGCGGGCTGGGCGGGAACGACGACTGCGGCCAGATGAGCGCCTGGTACATCTTCACCGTCCTCGGTTTCTACCCGGTCTGTCCGGGCACGGACCAGTATGTCCTGGGGGCGCCGTGCATCCCCTATGCCAAGGTATCGCTCACGAATGGGCATACCCTGGAAATGAAAGCCCATGGACTCAGCGCCCGCAACCGCTATGTCAAGTCCGTGAAACTGAACGGAAAACCGGTCGACCGCCTCTTCCTCACGCATGCCGAGCTGCTGGAAGGCGGTATCCTGGAATTTGAAATGGCCTCGAAGCCGAACAAGCGTCGGGGTCTGGCACCTGATACGAAACCCTATTCATTATGAGAAGAATCCTTTCTCTCGCTGCCGGCCTGCTGCTTCTGGCCGCCTGCCAGTCCAAGCCCCAGGAGCCGGGTTATATCGTCCAGGTATCCCTGGGCGGTTGGAATGCACCGGATTATACGGCGGAGCAAGTCATCGGCCGGATCCAGGAGGTCAATGCCTTGATTCCGGTCCGGAAGGTGATTATCGGCTGGAGCCTGGATAAGCAGGTCTATCGGCAGGTAGGGGAGTATCTGCACGCGAACGGGATCAAGATGCTCCTGTGGCTGCCGGTCTTCGCCGAGACCGAGGAGATGTGCGAAAACGAACCGGCCGTGGACCTGGCCGGCGAGATTCCGGCGAATTACGACCTTGCGGCCGGAGAGGGCTTCCGGTTCAACTGCCCGACAAGGCCGGAGACGGCCGCGAACGTGGTCGCCATCTATGACGACAACTTCCAGGATTGCGGCTTCGACGGCGTATTCCTGGACCGGATCCGTACGCAGTCTTTCGTGAGCGGCGTGAGCGGTGTCCTAAGCTGCGGTTGCCCGGTCTGTAAGAAGTATTTCAAAGCGGAAGGTGTGGACCTCGATGCGGTGCAGGCTGCCTGGATCGAAAAAGGCGACGCGTTCTTTTCTGTGACGGCCTACGACCCCGTGGACGGTTTCACCTTTGCAGATCCGCTGGCGGAGGCTTATTTCAAGGCTAAGGGGCATGTCGTGAGCCATGCGGTCGCCGCCATTGCCGACAGTTTCCGCGGCCGGGGGCTGGAAGTGGGGATGGACCTGTACGCGCCCTTCATGGCGCAGTTCGTAGGACAGGATTACGAGATCCTTTCGCAGCACGCGGATTTCATCAAGCCGATGCTGTACCGCCAGACGTTCGCACCGGCCGGAATGGGCTTCGAGTACGACCTGCTGCGGAAGGCGGTTCCCGGTGCCACCGGATATCCGGAGTTCACGATGGACGTGGACTTCCTGGATTCCCAGTTGAAAGCGATGGAACCGTATGCCTGCGGCAAATACCCAGGCATCGAGATCAATTACCGCGCGAAGGTCGCTCCTACTTCGCCTGAATATGTCACAGAATCCCTGGAAGCCGTCATGCGTCACGGCTTCGACGGCGCCGTCCTTTCCTGGAACATCATGCAGGCGCCGGATTCACATATTTCGTGTTTAGGAAAGCGCTGACGGAGCGCTGAGTTTCCCGATGATGTCGTCCAGCATCCGGAAGAGTTCCGGCGTGGTTTCGGGCGTGACGCTTTCACAAAGGACGGAGCTGCCGACGACAAAGGGAACTTCGGCCAGCTTTTTCTGAAGCGATCTCCCTTTATCAGTCAGGGAAACAATAATCTGACGGGCATCCTTTTCGCCTTTCCTGCGGACAAGGATGCCTTCCTTTTCCATGCGCTGAAGCAGGGGAGTGACCGTGTTCGTTTCCAGATACAGCCGTTTGGCGATGTCGTTCACCGGCTGGGCGTCCTTCTCCCACAGGACCAGCAGCACCAGGTACTGCGGATAGGTCAATCCGTGCTCCGAGAGCAGCGGGTGATAGGCCTGCGAGAGAAGGCGCGAAGCGGTGTAGAGTCGGAAGCAGAGCTGGTTGTCCAGCTTGAATTCCTCGTGGATCATCTCGTGGATCATAACATTCCCTCGATGTCCTTCTCGATGTCTTCCGGGGTCGTGATGGGGGCGTAGCGCTTGATGACGGTGCCGTCGCGGTTCACGAGGAACTTGGTAAAGTTCCAAAGGATGTCGCTGTCCTTCTTCGCGGTCTTGCTGAGACCCTTGAGCATTGCGCGGGTAGCCTTGCCCTTGAGCCCGTTGTAAGCCTCGGTAGGAGCCTGGGTCTTCAGATACTCGAAGATGGGCTCGGCATTATCGCCGTTGACATCGGTCTTTGCCATCAGCGGGAAGGTAACGCCATGGTTGATGCGGCAGAATTCGGCGATCTCCTCATTGGAGCCGGGCTCCTGGCCGGCAAACTGGTCGCAAGGGAAGCCGACGATCACCAGCCCCTGGTCCTTGTACTTCTGATAGAGGGCCTCCAGACCGTCGTACTGCGGAGTGAAGCCGCACTTGGAAGCGGTGTTCACAATCATGAGGACTTTGCCTTCGAACTGCGCGAAGTCTACCTCGGCGCCCTTGTTGCTGCGGGTCTTGAAATCATAGATCTTTGCCATAGCTGTGTATTATTATCGTTTATTTATATCGTTCACGATGCAAATATACGACTTTCTTTTTATATCGCAAGCGATATATTAAAAAAGTTGCATGATTTTGATAAAATAGACCTATTAAGACTTCCTCATGAAGCAGATGGCCAGCATCGTCAGGTCGTCGCTCTGCTCCGCAGGACCGACGAACCCATGGACCGCATCGTCCGGGATCCACAGCAGGAGAATCCGTCGCGTCAGCCGGCCGGCAAAGGAGTGCATGGGCTTTTTCATGCCTCCCGCGGCGATTATTCCGTGAATTTCTTACCGGATCCCCAGGCTTGGCCCACGACCTCG
>JAEEGK010031878.1_pt1 | contig 10355 bp, 4 predicted proteins | sample 8958771 | NCBI WGS metagenome assembly JAEEGK01 (sample SAMN16246547, study PRJNA631951) | gut metagenome | biome: gut microbiome; feature: rumen; material: SC-attached | host: Bos | place: Iran: Karaj | collected 2018-10 | reverse complement strand
GGAACAGGACATGTTTCCGCGACCGACGCCGAATCGACGCTTTATGCCGTCCAAGTCTGGGCTATTCTCCATAAAGACACACCCTCGGATAGCGATCCGGTCGTAGGCTACAGCGAGGCCTCATCCATCAATGTCCTGGCCCCTTCCCGGGAGGAGCCTTACCGGATGACGATGACCTTGCCGTCTTCGTTCCTCGATATGGATCCGGAAAAGCTCAAGCTCGATTTCTATGCTTTGGCCAACTGGCGTCCGATTTCTGTGGAGAAACCGCAGGCCATGACCCGTGGTGAGTTGGAAAATCAGATGACTTTCGGACCAGGCGGCACACTCACAACACCTTCTCCCGCCAGTTTCGGCGCTGACGACCGGACGGTGATTGTTCCCTCGTTCGGACTTCCTTTTTCGGCAATCTACAAGGGGGAAGACGGCAAAGGCTTCGATGTCAGTTACGTTGTGAATGCGCCTTCGAGTGAGGAACTCATCCGCAAGATGCCGATCATCATGCTTCACCGGGCCGTGTCGCGACTGCGTTTCATCGTGGTCCGCCCCACCGGATCGGCCGGGATGCAGATTACCCGGATCGAGCTGGACAAGAATATGATACCCGATCGGGAATTTGTCTTTCCGAAGACAATGACAGTCATCGGAACAGGCGGTACCTATGAGACAATCGCCCTTCCTGGCGGGGTAACTTACAACGCTGCCGCCAGCCGGATCAAGAGTGCGGATACTCCGCTGCTGACCGACAGCCAGATTTTCGAGTATGCCAATCCTTTGGACCTTCGCAGTGACAGTCATCCCGATATGACGGCGCAGCAATACTATGACTACATCAACGGACAAGTCCCCGACGTTGTGGAAGGTACTGCCGTAGCATCCAAGATCACGACCTATCTGCGCGAGAGCGACAAGGCACTCTCGGGTCGGATCTACTACAAATGGGTAGAATCCGGCGAAGAGTTGTCGAAGCCTTTCTCTATGGAGTTGGACCCGTCCGTTTCGGGCTGGAACAACTTCCACCGCAATCACGACTGGCTGGTGTATGCTTATTTCCCGGACAACGACAAGGAGCTCGAGCTGACCGTCAAGGTTCTGCCGTGGGATAAGAAATATCTGTCCGTCGATTCTTCGAATCAGATCAACGTCGATTCGGAGAGCCGCTTCAAGGTGGATGCCCAAAGTGCAGAGGTGGTGCAGACCGGGGTGGACAACTATGACGTGCGGATATTGCCCGGTAAGTCTGCCAAAGGGTATGTTGTCATTTATGGCCCGCGGGGGGGGCAGTTGGTGATCCAACCTGCTCCGGGCGGCACCAATCCTTCGGCCTTCCGGATAACACCCCAGATCCAGAATATCGATCCGGCCGTAAACGGCGGTCGCATTGACATAGAAGTAGACCGGAACCCTGATGCACAAGGTGATTTGTCGGGAAGCTCCATCACGCTGTCATTCTCCGTGAAACTGGGCGACCGGATGATCAATGCCGACAGTGAACTGGTCGATCAGGTCTATCGTTTCGTGCTACAATGAGAAAGCGTTTTCTTTTCATCCTAAGTCTGGCCGGACTGCTGCTTTCCGGCTGCGTTCAGGAGCTTCCGCCCCTGGAGCGCCGCGGGATTGAACTGAAAGTCTGCTGCGACGACCCCGTTCGCACGAAGGCCGGGACTGACGGCCCTGAAAACGGTGTCACCAGTTACAATGAGAACAAGATTTCCTGGGTCGACTTTTTCTTCTATACCGGCGAGAATCCCTCCGGAGATGCCGTGTGTCATGTCCGCAAGGAGTCGGGTCAGGAAATGGAAGACACTTTCCGGATTGAAATAGCAGGCTACGATGAACGTCGGCTCTTCCCTTCGCCGTCCAGCAGGATGACGGTATTCGTCGTGGTCAATTATCCTGAAGGCGCCGCTCCCCTTGTTGCGGAAGGCGGCAGTATGGCCGGTACCTCGCTGGTGGAACTGGGGCAGAAACTCGTCCGAACGGATTTTGTCTCTCCGACCGATCACAAGCAGCCCCGATTCCTGATGAGCGGCACGGCTGTCCTTGGGCACGCTGGCGAGGGAGCGGAACTGGTCTGTACGGGAACCGTAGAGGTGACGCGTTTTGCCTGCAAGATGACCGTGTCGGTGAAGGTGGAAGATGTGGTAAAGCTCTATCACGACGAGGCACATACCTATTATGAAGAGTGGCGCCCCATGCTCGAAGGCATGAAGATCTATCTGGTGGACGGCGTCCGTACCGTAAAGTTGAGCGGAGAAGACGATGAGCCTGCTGACGACGCCTTCTTCTCGTATCGCTCCAACCAGATGCCCTTTGTCTGGAAAAACGCCCAGGACGGGAGCTTGATGCCGTATCTGCCCAAAACCGGTCTGTACTACAATACCTTCCCCATGTATATGTACCCGCAGCAGTGGGAATATGGTCAGAGTACCGGCCCCAGCCGGGAGCCTTATCTCAAACTGGTGCTCCCCTGGTCGCGGAGCGAAGCGTGCGATTTCCCTTCCACGCAACGCGAATACTATTATAAAATCGTGCTGCCGGACGAGAAGATTGCGCACCATTTCATCCGGAACAACTGGTACCATCTCGACATCGACGTGGGAATTCTGGGCTCGCAGGCCGAAGAGACGGCTGTGTCGATCTATCCTTGTTCGTGCTATATAGCCGATTGGCAGGATAAAGACCATTTGATCAAGCAGGCAGAGATCGGGAAGGCGCGCTACCTTTCGGTAGAACGCGACACCGTGGAGATCCGCAATATCGATGAAATCAGTATTCCGTATCTTTCCAGCCATCCGGTAACCATCAAGCCGGGTTCGCTGCGGGTAACACGCCGCTATTATGGCACCAAGACATCGGGTTCTGCGCTGGGCGGAACGATCCGCAAGGCAGGAGCCAACAATCCCGATCACTTTCCGGAAGGTACGTATTATGTGGAATATGCCGCTGACGAGAGCTGGCTGTCAACCGCGGCGTCAGGCATGCTGATCAACTACCACCATGCACTCATAGGCGATTTTTCTGATCCGAACTTGGACTTTTCTCCTTATCACGTGACCTTTACCGTGGTTCATGAAGATCTGGCTAGCGTGGCCGATACGCCCTTCCAACGCACGCTGACCATTCTCCAGTATCCGCCCGTCTATATCGAAGCGATCCGGAATTCCGACAATACGGTGCAAAAAGGCACCGGACACGCAAGGCACTATACTTCGGACCATTGGGGCTATGTCTATGTGGACGGGGGAAGGTTTATCCGGACAGATTATTACTATCCGCCAAATTCGGCAGATCCGTTCTACACATTGACCACCGATTGGGAGAAGCGGGAATACCAGTGGCGTACGGTCTATTATTCGGGAGGCAGCCGTGATATTTTCAAGATCAACGTCACGGTGCTTTCGGAAGACTCCGAGCTGGTCATCGGCGATCCGCGTACCGACGAGATTGACAACCTGGGCTATCATAGTGATTTTGTATTTGATTGGGTCTCCGACCGACAGGATGGCTTCGCGGTGGCTCCCGCCCTATATGGTAGTTCTCCGCGCCGGCTTTCTTATTATTATCCGACTGAAGAGTCGGAGCGGACGCGTTACATGCTGGCACCCAGTTACCGGATCTCCTCAAAATTCAGTGGGATAGAATACGGTGATGGTTATTTCAGCGACATTACCTATGAATTTGCCAAGTATCGTTGTGCAGGCTTCCAGGAAGATGGTTTCCCGGCCGGCCGCTGGCGTCTTCCCACCCAGGGTGAGATTCTGTTTATCGCCCAGCTGTCGGCAAACGATGACATCGGAGAGTTGTTCTCTTTCGGAGGAATCTATTGGTCTGCCCATGGGGCAGTAAAGGTGAACCGTGGATCTGTGACGATGATGCCGAACGCAACGAAGGGTTTGCTCCGATGTGTCTATGATGCGTGGTACTGGGGAGACGAGCAGCAGGAAGACCGGGATCAATTTATCTGGGGGGACAAGGAACGATGAAAAAGATAGTATGGTTCTGGATGTTTACCCTGATGGCATTGGGCTGTGTTCGTACGCTTCCTGAGCCGGAAGTCCGCACAGAGATTCCGTTCCCGGAAGGGGAGCGGGTAGAGGTATCTTTTACAGTGACCGGGGCGGGGCTGACGCCTGCAACCCGTGCGCTCGGTGAGGAGGGCATCCATACAATGCATCTGGCTGTATTCGGCAGTTCGGGCTATCTGAAAGAATATGTCAAAGCGACCAACCTGACCGAATATCAGCAAGACGGTCGCACCTGCTATCGTTTTGGTGTTTCGCTCACGCTTTCGGAGAGCCCCCGTACCATTCATTTCATCGGAAACGGCCCCGCCTCGCTGCCGTTCGGCGATGCAAAGGCAATCCTTCCGAACCTGATGACCGAGATTGATGGACATGCTTATTGGCAGATGGTCAGTCTGGAAAACGGTATTCGGGCCTATGCTTACGACGGAAGCGGTTCGTTCAGTTATGTGGATGATTCTGGGGTGCGGAGGGATGTGGCGGTGACGTCGCTTGCAAACTATATCCGGATGGAGGGGTCTTCCTACGTCTATCTGGCGGATTCCGGCGTCGAGGTAAAGGTTGATCCGGGCGATTATATCCGGAAAGACGGGACAAAGGTTACCAATGGAACGGGTTATATGATCGACTTGCCCACGTCTGCTGCGCTGAACAACGTTCCCATGGTCCGCAACTGTGCGAAGATTGTCATCTCTGCTGCAGCGGATGCCAACCTTACACCCATCAGCTTTGCTACCGTCAATGTTCCGAGGCGGGGCACCGTGGTTCCTTTCTGCGCAGCAATAGCATCGGGATTTGTTCCGGACTATCTGGAAAAAGACTACAGCGATCTGCGCGACATGGGATATCTGGGCAACCTTCCGGCAGGAACGCCTTTTTCGGGGATTGATGCAGCCTCCATTCCGAGCGCGAGTGATTTTGAGAACTGCACGGGAGGTGTCGTCCCGGCCCCGACGGAGACTTCGCCGGGCGGATCGATCTACGTGTATGAGCGACCGGTTCCAACCCGGGAACTGCCTCCGACGTCGGTCATCGTTTATGGCACTTATGTCAACGAGGAAGATGATGTGCACAGCGGCAAGAATTACTACTACAAGATCGATCTCTATGAATCCGATACGGAGGCGGGTACTTCCAACTACTATCCTTTGTATCGGAATTTCAAGTACCAGATCAACTTGCGGAAGATCCGTTCCCGGGGCTTCGACGATCCGCTTTCCGCCGCCATGTCGATCGGCAGTGCCGAAGTGTCGGCCGATATCTCGGCCAGCCATCTGCCGGATATTTCCGATGGTGTGGCCCGTCTGGTCATTCAGCCATGGATGTCCCAAACCTTTACCAGGAAGCAGACGGACAACCGGCAGTTGCACGCCTTTTATTTCACGGATGTCTATTCCCAGAATCCCGACATGACAGAGGGCTCGGTTACGGTGGAGGCGCTCCCCGGAATGGACGACATCATCACCGCCGTGTCCATCAGCGGTGCATCGGATGGCTCTGACGGTAATCCCATCGGATGCCGCACCATTACTTTTTCGACCTGTGACGTGGAGGATGGCAGTATGTCCCGCTCACAGCAAATCCGGATATCCGGTTTGGATGAAAACACGCACAGCACGCGACTCTACCGGGACATCACCATCACCATACAACCCCGCCAGCCTATGGAAGTCCGTTGCGGGCAGTCTGAAGTACCCGGTGAAAAGGGTCAAAGCCAGTGGCTTACGATTTCCATCCCTGATCATCTTGCGGAGTCTATGTTCCCGCTCGATTTCACCATCGAGCCGGAAGACATGACACTCACGCCCGACAATACCATACCAGACAACAACTTGCCCGTTGTTTCAGCGCCGTCCATCTCGGAACATGAGGGTTATACCGGAAAACCGACAAATACCTTCCAGTTCGTCCGTACGCTGACATGGGAAGAGTATAGCGCTCTGGAGACACGGCTCGATGACGATGGCTTTACCTGGCGAGAACTCAAATGCTGGTTCCGGACCACACGCGAGGAGAATGCCACGACCATTTGGGTCGCGAACGAGTTCTTCTTCAAGGGGTCGGACCAGTTCACCAATGAATTGCCCAACCATTTCAAGAATCTGGCGATCACTTCTTCGCTTCGCCGTGGGGGAGGCCAGACCGTCCCGATTCACTTTGAGGTGGCCAAGAACCCTCGTTTCCCCATCATCACTTTTACGGTAACGGGTATGACTCCTGCTTTTGAAGGAGCTACCGAGATTGCGCCAGGGACTTATCGATACGAGACTGTCACGCGTTCCCAGGACTGGATATTCATCACGACCGCCGACAATGCGGAAGGAAATGTCTCCCTGACCCTTACGGCTGATGATTATGCCGACGGGTCTGTGGTGTCCCGGCATTTTTCCGATTTTGGTTTCGTGGACGGCAAGAATGTGGTCCACGGAATGGTCAACAGTCTCGGCAACAAGGATATCCGTTTCGGATATTGTGATGAAACCGAGCAGTATGCAGCAGTTTCACTGGTTGGCGACCGTGTCCTGGAGTTGCTGACTCCGCAGGGTATTTCCTTCCCCTGGACACCTACGGGCCCGTATAGTGAGCAAGGAGATGTCAACTACCACGAAATCAACTTAAAGACTCGTTCCGACTCGGATGAATCCATCGTATTTGTGCTTTCTGCACCGGGTTATGTGGAAGAGAGTGTCCGTGCTGACCGCTTCAAGGGAGACATCCGGAATTGGAAGGATAATGCCTATACAACAACTTTCAGTCTGACTGCCGAAGGAAACAGACAATTCAACGTGACGTTGAACGAAGCGCAATGCAGTGTCTCTCTCGATGGCTATACGATGGCGATTACAAGCAGAAAGACCGACGATCAGTTGTTCTATGTTGAAATGACATTTGCCGATGGCGCAGCACCCGCTTCTGCTACGGTTCAGGAAGGGAGTGGCGACAATTACCATCGTTTCCCCGGCAAACAGAACTGCTATGTATGGTCGGTTTCTCCCGCTCAGGGTAGTACGATAACTTTCACCCCGGCAGTTCCCGGCGGCTCGATTACGATACATAGTCTAGTCTTCAAGACTTTCAAGCCGGCCAATTAATATAGGTAGGAAGAAAGTCGAACTATGCTTTCCGTACAATAATCTAACGGAAGCCCTTCGAAATGAAGGAGAAAAAAGTTAAAAAAATGTTGATATTTGACAAAAAAGCTGTAATTTTGCTTTCTGTTAGTAAAAGTGCCTAATTGGGCGCAACTATATTTTTTTGGTAATGAAAGCATTACGGTTTAAATGGATGATGGTGGTCCTCTTGGTTGGGCTGACCGGGACTACTTTGCGTGCACAAGACAGTGAAATTATTTTCGAACGCACCGTGGGCGATGAGGTTATGACGGTCGCCGTCCAGCGTGAAGCGCCGGTGATCCTCCGGCAGCACCCGGTGCACGGTTTCGCCCTCCGCAACAACCTGGCCTACGACGCCATCGGCACCCCCAACCTCGGCATCGAAATTCCCCTGAGCGACAACGTGAGCATCGGCGGAAGTTTCGGCTTCAAGAACTGGGACCGCATCCTCTTCTGGGACAAAAACCAGGACAACCCGGCCAAGTGGCGCAACATGGTCATCATGCCGGAGTTCCGCTACTATCCCGCCTTCATCGGTTCCGGCCACTTCTTCGGTGCAGACCTTATGTATATGCACTACAATGCCGGCGGCCTGAAGATTCCCTTCTACAAAGACCTGCAGGACCATCGCGTCCAGGGCAACATGTACGGCATGGGCCTCTTCTACGGCTACTCCTGGTGGATCGGCCGTCGCTGGCGCTTCGAGGCTGAAATCGGTCTCTCGGGCGGCTGGCGCAGCGAGCGCGTCTTCGAATGTGCCTGGTGCGGAAAGGACCTGGGTACCAACAAGGGCATGGTCCTCATCCCGAAAGTCGGCCTGAACTTCGTCTACACGATGGGTAAAATCGCTAAAGATGAGTAGATTGCGGCCCGCAATAATTTGAAAGATAGAAGCAATAATCAATAACATCACTTTTAACAAAACCATGAAAAAGTTATTCTTTTTTCTGAGTGCGATTGCACTCCTTGGACTCACCGCCGCCTGCGTGGAGCAGGCTGAAGTGAATCCGAACTATGATGCGGCCTCCAATTCTGTGAAGACGGCGTTCACGATCAACGTCGCTACGCAGGTGCAGACCAAAGCCAGCGATGCAACCGCTCAAGTTAATGGTAAATTCCGCGGCATGGATGACATGAAACTGTTCGTCGTGAAGGACAATCCTTCTTCCGAAAGCGCAGAATTCATGAGGGAATACCGTTATGATCTCGGCTCCCTTGATGTCGATGCGATCACGGCTTCCCAGTCGAGCAAGTTCTATGACATCACCATCCCCACCGGTGTCAACAATATGGTGTTCTATGCCAAGGCTACGGATAACAAGGAGCCGCGCGAAGGCAAGATCTATTACAGCGTAGGTGTGAAGAAAGACGAAACGCACTTCGACATCTGGCCGGTCCTCGGTACCGAATACGTGGAAGGAGAAGGCGTGAACGTTAATCTGGATGGGTTTACTGATGGCGCCTCTACGCTCCAGGATATTCTCAACGTTATTATCAATACCGAAGGTTGGGCCGAGTTCGCTGCAGGAGACGAAGACAACGTCCTTTCGCAGATTTATCAGAATATGGTCGGTATCGGTGACGCCGAAAACACCAACGGTTCCGGTTTTGCCGTTCAGGGCATGATTCAGGATATCTATGATGCCTGCCAGGGCGTTATCAATGGTAAGTATCCGCCCATGGCTTCCAATGAATCCAAGGCTCTCGCAGCTGACATCGTCGAGAATATCTTGGCGTTGCCGTTTATTGATGTTACGGATAACAACGAAGTGACTTTAAAGAACGGCCTTGCCGACTTCCCTTGCAACCTGGGTCTTCCCAGCGGTGTCGCCCAGTTGGGCTACAACCCCAATAAGGGTTTCTATTATTTGGGTACTGAAGATGGCACGGACCTGATGGGCGCAGGCAGCGCCACGCTGCCCGAGAAGATCGCTTACCCTGTCGAACTGTGCTACTGGGTCAGCTCTCCGCTCCGCGTGAATGAGGCGGAAGTCGCCGAGAGCGACTATCCGAGCACGGTCACGACCTGGGCCAACGACAACTGGGGTGGCACCTGGGAGAAGAACGGTACGGTCAAGGCCAGCACGCACTCCGTGGCCCTGCAGAACAATATCCAGTACGGTACCGCCCTGCTGAAGACCTCGATCAAATTCGACGAGGCCACCCTCAGGGACAACCGCAAGGCTATCATGGAAGAGCGCAAGATGAATGAGGAAGACATGGAGATCACGCTGGGCAAAGATAGCTACTTCACCCTCTCGGGTATCCTCGTGGGCGGCCAGCCCAACAAGGTCTCCTGGACCTGGGCACCTCAGGGCCAGACCGACTTCAGCTACGTGATCTATGATAACTTCCTGGAGAACGGCAACCCCGTCGATCTCCCGACCGATACCAAGACGACGGTCGGCCCGTTCAACACGTTGGTGTTCGACAACCTGAAGTTCGGTGCCGATACGAAAGACCAGGAGCCGATCTATATCGCTCTAGAACTGCAGAACCACGCTGGCGTCGATTTCTGGGGCCGTGATAACATCGTCCGCGACGGTGCCACGTTCTATCTGCTCGCCGAACTCGACGTGAATGGTCAGGATGTCGACGTTACCAAAGTTAAATATCCCGTCAATACCGACGGCAACGGCCTCCGCTTCCCTCCGTTCAATGAAGATGGCACCAACAAGGAAGTGATTCGCGCCTTCATGCAGGACTTCGCTACGGACGTGACCGTCACCATCGGTCCGGATGCCCTCAAGAATGCCTATTCGACGGTTCCGAACCTCCGCGAGGTTGAGATGACCTTCGGTATCTCCGTCGACCTCGAATGGTCCGCCGGCCCGGTCTTCGACCTGAAGCTCGGTGTCCCTACGAACAATAACGATAACACCGGCACTGCCGGCAACTAATCGATCCTCATTTCATTACCCTTTCTTATGAAAAGAGGCTTTTTCGGAATGGTTTTGAGGCGGTCGCTGACCGTCGTCGCGGTCATGGCCGGCCTGGCAGGGGCTCTTGCCCTGCCGGGCGGCTGCGGCCTGATCGACGAGGACCGCGTGGACTGCCCGGAAGAGATCACCCTGACGTACTCGCTCGACCTTATCACGAATAAGGACGAGGAGATGGACCAGAAACTTGGCAAGGAAAAAGACCTGCCGCTCCGTCTCGCACTGGAAGACTACCTGAAAGGTATTTTCGTAGACAAGGCCCACGACGTGGACCTTTC
>JAEEGK010031877.1_pt1 | contig 10355 bp, 6 predicted proteins | sample 8958771 | NCBI WGS metagenome assembly JAEEGK01 (sample SAMN16246547, study PRJNA631951) | gut metagenome | biome: gut microbiome; feature: rumen; material: SC-attached | host: Bos | place: Iran: Karaj | collected 2018-10 | reverse complement strand
TGACATGACCAACGAGTTCAGAGTCGGCGACACGGGATTTGTTTACGGACTTCCTGAAATCAACCGCGAGGCAATCAAAAAATGTAGCCGCCTTGCTAATCCGGGCTGTTTTGCAACGGCGATTCAACTCGCTCTTGTTCCATCGCTAAAAGCGGGCATTATTCAGAGCGATATTCAGGTTTCGGCGGTAACGGGCAGCACCGGCGCAGGACAGAAACTTTCAGCAACAAGTCATTTTTCTTGGAGAAACAACAATTTCTCTGTTTATAAGGCGTTTACGCACCAACATTTGGCAGAAATCAACCAAACGAAAGACCTTTTGATGCCGCAACTTCAAAAGCCGATTCATTTTATTCCCTATCGTGGCGATTTTACACGCGGAATCATCGCAAGTGTTTGGTTCACAACCGATAAAACAGAAGACGAGGTAAAAGAAATCTATCGTAACTGTTACAAAGACGAACCTTTTACGCATTTTTACGAAGGCAATCTTTATTTAAAGCAAGTTGTCAACACAAATAAATGTATTGTTTCAGTAAAGAAAGAAGGCGATCAATTACTTGTTCAGTCTGTTATTGACAATCTCGTAAAAGGTGCTGTCGGTCAAGCAACTGAAAATATGAACATTATGTTCGGTTTAGACGAAAAGGCAGGATTAAAGTTGAAGCCGTCGGCGTTTTAAGAGAATTTTTATTTCAAAGATTTCAAGGAGGGGGACAATTTGTCCCTCACTTGAAATTAAAATTGTAATAATTAATGAATTATGGACAACAATTTCGCGATACAACTATTTGAAGGCAAGAAAATCCGCGTTGTTTGGAACGCAGAGAAGGAGAAATATTTTTTCTCTGTTGCCGACATTGTACAGGTGCTGACCGACAGTGCAGACGCTAAGCAATACATAAAACGTATGAGAGCACGTGACCCCGAACTCAATTTCAAGTGGGGTACAATTTGTACCCCACTTGAAATGCTCGCCCCAGACGGCAAACGTAGAAAAACGCAAGCCGCTGACCTTGAAGGTATATTTCGCATCATTCAATCTATCCCCTCAAAAAAAGCCGAACCTGTAAAACAATGGCTTGCAGAAATAGGTAGTCAACGCATTGACCAAATGATTGACCCCGAACTGACATTTCAAATGGCAGTGGACGATTATCGCCGACAAGGTTACAGCGATAAATGGATTAACGAGCGTATGCGTTCTATTGAAATGCGCAAGGAACTCACTGACGAATGGCATCGTTCGGGTATCCACGAGCCAAAAGATTTTGCGATTCTCACCAACGTTCTTACAAAAGCGTGGAGCGGTATGACCACCGGCGAATACAAACGTTACAAAGGTCTTACCAAGCAAAATCTCCGCGACAATATGACCAACATCGAACTTGCCCTCAATACTCTCGCCGAAGTTGCCACAACTGAATATTCCCGTCAATCCAACCCTCAAACAATGGAAGAAAGCAAGCGTATTGCACAGGAAGGTGGCGACGTTGCCCGCGATGCCCGTCAAACAATGGAACGCCGCCTTGGTCGCTCGGTGATTTCGCACGAGAAAGCATCCGATTATATCAAACCGATTGAAGACAAGGGTGATAAGGAGTTGCCGTTAGAGGAATAAAAATATTATTTGAAAATTTTTTCACAAAATTTTAAATTATTTTTGTATAATATAGAATATATATATATATTTGCATCGAAAACTATTATCAATTCGATAAGAATATGGATACAAACACACACAAATCAAACGAGGAATCGTTACATGGAGAAATAAACCAAGTTGTTCCACCACCTTACTTAGGTAGCGAAAGAAACAATGTACCCACAACAAACGCAGGAGCATTTGATGTTGCACCCCAAAACGGTCTTGATTCTAAACAAGGTAACAAAGACTGGGCTACAGGTTGCTCCTATGGCATATCTGCCATTTTGATATTGGGAGCAATAGTTTGTTTCCTTTTCGACCACCCAATTTGGGGAAGCATTTTAGCATTCTTTGGTATATGTTGGATTGTGACCAATATAAATGACGCAAAAATTCAAAAGAAACGTCAGGAGGAGGAAATGTACAAACAGCAGTGCATTGATGATGTGTTTTGTTCTAACGTTATCAATGCAATAAAAAACAAATTGCCTCTTGATGGGATGGTATCTGTCTTTATGACAAAAAATCCTGATGAACAAAAATATAATCTTGAAAAAATTTTCACAGAGATTATAAACACAAGTATGGAGGATGGCATTATTACTGATGAAGAAGAAAATGGTATAAATCGTTTTATCAGTCATTTCAAAATTGACATATCATCAATAAGTACAAAATCCGTCGAAGACAAACAAATGCAGGAAATATACAAGAAACACAATATAAAAGTTCCTGATAATATTAATACGTTGTATGACAAGTATGTGAAACTACTTGTTATAAAAGATTTATTGAACGGTATCTTACCTCATCGAAAGAATGTTGAATGTGGTGGCTATTATTTGAATCTTGATAAAGATGAACAAATAATATGGGATTTTAGTTCATGTTCATATTTCCAAGAAGTAACCACTACGACTTATGTTAGCAAACATAGTGGCGGTTCTATGCGAATTGCTAAGGGAATCTATATGCGTTCGGGTTCTACCAAAACAACGCCAATCAAAGAAACCGAAATGAAAGAGAAAGCAACTGGTACACTTTTTATCGGTACTAAGAATTTGTATTTCTATTCGGCAACTAAAACAGTGAAAATTCCGTACAAAAAAGTAGTTTCATTCACTCCTTATTCTGACGGTTTGGGATTACAGAAAGACGGTGATAATTCTAAACCACAAGCATTTAAGGGCATTGATGGTTGGTTTGCATACAATGTTGTTACCAACATACAGAATTTGGAAGCATAAATTGTGTAGATCTAAAAAACTAAATCGGCAATAAAACGTAATTTATTGCCGATTTAGTTTTTTACCCCTCCAACTCCTCCAATTCCACCTCATGTTTCTTCGTTGACTTGTCATAATTTATGCCTAAGAGGACTATTTTGTTAGACAAGCCTCTGAGTTTGATGTGGTATTGTTTGGCTTTGATTTGGGCGATTGCGCCTTGGGCAGATTTGTCATATTTGAGTTCAACAACAATGGCAGGATAGGGTGAATTTTTGAGCGGAACAAAAACCATATCTGCAAAACCTTTGCCCGACGGAAATTCACGGAAAATCTCGTAATAATCCTGCGCAGCATAATATGCAAGTTTTATGGCACAAGCCAAAGAGTTTTCGTCATTGTACTCCAAAAACGACGTTGCATCATCGTGGTACGAATCCATAGCCTCGGCTATGAATTTTTTGTCGCCGGAAACCGTCGCGTCCAACAAGTCAAAAGACTGTCCGACAGCGAGCGACAAACCGCCCCAACCACAATTGCGAATGGAGTTTTTGAACTCGTCGGCGACTTCGGTATTTGGTATTGTAACTTTCTTAAAAAGAGGATTATACGACAAATATCCAAGGTGAGCCAAAAGTGTAAGCACATCATCGGTGTTTTCGATATGTTTCATATCATTGCGGAAACTTGTTGGCTCAATAGTTATGGCACCGCCTTCGAGAAGTTTGACTATTTTGGCACGGAGTCCGCTGAAATCTTTTTTGATATAATGCTCAATTGTGGCGTATGAAGCCGATTTGCCCCAATAGTTGCTATATTCACGATATAAAACACAACGCATTACTGATGTAGGGTTAAACATCGACTGCTCTGTACCTACAATGTAACCGTCGTATGAATGTTCCATCAATTCCAAATCCATACCATGCTTCTCACAAATATCTTTTACCTCATTTTTGGTAAAGCCATAATACTTAGCGGTAGGACCGGGTTTTATAAAACTGTATTCCCCAAAATTGTTTAACGCAGACTGAGTTTCGTATTTCAAAATCGGCAAAATTCCCGTCATATACACCAAAGCAAAAATATCCTTGGAATTGTTGGCTTTAAACAACGCCCTCAATAGCATCAAATATTCTTCCTGAACATCTTTGTCAACATCGCGAATGAGCGAATCCCATTCATCGACAATTAATACAAATTTATCGCCTGTTTTGGAATGTATTTCGTCCAACGCAATTTTCAAGTCACTTGATTGCTCCAAGTCAGGATAAGACAATTTTAAGTCTTTAATTACCAACTTCTGAAATTCCTTAACCACCAACTTTCTATCTATCTGCGCAAACTCGTTTAAATCAATGTAGATAGTCGGAAATTTGTTAAGATACTTTTCGTAAGTTGCTGATTTAGTGATTTCAAAACCATTGAATAGAGTCTTACCATCGGCTTTGCGGTTGTAATAGGCATATATCATATTAGCCGCCACCGTCTTGCCAAAACGCCTCGGTCGCGACACACAAATAAAACGGTTTTCGGTGTTGATACACGCATTGAGCATATTTATAACCCCGGTTTTGTCCACAAAATCAGAGTTCAAAACACTCTCAAACCCCGCGCTTCCTTTGTCGATGTATAGTGCCATAGCATAAGTTATTTCTCGCAAAGATAATTATTTTTTGGCAATTACAGAATAAAAAAGACTTAATATTTGATCATTTGCTCAACATAAAATATATTTTACCTTAATACCAACTTTTATAAACAATATTTTATATTACATCCCTCTTCAAACCTCCTTCTAAACATCTCCATTTCTGCCTTTGAAATCTGCAACTTAACCGCCAAGCGTTGCCAATCGGATATGGCATCGCAAACTCGTTGGATGATTTCTTTGGCTTTGGGTGGTTCGAGCATATACGATTCGCAATTGTTGTAAAGCACCTGTAAATCAGAGTGATTGGTATAGTCGGTTATCATTATGGCGTGGTCGTATGAGAGGGACGGATTGAGGTCGTAGGCGGGCGATAGTTGCCAACCGCTTTTGGTGAGTAGAAAACCGTGGTTTCTGAAATGGTCGTCGCAATTGCCGACACAAATATTAAACGCCACACGCGCAAATAGTTGCTCCAAATCGGAGGTTACATTGCCGCCGCTTTGAAGAATAAAATCCACAATGTCCAAATATCCTTTGCCCGTTCTACTGCCGTCGCCGTCTTGAAAACCAAGCATCGTAAGCGACGATGCAAAATGTATGCGCCGCCCGTTGACGTCCCTGTCAAAACGCCGTGAAAGCAAAGTGTGATATTTTTGTCCTGTGTCGATGATTCGCGTTTCTGCCACGTTGATACCGGCTTTTTTTGCCAAAAGACAACAAAAATGTTCCCACAAACCCACATCGTAATCATCGTTTCGGGATGGGAATTTTGCAACAGTTAGATTGCCTTTTTCATCAATTACGCAAGCCTTGGGACGTGCGCCACCGAGCGATGTGCCGGGTTTAATGAGTTGAGCAATCCACTTTTTGTCAGGCAGTTGCGAAAGATTTTCAGATTTTTCAATTTCGTCTGCGGCGTGGAGAAGTTCGCGCAACGAGGTAATTGGCGGAATTTGAAATTTTGTAGAACTATTGATAAATTCGCCGCCTTTTTTTTCGCAAAAACGTAATCCACCCATCCGCGAAAAATCATCTATTCCCACAAGAAAATCGTAGTGAGAAAGATTCTTAACAGCGCGATTTTCTTCCTGAGCCTCAATAAGTTCGCGGCGTTTAATAAGTGTTCTGCCCCAACGGTCGGGCAACGCATCGGCAAAACAGCCAAAGATACTATCTTCGGCATACTGCAATCCTGAATAGTTTTGCAAATCGGCACTTAACACAATGCTTTTATGCGAGAGGAGCCAATTTTTGTCGTACTCAAAAGAATACGTCTCCCTGCCGCGCACACGGCCGTAGTGCAGACTGCCAATCAGTTCGGGACTTTTCAAAAAGTCAAAATCCGCGTATATATAAAGTGTCTCCATTATTTTTTCGATGCCCGTTGCCGTTGTTTAAGATTCAAATCCTGAATATCACGCCCCAAGGGGTCGTCTTTTGCCAAAAGCAAGATGTCTGCCTCCAACTGCAAGGCGTACAAAACGCGGAGGTAAATGCCAATGGAAACGGTGGCAACGCCTTTTTCGACGCTCATCACCGTGGGCAGCGAACACGTGGCTCGCTCGGCTATCTGCGCAATAGAAAGGTTGCGCCTGAGCCGTGCAAGACGGATTTGTTCGCCCACAATCTCCATATTTTGCTGCAACTTTCGCGGCAGACGGTTGCCAAATGTATGTTTTGTCATAATTGCGTCAACATAAATTATAGTTTATATTATGACGCAAATATATAAATTATATTTTATGTTGACAAAAATAATTCATCATCAATAATCTTTTTTATTCCCCCGTCGCGCACCTATATTCCGTTTCGCTGATTTTCAATTGCGAGAAGGCTTCGGTGTAGCCGTCAAGGGATTGTTGGTAAAGAAGTTGCGCTTCCATAAGGTCGGACATTTTGGTGGTGCCGGCGTTGTAATTGTTGCGGACGATGCGGAGGTTTTCTTCCGACTGCTCGATGCTGCGGCGGGCGATGAGAAGTTGCTGCTGAGACTCCGTAACGCCGTTCCAAGCCTTTTGCATACGGATTTTTAGCATTTGAGAATTGTCATCTAATTGATCCTGCGCCTTCTGACGCGCAATTTCGGCACGTTTGACGGCGTGAGAGCCGCCCCACCAATCTGAAATCGGAACGCTCACCGTGGCAAAAACCATCCCGAATGTCTGATTTTTGTCCATCAAATTGTGATAATTGAGACCCGCACCGACAGCCGCAGAAGGCAGATTTTTGCCCAATTCCATCTTCTTTTGAAGCGCGGCAACCTCCACTTGTTTTTCGAGAAGTTGATATTCGGCGGTGGAATTTAGGGCAGCGGTTTGGTCTTTCATAACTAATTCTGATTCAGCAATATCCGCGTAAGTTACCGAAAAAGTTGTGTCGCTGAGATTGCAATATTGCGCCAAAATCAATTTCAGGAGCGAAATGCCGTTTTTGAGTTTAATGCGCTGACAATCAATGTCGTTCCTGCGGAGTTGAACCTGCAACAAATCGTTTCTCATTGCAACGCCCGCCCTGACGGCAACGTCAACATCCTTGTAAATGCCCGACAGCAACGAATCCACCGCGTCAAGGGTTTTCTCTTTTTCTTGCAGCGAAACCAACTGCCAAAAATATTGGTCAGTAGTTGTAATTATTTCGTTTTCAGACAGTTTCAATTGCAAATCGGCAGCCTCTTCGCCGATTTTGGCAAGACGGTTGCCATTGACAATCTGTCCGCCCGCAAAAACCGGCTGAACCGCTGTTACAGAGCCAATTACGCCGTCTTTCATCATTCCAAAAGTTACAGGATTGCCAAGGGCGGCGAGGGCTTCGGGCGGAAAACTCTGCGCCAAACTTGCGCCCAACTCCTGCGGAATCACTTCCGACGGATTGATTTCCATTTCCGCCATATCTTTGTTGGCGTTGAACCACAATCCCGTCGCGCTCACCGACGGAAAATATTTTGTGAACGCCTCTTTGCGACGGTGCCGCGCAGCCTCGGCGTCAAGCCTCGACGACGAAATTTTCACATTGCCTGCCACAGCCGAATCCCGCAACTGTTGCAATGTATAAACGGTCTGACAATCAGCGTTTTCGGCAGTCATCATCGCCGAAATAATTATCATCAAAAACAGTATCTTTTTCATTTTAAATTAAATTTTTAACACCGAATTAAACAAATAAAACAAAAAGTCTATGACATACATTTTTTTTAACAAATGCCACAAGCGGCTGCAAATTTAACAAATACAACCTTCGGAAACTTTATTAGTTAAATTCGTAAAATTCAAATTAACTTGTTTAATTTAAATTTATTTTGTAATCATCATTGTTTCGTTTTATTCGTTTAATTCGGTGATTATTATTCATTGTTAATTGTTCATTGTCAATTATTTACTAACCTTCCAATACACCACGGGCAGCATTGTTACCACCATAATCAGCGAGCCGATGCCGCCGGCAAAAATCGTTACGCCCACCGGCATCCAAAACGACGACTGAGCAATTATCATCGGAACGACGCCCACAGCCGTCGTTGCCGTCGTGAGGAAAATCGGAACCATACGCCTTTTGCCCGCGTCGTATGCCGCGCTGCGCAGACTCGCACCCGTGGCGGCAATGGTGTCGGCGTGTTCAAAAATCAGGATTTCGTTGCGCATAATCATACCCATCAGCGTTATAAGTCCGAAAATTGACGTCAAGCCTAACGCCCTGTCCATCAGTCCCAAACCTATCAACGCGCCCGGAATCATCAGCCCCAACGCCGAGATACAAATCGTCGTGATCCTAAACCTCTTGAAATTGAACAAAATGAAGAAATACACAATCACCATCGCGATTGCAATGCCGCCAAAAATCTGCGGCAAAGCCTCGTCGCCGTATTCAAGTTCGCCGCCGGTTTCGCAGGTAACGCCCTGAGGCAAAGCAATTTCCGTTTTCATAATTTGGTCAATGCGTTTTTCGACCGGCGAAGTGTAAACGTCCGGTGCAAACTGCGCCATTACCGTCAGACAACGCCCGCCGCTGCGGTGTACAATGCGCCCCTGACTCCACAACGGCTCCACTTTTGCAATCTGACGCAGCGGAATCGTGGAACTTGACGAGCCTAACTGCTGCGATGTCAGCGACATAGCGGACGAAACGCCAATGTTTTCAATGTCGGAAAATTCGAGCGGCGTACTGTCGCAAATCGTGATGCCAACCTCATAATCGCCCTCCCAAATACTTCCGGCGTTGATTTCGCCCGTTGCGGAATTGAGCGCGAGTGCCGTGGTAGCGCGTGAAAAACCCAACTGTGAAGCCGCCGCCGGGTCGAGCCTGACATTTACGAGCGGATACGGCACCAAAAAATCGTTGTGAACCCACTCTAACTCAGGCATTTGTCGCATTCGGTCTTCAAGGAGTTCGGCGGCGCGGCGCAGTGAATCTATGTCCTCACCGTAAAAACGGTATTCCAATTCGTTAACTTCCAAATAATCAAGCCGTTTGAACTTGACGTATGCGCCCGGAAAACTCTCCGAAAACATCGTCTGATATTGCGACAAAAGGTCAACCGCATCCTCCTGCGAAACGGCGTTAACAATCATTTGAGCGTAATTTTTGCCCGCAATCTGCGGCGCGTATGCGTCCATAAAACGCGGCGACGAACAGCCGATAAAAGTCGTTATGCCCGTGATGCGCTCGTCTTTTTGTAAAGTGCGCCTTACAGAATCCGCAATTTCACGCGCCTGAGCAATGCCCTTGCCGTCGGGCAGAAAAACCTCCACGGCAAACTGATCGCGGTCGGCATACGGGAAAAGCCGGACTTTCAATGTCGGCAAAATCGCCGTTGAAAGCAATATTACTCCAATGCCGCAAATGATTGTAAACCAAGGCTTTTTGAACGTAAAAGCAAGCACACGGTCATAAAATTTTTGAACGCCTTTTGTGATTGCGTTTCCGTCGGTTTTCACCGTGCCGGGCTTGATAATCTTGACTTCCAAAAACGGAATCACCGTTACGGCAAGCAACAGCGAAACCATCAAATTTATAGTAATCGTCCACGGGAAATCCCTCAGCGCATCGTAAAAAGTGCCTTTCATAGTTATCAAAAACGGAAAGAAAATCGCACATATACAGATAGTTGCGAGCATCATCGGCATAAAATATTTTTCGGCGGATTTCAGCGCGGCTTTTTTCGGCTCCATCCCCAAGTTGATGTATTCGAGGTAGCCGTCAATCACCACGATTGAATTATCCACAATCATTCCCAAAACCACAATCAGCGCGGCGAGGGTAACGATATTCAGTTCAATGCCTGCGAGATACATCACCGCAACGGACACAAATGTGCTCAGCGGAATCGTTATCGCCGCCACAATCGCCGACCTCAACGGAAACAGCACCATCATCACCACAATTATCACCGCCATCGCAATCAAAAGGTCGCGCAAAAACGAATTTATGCTCATCGAAACCACTTTTGGCTTGTCGGCAATTCGGGTGATTTTTACGTCTTCGGGCAGTTCGTTAACGCGGTAATTTTCAAGCACTTGGTCAACGTCCTCGCCGTATTTGACAACATTGTTGCCGGGTATCATTTCCATCGACAACAATACGCACGGATGGCCGTCCTGCTCGATGCAAGCCTCGTTGGGCGGATATTCGCGCCTGACCTCGGCAATGTCGCCGACGCGGACAGTTTTGCCGCTCAGAGGGTCGGAGTAAATTATCTGATTTTCAATTTCTTGCACAGAATTGTTAACAGACTCAACGTGCAGCGGTACCTGATTGTCGGCATTGTTGATAGAGCCGCTTATCGTATTGAACCCCTGCGCCTGCAACTGCGACAGAAACATCTGCTGTCCGA
>JAEEGK010031871.1_pt1 | contig 10356 bp, 5 predicted proteins | sample 8958771 | NCBI WGS metagenome assembly JAEEGK01 (sample SAMN16246547, study PRJNA631951) | gut metagenome | biome: gut microbiome; feature: rumen; material: SC-attached | host: Bos | place: Iran: Karaj | collected 2018-10 | reverse complement strand
TAGAACAAGCATTAAAAGATGCATCTTTAACAAAAGATAAAATAAATGATGTTATTCTTGTTGGAGGATCAACATATATTCCTAAAATACAACAAATAGTTAAAGATTATTTTGGTAAAGAAGCCAATAAAAAACTTCATCCTGATGAAGCAGTAGCAATTGGTGCTGCAATTCAAGATGCAATTGTTAGTCCATTATCATTAGGATTAGAAATAATTAATGGTGAAATGGATGTACTAATTCCTAGAAATACAACAATTCCATGTGAAAAAGTTAAAAAATATACGACATTAAAAGATAATCAACAATTAATAATATTGAAATTATATCAAGGTGAAAGAAAATTAGCAAAAGAAAATAAATTTTTAGGAAAATTACAAATAAATATTCCACCTAAACCAAGAGGAAAAGTAAGAATTGAAGTTACTTTTGCTTTAGATATAAATGGTGTTTTAAAAGTAAGCGCTAAAGATACAGCTGGTGGAGAAACTACTAATTTAGATATTAAAATGGATAATGTAATGGATGAATCAATTATTGAGGAACTTATTAAAAAAGCAGAAGAAATGGAAGAAGATGATAAAAAATATTTAGAAAAAGTAAAATTAAAAACTGAACTTCAAAGAATAGCATTAAATAAAAAAAATAGTGGAAGTGAAAATGAAAAGAAAAAAGCTAATGAAATATTAAAATGGATTAGAATAAATGTAGATGTTACTAAAGAAGAAATTGAAGAAAAATTAAATGAAATAAATAATCTAAAAATGAATAATTATTTAAAATTTAATAAAATAGTTAATTTATCTTTGGGATATGAATTAAGTACAGGAGAAATGAAAATTATTATTCCTAGAAATCAATTAATACCATGTGAAAAAAAATTTTTATTAGATATAGGAAAAGATTATCAAAATGAAATTGAAATAAAAATATATGAAGGAGAAAGATTGATTGCAAAAAGGAATAAATTATTAAAAAAATTTTTAACTATTATACCTAAAAATTTAAAAGGAGAATTAATTGTTAATTGTTCTTTTAAAATAGATAATAATTATATATTATATGTAAAATCTAAAATAGATAATAAAACACAAATAAATAAAATTCAGTTAGATAAAAATAGGAATGAAGATGAGATTAATAAAATAATTCAAAATTGTGAAAAAATGAAAGATGAAGATAAAGAGGAATTAGACAAATTAAAAAAACATTCTTAAAAATCAATAATAGATTTAAATATGATATTAACATTAATTTTTTATAATTAATTGAAAATAATCAAAAAATAGTAGGTATTATAATTTATTTATATACAAATTATATTAAAAATAAATAAAAACAAATAAAAGTTTAAAGAATATTTTAATATATTGAAATAATAAAAATGAAATATATAATATGAGAAAATATTATCTAAATCAAATTTATTAATTATCTTATAATATTATTTACAATTTTTATAAAAAAAAAATTAAAGATAATTAATAAATAAAAAAAGATTAAAATTATAAAGAAATAAAAATTATATATAAATATTATTTTATGATTATAAAATTATTATCTAAAATAATAAAAATATAATTTATTAATATAAGATAAATAAATAAATTATTAAATCAAATATTTTTTGTATTGTATTTATATTTTATAAAATACAGAATTAAATTAATTAAAACTAATAAATAAAATATATTTGATTTATTTTATTAATTAATATTCAAAAAACCATTTTTTCTTTTTTAAATCATAAATATGCCTTCCATGATTTTGAATATTAGTTGTATTTTTCCAATCAATAGCAATAACTTTATCTTGATAAATACTACCACAAAATTTAAAATTAGCAGAAATTAAAATATCTTTTCCTCTATAAACAGTTTTTTTTTCAGGATCTAAAATAAAAGAATGATGAAATAATTTTCCATTTTTATCTCTACCTCCAAAAATTAAAATTTGATTTTGATTAATAGTAATTGCCAAAGAAGTATCACAACCAAACCAAGAAAAACCAGGATCAAAAGGTTTAAATAAAATCCAACCATTAATCATATTTTTAATATTAATAAATTCAATACTATCAATAGATTCATTTTTATTATTTCCTCTAATAACATATAAATAATTATTATTATAAATACATAATGAAGGATTTAATCTTGAAATATTTAAATTTGGTATTTTTTCCCATTTTTTTCCTGTAATATGAAAACAATAACATTCATTTAAATAATAATTTTTTTCACTCATTCCACCAATAATATATAATTTATTATCAAAATAAATTGAAGAATGAAATGCTCTTTTTTTTGGCATTTTTTCTATAAATTCTATTTTCATTGTTGACCATCTAAATGATAATAATAAATTACTTGAATCATAATTTGAAAATTCTATTCCTCCTGATATGAAAAATAAATCAAAATCATCAAATATTATTGAAAGTGAATAATTTAATGATGGATATTCTTTTAATGTTTCTTTAAAATCTTTTGTTAAAAATTTACTTTTTCTTGTATCATATAAACTTATTATTGTTGTATTTTCTATATAACTTATTATAAATCTATTATATGATTGATGGAAATTATATGAGATTTCATTTAATAAAAGACAGTAATCTGATACTATTTTTGGATTTATTAATTTGGAATTTATATCTATTTGATTTGTTAATATATTATTTTTGTTATTATTTTCATTTGTGTATTTTGTCATTTTATTTATTATGTCTTTTATTTTATTAAAATTTTTTACTATTTTATTCATTGTTTGAATTTCATTATTTTCTCCTTTTTTATTATTATTATGTTTAATTTCTACTGAATTATTTGGATAATGATTTATTAAAGAATTATTTTCTAATGAATTATTATTTTTATCATTAGGTATTTTAATATTATTTGAATTGCTTTTATATTGAGAATATAAAAATTTTCTTTTGTTTATTATTTCAATATTTCTTTTTACTCTTGGTGTTAATTTCACATTATTTTCATTATAAATATTATCAAAATTATTTTTTTTAAATTTTTTGCTTTCTAAATAATTACTCATACTTTGTGTTAAAGGATTAATATTATTATTTCCAGAATATTTATTTTCAGGTAAATTATTACTATTTTTTTTTTCACTAAAAACTTGAACTCCATTAAGACCAATTATAATTTTATTTATTATTTTAGGTTCATTTATATCATCTAAAATATCATCAATTAAAAAAACACTTTTTTGATTATCATCAAAATTATTATTTTGATTTTGAAAATCATTATTAATTTTATTTATTTTAGGTTGTGCAGAATGTCTTGTTTTTTCATTTGAAATTTCATTAAATTGAAATTCATCTTCATATGTTAATGTTAGATCTTCATCTTCTTCAATATTATTATCATCATTATTATTATTATTATTTTCATTATTTATTGGAAGAGATTTATTTGTTTTTTTTGATAAATTTATTTTATTTTCTATTAAATTTTTTGATGCTTTAATTTTCATATTATCACTTTTCATGTAATTTTTTAATTCATTATTATTTGAATTATTATATTTTTTTATTATATTTTCTAATTCTTTTATATCAATTTTATTAAATAAATTTGAGTAATCTTTACATATTTCTAAAAATTTAATAATTTCTTTTCTTGAATTATCAATATTAATTTGAGTTATATTTGATGTAAATAATTTTTCAATAAATTTTGAATATTTATTTTTAAATTTTTCCTGTATATTATTAATTGATAATTGTATTGTTTCATTTATTTCATTTTTGCATGTTTGAAGAATATATTTATGATATTGAAGATATTTAATTATACTAAAACATTCTTCACATAATTTTTTAATTTCTGATAAAATTTCATTTGTATCTGTAAAATAACTTTGTTCACATTTATCATAATGATCTTTCCAAAAATAAATTTTATTACAATGTTTACATAAAATTATTTTTGATTTTAAAATCTTTGTTACTAAATTTAAAAATGCATAATTAACTTGAAAATTATTTTTGTCTTTTTTATTAAATGTTGTTTTACAAATTGGACAAAATGTATTACTTACTTTAATTAACTTATCAATACAAATAACACATAAATTATGATTACATGGAAGTAAATATGGTTTTGTTATTGAAGAAAAAAAATAAGAACATCCACTACAACGAAGATCTTCATCTTCTTGATGTTCATCACTAATTGTATGAAAAGAACTCATCATTAATATTTTATTTATTTTTTATATTTGAAATTTAAAAAAATGTTATTTTCATTTCATATTTTAAAAATTTAAATATTATATAAAATTTTGCATTTTAATCTTAAGAATTCTTTAATAAATTGAATATATTTTATTTATTTTTGATATTAATAAAAGTAAAAATCTAATTTTATAATTTATAACATTCATTTCTTTTTCAAATTAATTAAATTTTAATATAATAAATAAATAATTTCCATTAAATAAAAATCTAAAAATATTCTCAATAAAAAAAAAACAAAACAAAAGAAATGATTTTAATTAAAAATATCTAAAATACCTATCAATTTTTTCCAAAATAGTATAACTCTTAAGAATATATTCAAATTCCCATACAGAGATAATTTATAAATTAAAATTTAAGCACCTTTTTTAATATGAGAGATATTTTTAATAATAAATATATTCATATTAGAACAGATTTTAAAATCCCATCTTTAAATTTGATAATTTAATTCTTTTTTATAATGATAAAACCTATTATATTTTTTTCCTTTTTTTTTAATTATCTTAATGTATCTTTTTTTAAACATTATAATCTTTATATATTTAAGTTCCTCATCAATAAAATAAATCACAATCCCCTTTATATTTCAAATATAAGGTTTTTTTTTAAAAAGTAAATATTTTATTATTATAATAGATATGATATTTTTTATTTAGTTTAATTTTTTTTATTTATTTATTTTGTTATAATAGTTGTTTTTTTATTTTTTTTCTTTTAGTCTTATTTTTATTTTTTAGTTAAGTTTGAATTTATTTCATCAATTTTAATTTATTTCAGAATTATTTTAAAACATATAATATTAAGAATATAAAAAATATAAAAAAAATTTTAAAATATTAAAAAGTAAATATCAATATTTAACAAAACCATCTATATCATCTCTAAAAAAAAATTTTTTAAATTCAATGAAAAAATAATCATAATTATATAAACTCTTTTTTTATAGTTTTTTCAACATCTTTAATAACTTTATTTTGTGAAATAACACAATAATGAGATTCACAATGATAATATTTTCTACAATGATGGAACCAATCACATTTATCTCCTTTGGGTGCCCATTCTTCTTGATTATCTTTTGTTCCTTTTACTGCACATTTATAATCTTTACAAACCCAACTTCCACAACAAAATGATGTTAAATCACAATCATCTCCTAAATTTATACATCTTGTTGTTGTTTTTAACTTTTTTGATATTGATAAAGTAAATAAAACAATTAAAATAAATGATAACAATTTCATTTTTTTTTATTTAATTATTTTTTAGTGTTTATTTTTTGATTGTTTTTAGATAATATAAATTTTAAAGATAATAATCAAAAAAATAAATTAAATAAAATATATTTTTATTAAAAAAAATATATAATATAATTTTTATAATATTATATTTTTATTTCTATTTTTTAGGATATAAAATATCATAATGACCTGGTCTAAAAAGAACAGTAAATAAAATATCCATATTACTATCTTCAGGAAATTTCATAGTATCAATAGATTTAGGAGTTAAAGTTTCAATTCTAACACAAACATTAAATGCGTTAACAATTCCCATAATTTGAATTTGATCACATTCATTATCAATTGCTTCAACTTCTTTATGAATCCAAGTTACAAAATCTTCATCAAAAATAAAACTTTCATATAAAATTCTATTTTCTAATAAATAAGCAGCTATAAATAATCTAACAAAAACAATTAAATAATTTCCTTTTTCTTTATCAGAAAATAATTTATCAATAAATTCTCTACTATTATTAATATCAATAGAAAAAGCTAATTCAAATTCGTGATTAAATTCATTATAAAAATCTTCTATAACAATCCAATCATATCCATTTCTTCCAGTTAAATCTTTTGTTGTTTCTATTATTTTTTTTATGTTTTTATATAAATTTTCATTTTTTGATAATGAAATTTCTTCAAATAATCTATATAAGAATGCTCTATAAAAACAATTTCCATCTCTTCTTATTAATCTAATTTTTTCATATTTATTTATTATTGTTTTTATTGATTCTGAATATTCTGAGTTTTCAAATTCTTTTTGTAAGTATGATGTTGGTTTTAAATCACTTACTAATGGTGTTGTTTCTTCAATTTCTTTTCTTATTTCATTTTCATAATTTATTATATCTTCATATCTTGGTTTTCCATGTTCGTCGTAATAATCTAAATTTTTGTTTTGTTGTTGTTTTGAATTTTCTTCTTTTTTTTCCTCTTTTTCTTTTTGTTCTGAAGTGCTTTCTACTTTTTTATTTTCTTCAGATTTCATTTAATTTTTAATTTTTTATTTGATTAAAGTTTAAAATAATGATTGAAGATTTAAATATAAATAAGATAATTATTTATATAATTAATTTACTATTTTAATTATATAATAATACAATTTCTAATAAAAAGAATAAATTAATAAAATATTATAATGTAATTTTTTGACATCAAATTAATTTCATCTCTTTTTTAATGTTTATTAAAACTATTATTATTATAATTTTTCATATAAAATTTAGAAGTTGCATTTATTCTACCTGGTTTTAAACTGTAACTTAATATATTAATTCTATTTATATTTTCATTTTGTAATTCAATATTTTCATTTTTATTCAAAGTACTTAATTTATTTTTTATTTCATTTTCATTATTATTTGGTATTGTTTTACTTTGATAAATTGGTACAATACATTTACTTTTTTTTAATTTTTTTTTCATATCTTTTTTTTTTTTAACATTTTCAAAAATATCAAAATTTTGTTGTTGAAAATCTAATTGTTTAATTTGTTTTTTAGTTTTTTCTATTTCTAAATTTAAATCACTTTTTAAAGTTTCAAGTCTTTTATTTTCAACAGAAATTAAATTATTTGAAGAACAACTTCTTCCTTTTCCAAAAACAAATTTACTTTTTTCTTTTTTATAACAAATCTTATTTTTCAAATTATCATTTTTAATTTTTTTCATATTTTCAATAATAAAAGGATGTTTACAAATATCTTTTAATTTAAATCTTTTTTCAGGATTAGAATTAAGTAACTTTTTAATTAAATCTCTACAATTATAACTTATATTATCATTAAATTCAATATTATGTTCTTTAATTTTAATTTTAATATTTTTAATTTCTTTTGCATAAAAAGGAGAATGTCCAATAACCATTTCATATAAAAAAATACCAAGACTCCAAATATCAACTCCAAAATCATAATTTTCTCTTTGAATAATTTCAGGTGCCATATATTCAACAGTACCACAAATTGAATGTCTTTTTTCTAAATCAATTTCTTTACTCCAACCAAAATCACATAATTTTAACATTTCATTTTCATCTATTAATATATTCTCTGGTTTTATATCTCTATGAATAATATTATTTAAATGAAGAAATGTTACTGCATTTAATATTTGAATAAAATATGAATATGCTTTTTTTTCATCTAATTTTTTTTCTTCTTTTATCTTTTCATATAAAGTACCATTTGGTGCATATTCTAATATTAATTTTATTTCATTTTCATCTTCATAAATATTATATAATCGAATTATATTTTGATGAATACATCTTGAATGAATTGATATTTCATTATATATTATTTTATAATTACCATATATTCTATAAATTTGTCTTTTATTAATTGTTTTAATTGCACATAATTTATTATTTATTTTGTTTTTTCCTAAATAAACTCTACCAAAACTTCCATGTCCTAATTCTAAAGGAAAAAAACCTTTTTTTATTAATTCAAAATTTTCTATTTTATATATATCATCATATTTATTATTTTCTAAATAATTTCCTTGAGATAGGAAATTATATTTTTCCGTTAAAATCTCTGATTGTCTTCTTTTTAATGTTAATAATAATTTTGGAGAATTATCATCTGATTTTATATTTTGATGAATTGAATAATGTTCTAATAAACATGAAACAGAACAATGTATAGTTAAACATAAAGAACATTTAATTTCTTTTTTTTCTGAAATTTCTTCTTCACAAATTGGACATTTATTCATAAATTTTTTAATTTTAATTAAAAAAATAATAATTATTATTTTATTATTTAAACAACATTTTTTCAAAGTCATCTAAAGTTAAATTTGAATAATTTTCTTCATTTATAATTTTTTCAGTACTTAATTTTTGTTTTATTTTACTTTCTTTTATATGAAATTCTTTTAATTTATTATCTATATTATTCCATTTGAATTTTTCAATCTTGAAAAGTTTATTTATATTATTATTTTTTCTTGCTTTTTCAATAATATCATAAATTTTTAATTTTGATTTAATCCTTATAAATGCTATTTTATTTTTTAAATCAATAATCAAATTTTCAATTATACCAAATTCAGTAAAATATGCTTTAACTAAACTTTTTGAAAATTCAATTTTTTTATCAGAAATAAATTCAATTTTTATACAATCATCATTTTGATTAAAATTATTATATTGATATGCTTGACTTAAAGGAGAATTATACCTAAATCTTTTTTTATTTAAAATATTACTTTCGTTTATTTTATTTTTTGCTTCTTTTTCTTTCCTTTCTAATTCATTTAACATTTCTTTTCTTCTTTGAGATAATTTTTGTTTTTGTTCATAATCTAATAAATTTAAATCATATTCTTTTCTTTTTTCTTTATTTGATAATATTTCAAAAGCTTTTTGAATTTTTAAAAATAATTCAGTTGAATTATTATCTTTATTTTTATCAGGATGATAAATTTTAATTTGTCTTTTATATGCTTTTTTAATTTCATCAAAATCAGAATTCTTCTCTACATTTAAAATTTTATAATAATCAACAAAAGAATTCATAAATTAAATTAAAAATAGATAAAAAATTAAAAAATATAATTAATAAAAAACAAAAGAAAAATAATTTTAATTTTTTAATCATATATTTGTACTAGAAGTTTTAATAATAAAATGAATAAAAAATAAAAAATTTAATTCAAATTAAACACACATTTAATATCAATTGGAATAGCTTCTGGTGAAATTAAATCGACCATAATACTATCAAAAGTTTTTAAAGTTTTATTTCCAATTCCACCATTCTCAGTTTTATAATCAATAATTAATTCATTTTCATTTTTTTCAAATCTAATATTAATTATATTTTCATTATCTTCTTTTTTCCATTCTAATTCCAAATTAATTTCAGGAACAAATAAAGCAACAATAATTTCATTAGTATTAATTCTTTTATTAGATTTACCATTAATATCCATAATTAAAGCTTTATATTTTTTAGGTTCAATATTCCTTAAATAAATACATTGAAAGATTCTTTCACTTTTTTGAGATATTTGTTTAGAATTATTATAAACTTCATTTAAATGTTCTATATAAGGTGCATATTCATCAAATATTTTAAAATCATCTTTTGATATTTCATCTTTTTTCATTCTTAAAATATCTTTAATTTCCCTATGAACAATTATATCTGGATATCTTCTTATTGGAGATGTAAAATGTGTATATAATTCGAAATTTAAAGCACAATGCTTTAATTCATCAAAATCAAAATATCCTGCAATAACATATTCTGCTCTTAACATAAATGTTTTTAATTTATGTTGTATACAAAGAAATTTATTTAAATTTGTTTTTTGCATTTCAATTAATAATTTATTTAATTCTTGTGGTTCTTCATAATCAACATTTATTTTATTTGATATTAAATATCTTTGAATTTCATTAAATTTATTATCATTTAAATAAGGATGTCTTCTTATTAAAGCATATTGTTTCATATTATCATATAAAAACTCAGCACATAATTTATTTGCAATTAACATTAATTCTTCTACTAAACTATGAGAATCTTTTTTTTCATCCATTTTAAATCCAATTGGTAATTTTGATTTTTCATCTAAATCAAAATGAATATTATCATTTTTAATCATTAATGAACCACTTTCAAATCTTTGTTTTCTAACTAATTTAGTTAATTGATATAATAAATGAACACTTTTAACCATTTCATTAAATATCTCTTCACTAATTGGTTTAGTTCCATCATTTTCATTTAAATTTTCATATTTAATATCTTTACCATCAATAATATCTTGTACTAAATCATAATT
>JAEEGK010031867.1_pt1 | contig 10357 bp, 8 predicted proteins | sample 8958771 | NCBI WGS metagenome assembly JAEEGK01 (sample SAMN16246547, study PRJNA631951) | gut metagenome | biome: gut microbiome; feature: rumen; material: SC-attached | host: Bos | place: Iran: Karaj | collected 2018-10 | reverse complement strand
TATAGGTTTTGTAGGAGGCATCTTTATACCGGTAATTGATCCTATGAAATTTGAAGTGTCATAGAGTTTGGTTGTATCCACACCAATATTAGCACCGTAAGCTATCTTTAAGCTCACTACAAGTTCCTCTAAAGAGGTGTTTCCAGCTCTCTCTCCAATACCGTTTATTGTACAATGAGCTTGATTTGCCCCTTCCTCAATACCGATTATTGAATTTGATACAGCAAGTCCAAAGTCATTGTGGAAATGAAGACTAATAGGAACGTTAATTTTCTTTCTTAATATTCTTATTAAATCTCTTGTAGTGGATGGGACTAAGATTCCAACAGTGTCTGGAACGTTTATTATGTCTGCTCATGCACCTTCAACACCTTTGTAGAATTCTATTAGATAATTAAGTTCTGTTCTTGTAGCGTCTTCAGCGGAAAATTCCACAGTAAGGCCGTGGTCTTTAGCATATTCAACCGCTTCAATGGCCTGATTCAATATCTCTTCCTTGGATTTTTTCAGCTTATAGTCTCTATGAAGCGGGGAAGTTCCAATAAACAAATGAGCATATGATAAGTCAGAGTCGATTACTGCATCGATATCCTTTTTCAATACTCTTGCAAGACCGCACAAATTGGATTTGAATCCTAATTCAACCATTCTTTTTGCAGCTTTTCTTTCACCTTCTGATACAGTTGGAAAACCCATTTCAATGGTGTCCACTCCAAGTTCATCCAGCTTTTGAGCTATCTTTATCTTCTCATCCACTGTTAATGCGATGCCTGGAGCCTGTTCCCCATCTCTTAAGGTTGTATCAAAAATTCTGATCTTATCAGGGATTTTTAATTCTTCCTTTACATCTTCAATGTTTATTGCGTTCATTTTTCCCTATCCTTTTGATTTAATAAGTAAATAAGTATAATCTTAATTTATAATTTTAATTATTTATTATTTTTAGTTGTCTAATAATTATCCAAAGCTGACTGGTAGTTTCCATCCAATTTTATGTATGGTTCAGCCCTTTTTACAACAACTCCAATTCTTTGAAGCTCTTCAAGTTTCTTGAATGGCTTGTTTTTGCGTATGGCCATAATCTTTCTTGCGGATTTAGGACCGATTCCCGGCACACGTATCAGTTTTTTATAGGATGCATAGTTAATTTCTACAGGGAAAATGTCCATTTCCCTTGCAGCTAAAATCTTTGGATCTTCCTTCAATGAAAGCTTGTCGTTTTCATCAAATACAAGTTCTTTCACATCAAACTTGTAATCGCTTAGCAATGCATCTGCATGGTAGAGCTTAGCGGTTCTGTCTGTATTACATGATTCCTTGTTTTCAAATTCAGTTCCCTCTACCGGTGAAAATGCACTGAAGTAGCTTCTTCTAAGGTCTACTTTCTTGTATAGGCTTTCCATTCTTTTAAGAATTTCCAAGTCGGTTTCATCATTTGCACCAACAATCAACTGTGTGGTATGGCCGGATTTTGCAAAGCTTGGATTCTTCTTTGCAATGTCATTCATCCAATCCAGTCTTTTCAGAATGTCCTTATTGTAGTCCTTAGTGCTTGTGATTTCATTAAGGCCATCTTTAGTGGCAGCCTCTATGTTCAGGCTTACCCTATTTGCCAAGCTCATTGCCCTTTTGATGGAATCCTTTGATGCTCCAGGAATGATCTTTAGGTGAATGTAATCATCGTATCCATAATCCTTTCTGAGGATTCTTGCTGTTTCTATGGTTTTTTCCATAGTGTTGTCTATTGTATCACCTATTCCAGAACTTAGGAAAAGGCCGTTTACATAGCCATTGTTGTAGTAATGCAAAAAGGCTCTTGACAATTCTTCAGGACTTAGTTCAAGACGTGTGAAATTGCGTTTGCTTTGATTGATGCAGTATTTGCAATCGTTTTTGCATTTATTTGTCATCAAGGTCTTAAAGAGAGGTATCTTGCATCCATTATGTCCAGTGGCATGGTAAATCCCAGGGAGATTAACCTGTGAGCTCTTGCTATGGCTGACATAATCGCACAGGTCATATTGTGCACTATCTGCCAAAACTTGCATTTTTTCTAATGTAGACATAGTATCCCTCTTTAATTTATCTTGATTTTTGCTTATAAAAAAATTAATATTCTTTTTTCTGTTATATTTTCATATATAATTTTTTTATTTTAATATTATATACTTTATGTAAGCAAATAAAAATTATTTTTTCATTATTTATTCTAATCCTTTTATTATTACAAAAACTTTAAAAATCCCTTGTTTTTATTACTTTCTTTCAATATCCCTTATATTTATGCAGATTTCTTATTTTATTTAAGAAAATTTTATATAAAATATATGCTAATTTAATATTATGAAAGTCGTACTTGCTGGAACTGGAAGTGCTGTTGGAAAAACAACTATTTCTACAGGAATAATGAAAGCACTTCAAGATGAAAATGTTCAACCATTCAAGGTTGGGCCGGATTTTATTGATCCTTCTTACCATACAATTGCTACAGGCAATGTATCAAGGAACTTGGATTCATTTTTCATGGATGAGTTTCAAATAATCAATTCATTTGAAAGGGCACTTAAGATATCCAAATCAAATATGGGTATTATTGAAGGTGTAAGAGGCCTATATGAAGGTATCAGTCCTATTAGTGATATAGGTAACACTGCCTCAATTGCAAAGGCATTGGATGCACCTGTAGTTCTTCTTATGGATTCAAGAAGCTTGGTGAAAAGTGCTGCAGCAGTTGTATTGGGCTTTAAGTCTCTTGACCCTGATGTACGTATAGAAGGAGTTATCTTGAATAAGGTCAAAGGTCCAAGACATTTCAGAAAGGCAAAAGAATCTGTTGAAAAATTGGCAAATGTTCCAGTCATAGGCGGAATTCCAAGAAATGAAGAGATTGCAGTGGAAGAAAGGCATCTTGGTTTGGTCCCTGCTCTCGAAAAGGAAAAGATCAATAGGAATATTGAACTTTGGGGAAATATTGCTGAGGAATATATAGACTTGGATGCACTAAAGGATTTAATGAAAACATCCGATAAATCTGCTCTAAAAGACAATAAGAATAAGGCCATTGAATCAATGGAAGACGATAATAATTATGGCCATCGTGTGGATTTATCCATTCATGAGGATGAATTCAACAGGGAGCATAATGAGGCCATAAATCTTGAAGTCACCAACGGTTCCAAACCTGGAGAACTATGGAAAACAGGCAATAACACTCCTTTAAAAATTGGTGTTGCCATAGATGAAATCTTCACTTTTTACTATAAGGAAACATTGGAATCACTTGAGGATAATGGTGCTAAGATTGTTCCATTCAGCCCATATAAGGATGAGGAGATTCCAGATGTCGATGCCCTTTACATTGGCGGAGGATATCCTGAAGTGTTCAAGAAGGAATTGTCTGAGAATGAATCCATGCTAAAATCCATCAATAAGTTCCACAAGGAAGATAGGCCAATATATGGTGAATGCGGTGGATTGATCTATTTATCAGAGTCTATCGATGGATTGGGAATGGTCAATGCAATCCCATACAGTGCTGAAATGACTCCTAGAGTTCAAGGATTGAATTATGTTGTAGCAAGATCCAATAGGGATAACCTCATATCTGAAGAAGGAGATATTTTCCGTGCACATGAATTCCACTACACTAAGCTCAACATAGACAGTACAGATGATCTTGCATTTGATGTGCTTAGAGGCAGAGGTGTATTGAATAATATGGATGGAGTGAGTGTTAGGAACACTTTAGCTAATTATATTCACATTCATGCTTGTTCATGTCCTAACTTTGCGTATAATTTCACTAAAAATATAGCTGAGTTGGACTAAATTTTTATTTTTTTCTTAAAATTTTTTTATAATTAGATTTCTATTTCTACTTTTTACATATTTTTTCCATTTTTTATTTCCATGAACTTTTTTTATAATTTATTTTTGTATAATGTATATGATTTTTTCACTAATTTTTTTACAATATACAAAATTTTCGTATTTTTGATGATATTTTTATCATAAAAAAGTATTACTTCTGAAATCAGGAGGAATTTTTCCAAAAAAATTTTAAAATTTAAAAATCTATTTAAATTCATTATTTTATTTTCAAACTTGAGTTTTTTTAGTTATTTTTTTAAAAAACTTTAATTAATTCTTATTTTTTTAAAATAATTATTTTAAACTATTATTTATACCAATTTTTTTAATGCTCTTTGTAACTTTTTGTAGATACAACGTTAACTCATTGATATTACATGCTATATTTTTGTACATTCATGCATATGAATTCCATCTTTTTTCAAGTTTTATTCAAATTTTATTTTTCAGGCCATGATCTTCATATTTTATAATAAAAATCATGTTAATATCATTTGGAATTCTGCAGATTTTTTGAAAATTTAATTTCAAATTTTGTAACTCAAATTTTACACTTGAAATGGCACCAGCTATTTTTTTCAGATTTTTTCAAATTTTCAGATTATCTCAAAAAAGTGATAACTCAAATTATCACAGCAGAATTATCGATGTAATATCATTATGACTCATCGTCATTTTTTTATAATTTTTTTCAATTTTTTGAGTTACAAATTAATTTTTTTTATAGTTTTTTAAATTAAGTTTATATGCAATGAGTTAACATATATAATAATGTTAATAATTTTTTATTTTATGATTATATTATGTAATTTAAAAAATTCATTGATAATATCATTTTTTTCATTACGAAGGTATTTTTATGTTGGAAAAGGAAGTCAAACAATATAAGAGAGGAAACAGTTTCACTTATCGTATCGACTTATCAAAAAAAGATAATTTTGAAGGTGGAGAGAAGGTAATGATTCTTAGGATAAGTGAATATGAATCTTATCTAAATGAGATCGATGATCTTAAAGCTAAAATTGACGATAATAAGAATACCATTTCAGATTTGAAGCAATCACGCAGTGAAGCGGATTCTTCCATAAATGAAATTATGGAACAAAGGAATCAGGAGATTTCAGATAAGAATAAGGAAATCATGGACCTGGTTGAAGAAAACAAATCTGCCATTGCAAAATGCTATGAAATTATTGATGAGAAAGATCAGCTTATCAAACAGGCTAATGAAGAGATTAGGCTTGAAAGGGCAAAGGCAGATTTAGCTCAGCAAAAGGCTGAAGAAAATCTCCTTGAAGAGAGGAAAAGACATGATGAACTTGTTTTAGAAAAGGACAAGGAATTGCATAATGTCAACCAGCAACTTCAGGACACCCTTAAGGAAATCGCTTATAAGGATCAATTGCTAACTGCTGATAGGCTTTTAATTGACAGATATAAAAACAGAAGCTTCATTGATCGTCTATTAAACAGACAACCTGATGACAGCGACTTGCAAATTGACAGCAAGCCAAAGGAAACTTATGTCTTGGAAGCTGAAAAACAAGATGATTAATCATCATCTTCTATAACTCTATTTTTTTATTATATTATATTCTATTATATTCTATTATATTCTATTATATTCTATTTGTATCAATTTTTTTCTTCTATTTTTTCAGTTTTTTCATTTCAAAATTGTAATATCATTTTATTTTTATGAATATTCAATTCATATGCATTTTTCATTCTTTGAGTTGTAAATTTTCACTTATTTTCATTGTAACTCTTAGACATAAATTTCAAGTGTATAATGAGTTAACCTGTTATTATCATTTTTTGCTAATTTCAGGGCCAGAAATTCCTTGACGTAAGTTTCAAGTGTAAGTTTTTTTTAAATTTTTCAAAAATTTTTCGAATGTTATTATCAAAACATAATCATGTTAATTTATTTTCATCATCATTTCAAATCTTTTGTAATATCATTTATTTTTACGATTTTTTCCTCTCAAAAATGATATTATCACGAAATTTTCATAAATTTTTCAAATTTTTCAACGATCTTCCTTGAAATTTCATGATTTTTTGTATTACTTGACGATTTTTTTATCTATTGGAACATTTGTTCTATAGTATTAAAATCATTAGTCTTAAAATATCTGTCTTTTTTAGTATCTTGTATACTTTTCATATTCTCAAAACATTTTTCAATACACTTTTTTTCTTTTTCAATGGGAAAATTTTTTCAATTTTTTGTTTCAAGTTAGTTGAGATCAATGATTTTCAAAAACATCGGCTTTGATTTATAAAGATTTCTTAAGAATAGCCCATTTAATAAAATTATTATAATAGTTTCGACAAAATCTAAAATAATGCTTTTATAAGGGGTTTTTTATGAACTTTAATTTTAAAAATGGAAATTTTGATTTATTCAATCCACTGCTTATTGTCGTAATGACAATACTATTTCTAATCATAGCTATGCCTATGTGGTATTTTTATCAGGAATTGCCTTCCCCAAATTTAGATTTGTATCTCTATGTTGGGTTAGGGCTATTGTTCTTTATTCTTGGAGTTTTTTCATCTAACTGCATCTTAAGCAAAAAATTTAAAATCGATGTAGGCGGTGCTCCTAAAAAAATTCTAAACCCCGAGAAATTATCATTATCCGACTCATATTCAAAAAAGGAAATGATTCTTGTGGGACTGGTTTTATTAGGTATTCTCTTGCAGGTTATAAACATAGCTTTATTAGGTGGAATTCCACTTTTCTCTGCTACATTAAAGGCAAAGGCAGCAACTAAAATATGGCTAATTTCATACATTATTTTCTTGCCTTCAATCAATGTCTTGCTTGCAAGATACAATAGAAAATCCCATTACCTATTGCTATTAATCGGTTTGGTCCTCTTTGCTCTTACAGGATATAGGACCACTCCTATTGCAATCATGCTTTCTGCACTTATAACCTTGTACTATACAAGGGATGTTGATGTGAAATACATAATTTTAGCTATTTTGGCTATTGCAGTAGTGCTTTTGGCGGTTGGATTCATTGCAGTTCAAGCCATCAGCTGGCAGCACTGGTCATTGAATCCAATTGAATTGGTCTCTTATAGGGCAGCATTTACATTAAATATACTTTCGAAGGCTATCGAGAATCAATGTGCCACTATGGGAAATCTATTCTATGCAACATTGACAGGATTCTTCACACATTCAGATGCAAGGGTTTTAGTTGGCCAAGCTACATTAGGACAGGTTCATTCCATAACCTCAACAATATTCGGCCCTGCATTGCTTGACTTCGGTATTGTAGGAATGCTTATTCAAATGTTCTTATTAGGATTCATCCTCAAGACATTACACAGCATACAGAATTACAAAAAGGAAATATTTACAGCATTCTATGGAATTTTGCTTGCACAAACAATCATCTGGATAGAGACAGGCCCAACTGATGTTGTCGTTTGGCTATTCTATTTAATCGGAATTTTCCTCATCATCCATTTCCTAAGGGGTGCAAATCATGAAATCTAAGAATATAGCTATTGCAGGAGAGATTACTCCTTCCAAGACAATCATTCCAATCATTGAAAAGTTAAGGGAGAGGGAAAATGAAGGCAAATTAAGCTTTAAGATCAATAAGATTATAGGCCTTTATCATGGTGAATCATCAAGAGATTTCCTTGAACCTTATTGTGATGAAACTTATTCTATTGGAGAAGGCAGAAGAGGGAAAAAGAATTCTCTTGGAAAATTGGCGTATCTCATTTCAAAGGATATCCTAAAGTCATTCAATGCCCTTAAAGGAAAGGGTATTGATTTGTTGATTACTGCAGGAAATGCTGGGGATGTTAGAAAAGCCATTGTAGCTGCAAACATTTTGAATATTCCAGTCTTGCATATAGAGCAGGATATCTACAATCCTATTGAGGTCATTTCACAAGCAAATCTTGTCACTGTTCCCACAAATGAATATAAGGATTATCTGGAGAAAAACTATGGTCTGCAAAATGTTGTCAATATCGATGGTTATCCAATGGCAAAATATGTTGATAACTACATAAAACAAGATAATTTAATTGACAAGGATGAAATCTACGGTGAATATGGAATGAAGGAATTTGTCCTTGTTGTTCTTGGCGGAGATTTGAAGGATGATGATATTGAGCCATTGATAAGGGCTGTTGAAGAGCTTAATCTAAAGGCATTGATTGCACCTTACAGGTTTGATAGGGATATGGTGAAGGAATTGGTATTATCCCCAAACATCAAGGTTTTGCCTCAATATGTGGATATGTTAAGCTTTATGAACGCTGCATCCCACCTGATTTATGCTGCAGGTATGGGAATGACAATTGAAGCGGGAGTATTCAATATCCCATCATTGAAAATCGAAGGATTCCATAAAACCCATGGCAGTGTGGATTTGGCTAAGGAACTTAATATTCCAATCGTGAAAATAGATGAAATCCCAGAGGCATTTGAAAATCTACCAGACCAAAAGGAATCAGATCTTGTAAAAGATAGTGAGATAGCTATTGATAGATTAGTGGATTTGATAAATGATTTTGATGAAAAATCATTAAAAAGAAGCGGATTTAAATCCACTAAGCAAATTTGGAACAGCAGAAAAGTATACAGATAATTTTATTTTATCTATTTTTTTATTTTTTTATTTTATTTTCATGAACTTTTTTTAAAATAATTTTTGTATAATGTATACAATTTTTTTAATCAGCATCCTCATCCATGGTTTCAAGCAAAAAGCTTACAGGACGGAAACCATCGTTGCATGAGATCATTGCTGATTTCTTATTCTTCATCCAACCATCGTAAAAGTCTTCTGCACCATTTGCCAAAGCCATTACAAATGGGGATAAGACTTCCCATGCGCTAGGGCAGAAGTCATCTGGCTTTTCCCAACCATTGGCTATGAATACATCTCCACATTCTACATCGCATTCATGTTCCAATGGATTTTCATACTTTTCAATCAAGTCATCATGCCTTACTTTTTTCATGACTGTAATCTTAACTTTTTTCAATTGATTCACCTAAAACCTTAATCTGTTTTTAATTATTTTTTATTTCTTATCATTTAAATATTTTAAAAATCGAAAACTAAATCAATACTTAAACTCCTCATCAAAAAATTTTAAATATCATAATCCCTTTAAATTTAAATGGAAACTATTTTTAAATTGATAGGAAAGGTTTTAGGATGGATAAAAAATTAATTATCAGATACATTTTACTTATTCTTGGTGTGACCATAATGTCTTTAGGCATTGCATTATCCCTTAAGTCCACTTTAGGAACTCCTCCTATTTCATGCATTCCTGCTGTTCTATCTGTTGCTTTTCCTTTGACTGTAGGGGAATTCACAATTATTTTCAATGCCTTGCTTGTCATATTCCAAATGCTTCTTTTAAGAAAAATCACATTGTCACAAATAGCTCAGATGCTTGTCTGCATTCTCTTTGGCTATATGATTGACTTTAACTTAAGTTTTATTGATTTCCTCAATCCAACAAATTATATAAGCCAATGGATCTTGCTTATAGTAAGCTGTCTTGTTCTTGCATTCGGTCTTGTCATTGAAGTTAAGTCAGATATTACCATGCTTCCTGGAGACGGTGCAGTGGTGGCGATAGGTGAAGTGCTTAACAAGGATTGGGGTAAGGTCAAGCCATTTTTTGACGTTACCGTTGTAAGCATAGGTGTCATTTTGGCATTGGTATTCATAGGCCACCTTGAAGGGGTTCGTGAAGGAACCATTTTTTCAGCTGTTACAGTTGGTTTCATCATTCAATTTTACAACAATATTTTTGGTGAAAAAATTGATAATTATCTAGAACAAAATTAATGTTTTTTTAGAATTTTGACATTTTTTTCAAGATTCTAAATTTTTTTAGAATAGATTAAATTTTCCTTATTTTTCCAAAATACTTTCTCTATGTTCTTTATTTTTTTCACTAATTTTTCTTAAATTTTAAAAAAAATTATTCTAATATATAAAGTTTTTTATTTGTTTTTTTACATTAACTTTATAATAAGCAAATACTATAAATATTATTGTGATATTATGGTAGTTAAAATCGCTATATTAAGAAGTGGTAATATTGGTACTTCACCAATATTAGATTTATTATTAGACGAAAGAGCAGACAGACCAAACATCGACGTAAGAGTATTTGGATCTGGAGCAAAAATGAACCCTGAACAAGTCGAAGACGTTGTACCTAAATTCAAACAATTCGACCCAGATTTCTGTATTTTCATTAGCCCAAACCCAGCAGCACCTGGTCCAGCTAGAGCAAGAGAATTATTATCTGCAGAAGATATTCCTGCTATTATCATTGGTGACGCTCCTGGTAAAGGTAAGAAAGACGAAATGGACGAACAAGGTTTAGGTTACATTATTGTTATGGCAGACCCAATGATCGGTGCAAAAAGAGAATGGTTAGACCCAACTGAAATGTCTATTTTCAACGCTGACAGC
>JAEEGK010031866.1_pt1 | contig 10357 bp, 11 predicted proteins | sample 8958771 | NCBI WGS metagenome assembly JAEEGK01 (sample SAMN16246547, study PRJNA631951) | gut metagenome | biome: gut microbiome; feature: rumen; material: SC-attached | host: Bos | place: Iran: Karaj | collected 2018-10 | reverse complement strand
GGCGCGACCCTTTTCCGCATGTATTCCCGTTACGCCGAAAGGCATAATTTCAAGCTCGAGATGATCGACATGAACGATACCGAGATAGGCGGCGTGAAGGAGGCCGTTTTCCAGATAAACGGCAAAAACGCCTATTCCCGTATGAAATTCGAAAGCGGCGTCCACCGCGTCCAGCGCGTGCCCGAAACGGAATCCCAGGGGCGCATCCACACGAGCGCGGCGACCGTCGCCGTGCTCCCCGAGGCGGAGGACGTGGAGGTCGTGATAGACCCGGGCGATATAAGGGTGGATACCTACCGCTCCAGCGGCGCGGGAGGCCAGCACGTCAACAAGACCTCTTCCGCGATAAGGATCACCCATATCCCAACGGGGCTCGTCGTACAGAGCCAGGATGAGCGCAGCCAGATACAGAACCGCGAAAAGGCGATGCGCGTGCTCAAGAGCCGTCTCTTCGAGCTCTATTCCTCGCAGGCGCACGATGCGGAAGCGGCCTCGCGCCGCGCGATGGTCGGCTCGGGCGACCGCTCCGCAAAGATCCGCACCTACAATTTCCCGCAGAGCCGCGTCACCGACCACCGCATAGGCCTCACGCTCTATAAGCTCGAAGCCTTCATCGACGGCGATATGGATGAAATGATAGACGCCCTCATCCTCGACGAAAGGATGAAGCTCATGCAGGCGGGGGAGGAGTAAACCATGCACACCGAGATCTTCAACGCCAAAACTCAAAAGGAAAACGGCACCAATTACGCCGCGAGGGTGATCCGCGCGGGCGGGCTCGTCGCGTTCCCGACGGAGACCGTTTACGGTCTGGGCGCGAACGGGCTTGACGGCGAGGCCGTTGAAAGGATATTCGAAGCCAAGGGCCGCCCGCAGGACAATCCGCTCATACTGCACGTCGCCAAAAAGTCCGACGTGAAGCAGCTTTGGCGCCACGTGCCGGATGACGCGAAGCGCCTCATGGACGCGTTCTGGCCCGGGCCCCTCACGCTGATATTTTTGAGGAGCGATATAGTGCCCGACGAGGTCGCGGCGGGTCTTCCGACCGTCGCCGTCCGTATGCCCGAGCACAAGACGGCGCTGGCTCTCATAAGGGCGGCGGGAGTGCCCATCGCGGCGCCCTCGGCCAATCTTTCGGGCCGCCCCAGCCCCACCACCGCGCAGCACGTTCTTGAGGATATGGACGGCCGCATCGACGTCATTCTGGACGGCGGCCCCTGCCCCGTGGGGGTGGAATCGACGGTGCTCACCCTCGTCGGCAAGCCCACCATACTGCGTCCCGGCGGCATCACGCGCGAGATGCTCGAAGCGATAATAGGCGAGGTGGACGTTTCGCCCGCGGTGCTCCGTCCTCTTGAGGAGGGCGAGGAGGCCGCCTCCCCCGGCATGAAGCACCGCCACTACGCGCCCGATGCGGAGGTGGTTGTAGCGGTCGGCACGCCGCGGCGCATCGCCTCGATCCTCTGCCGCGAATACGAGATAGAGGAAGCTATGGGAAGAAGGTGCGTCGTGCTCGGCACGGAGCAAACTCGCACTTGTTACAACGGGATGAACTGTGATATAATAGGAGATAGGGAAGACCCCGCGACCCTCTGCCGCGAGCTGTTTTCCGCGCTCCGCAGATGGTCGGGAAAGGTCGATGTGATCCTTGCCGAGGGCATTTCCGAAACGGACAGCGGCCTTGCCTATATGAACAGGCTCCTGCGCGCGGCGGGGTTCTCAGTACTCGAGAAATAACGGCCTTCCGGCCGGGAAAGGCGCCCGAAAGGGCTGGTTTTGCTATGAAAATTGCTGTCTGCTCCGATCACGGAGGTTTCGAGCTCAAGCTGAGGCTTATCCCCTTCATTGAGGAAATGGGCCATACTGTGACCGATTTCGGCTGCTGTTCCGAAGCGAGCGTCGATTATCCCGATATGGCGTTCCCCATGGCGGAGGCCGTGGCCGCGGGCGAATACGAGCGCGGCATTGCCATCTGCGGCACGGGCATAGGCGTTTCGATCTGCTGCAACAAGGTCAAGGGCATAAGGTGCGCCCTCTGCGGCGACGTGCTCTCCGCGGAGCTTACGAGGAGGCATAACGATTCCAACGTCCTTGCCATGGGCGGGAGGATAATAGGCCCCGAAACGGCAAAGGCGATAACCCGCGTATGGCTCGAGACCGGGTTCGACGGCGGCAGGCACGAAAACAGGATCAACAAAATAACCGAATACGAAAAATAAATCCGGGAGGAACCAGATATGAGCGAATTCAACAACGTAACCGTGATCGATCATCCCCTTGTCCAGCACAAGCTTGCGCTTCTGAGGGACAAGAACACCGGCACGAAGGATTTCCGCACCCTTCTTTCCGAGCTTTCGACCCTCATGGCTTATGAGGTCACCCGCGATCTGCCCCTTGACGAGGTCGAAATAGAGACCCCCATCGCTCCCACCAAGGCGCATATGCTCGTTTCCTGCAAGGTGGGCGTAGTGCCCATACTCCGCGCGGGCCTCGGCATGACGGACGGCATAATGAGCCTCGTCCCCACCGCCAAAATGGGTCATATCGGTCTCTTCCGCGATCCCGAAACGTTAAAGCCCGTCACCTATTACTGCAAGCTCCCCGCCGACGTTGAGGACAGGGACGTCATCGTTGTCGATCCCATGCTTGCCACCGGCGGCTCCGCCTGCGAGGGCATCAGGAAGGTCAAGGAAGCGGGCTGCAAGTCCGTTCGCCTCATGTGCCTGGTCGCCGTCCCGGAGGGCATCCGCGCCGTCCAGGAGATGCATCCCGACGTGAAGATATTCACCGCAGCGATAGACGATCATCTTAACGAGCACGGCTATATCGTTCCCGGTCTCGGCGATGCGGGCGACCGTATCTTCGGCACTATGTGATCCCGTAAAACAAGCAAAGCTCCTCCGGCGCAGCCGGGGGAGCTTTTATAACGCAAAATACTTATCTTCTTCTGTCCTTGCGGATGAACGGCTCTTCAACCCTTTCTAAGATAAGGAGCCCGTATTTTTCGGGACGGCGGTATGCGTTGCCGTGCACCTCGGTTTTGCGGTATTCGCGCAGCATATCCATATCGAAATCGGCGATATAGATCCCTTCTTCCTCGCCCGCCTCCAAAATGCAGGTATCACGGGATTCGGGCAGCTCCGGCAGCTCCGGCAGATACGCCGCTCCGTCGAAGGCGGAGGAGTGACCGTTGCAGTCGGGCTTGCCCTGGGGGTAATTGCAGGTGGCAATGCCGAGCATATTCTCATACGCTCTTCCGCGAAGCTGGGAGAGGCGGTTTATCTCCATCGGGCACGCGTTCGGGCAAAGAATGATCTCCGCGCCCTTGAGCATCAGCACGCGGGCGCTCTCGGGGAACTCCCGGTCATAGCAGATCATCGCCCCGATATTCACCGCGCCCTCCTTCGTTTCAAGCGGCTTGACGAAGAAATCGCTTCCGGGCGTGAGCACGCGCTCTTCGCCGAAATCGCAGGTGTGCACCTTCGCGTAATCGAGCACGCGTTCGCCGTGCATATCATAGACCGCGAGCGAATTCCTCGAAAACGCGCCGTAGCTCTCAAGATACGTCACGCCTATCGCCATAGACAGCTCCCGCGCAAGGCTGCTGAAGCCCTTCATAAAGAAGCTGTCCCTGCCGATCGACGCCGCCTCGAGCGCCTCCTGCTCCTGAGGGAACTCGTATCCCGTCGACCACATCTCCGGAAAAAGCGCGAGATCCGCGCCCATGCGAGCCGCCTCGCGGCAGGCGCGCTCGCCTATCGAATACTGCTCCGCCAGCCCCTGCTCGGGCATGAGCTGCAGAAGCGCGACCTTGAATCTCATGTCAGACCCCTAAAGTTTTTTCTTATGATACCACAGACGACCGATTTTGGGAAGATGCAAAAGACGACCCGCCCTATGCGCAGGCATCCCAAGGCGAGCCATTTTTTGTCATCGTTTTATCACGAGCACTTTTCCGCGTCGATCGCGAGCACGAACATGAGCACGCAGAGCGCGTCCGCGAGGTTTAAGATATCTATCGTGTAAGTGTCCGTCCACCGGAAGAGCTCCTTCGAGACGGTCGCAACGCAGGCGCCTTCGTCGTCCGTGATCGTGTAATCCCACTCCATGAAATTGCCCTCCGCCTTCCAGCCGTTGAAATCGATACTGTATGCGGGGCGGAACACGGGCAGGAATTTGCGCTTGATCGAGCCGATGCTCACGTCGCCCATGAATATCTCGAATTCCGGCAGGAGCACCAGCACCTTTTCCTTCACTCTGCCGAGATACTCGCCCGCGGCGTCGTAAACGTTGAGGAGATGCCCCCACGAGAGCTGCCCCTTAACGGTGTAGACGGTGTTTCCGTCCTCGTCATAGATATCGTAGCTGTCGAACCATGAGAAGAAACGCTGTTTGAAGAGCAGCTTCATTGCGGCTCCTTTCTGCCCGAAGGCTTTTTAATCGAGCCGCCGGAGGATGTTCCGGCGGCTCTCGGTCATTGTTATGCGATCTCGGACTTGGGCTTGCCGAGTATCTCTGAATAGATCATGCCCTGCGCGAGCGGGGGGAGCTTGGAGATCCTGTTGAGCACCTTCTTTGCGTTCTCGGCGGAGGAAGCCTCTTTTTCAAGGCGCTCGTCCTCGTCCGCAAGGCGGTGACCGAGGGTGCCGGCGAATGCCGGGGGCTTGTTGCGGATCTGCGATACGCCTTCATGAAAGCCGTCGTGGATGCTCCCGCCGCCGCAGTCGTCAACGGAATGCGAGGCGATGGGCCTTTCCTTATTTAACGCGGACTCCATGGTGCGCTTTTCAAGCGGGCGGCGCTCGTTCTGCTGTGCGGCGGGCTTTTGAACCGTTTGCGCGGCGTAGGTCTGCGCCGCGGCGCGCTCGGCCTCCCTGCGGCGGGCATTCTCCTCCAGGCGGCGCTTGAGCTCCTCCTGGCGCGCCCTCGCTTGGGCCTCCTTAACGGGGTCGGGGCGGTTGTCCGCCCCTTCGCCCGAGGCTTCGGAGACCTGGCTGTTTACACGCGCCTGCTGCTCTTTCGCAGCCGTTTGGGCCTTTTTCTTGGCGGCGACAGAGAATACGATCGCTCCCGCTATGAAGAGGAATATGAGGAACGGCATATTCCATCACTCCTTTGCTTGTCAGTTGTTCTCCGTGGTGGTGGTCTTGCCGATGGCTTCACGCATATCGGTATCCGCCATCATGTTCTTCATGCGATAATAGTCCATTATGCCGAGGTTGCCGTTGCGGAACGCCTCCGCCATTGCCTTGGGAACCTCTGCTTCCGCCTCGATAACACGGGCGCGCATGCCCTGGACCTCCGCCTTGTTCTCCTGCTCCTGCGCGATAGCCATTGCGCGGCGCTCCTCGGCCTTCGCCTGAGCGATGCGCTTGTCGGCCTCCGCCTGGTCGGTCTGGAGCTTAGCGCCTACGTTCACGCCGACGTCAACGTCCGCGATATCGATGGAGAGGATCTCAAACGCGGTGCCCGCGTCAAGACCTTTGCCGAGAACGGTCTGGGAGATAAGATCGGGGTTCTCGAGAACGTCCTTATGGGATACGGACGAACCGATCGTGGTAACGATACCCTCGCCGACACGGGCGATGATGGTCTCCTCACCGGCACCGCCGACGAGTCGGTCGATGTTGGCGCGAACGGTGACCTTCGCCTTTGCCCTGAGCTCGATACCGTCCTTTGCGATAGCCGCGATGACGGGAGTCTCGATAACGCGGGGGTTAACGCTCATCTGCACGGCGGTCAGAACGTCGCGTCCTGCAAGGTCGATAGCGCAGGCCTTCTCGAAATCGAGGGGGATGCCCGCCCTCTGCGCCGCGATCAGCGCGTTCGCAACACGGTCAACATTACCGCCGGCAAGGTAGTGCGCTTCCATCTTGTTTATGGAGAGCGAAAGACCCGCCTTAGTTGCCTTTATGAGGGGGTTGATGATCCTTGCGGGGCGGACCTTCCTGATCTTCATACCGATGAGGGTGAAGAGTCCGACCCTTACGCCGGATGCCGCGGCGGATATCCACAGCCCGAGCGGTATGAACGAGAAGAACAGGATGATGAAGCAGACGACCGCGATCGCTATTGCCGCAATGATCAGCGGAGTGAGCTCCCCGGCAAGCATGGCGAGGCAAGCAGTTGTGAACATAAGAAACTCCTTTCGGCTTTCAGCCTAATAATTTGATAACGTAAACGAGGAGATAGATCAGCCCGATGAAGAGAGGGATCCCCACTGCGAGCCAGATCCAGTCGCGGGCGACGCTGCCCTTATCGGGCTTTTCCCCCGCGGGAGCCTCCTCATACTCCTTTACGCCGCATTTGGGGCACGCGGCGGCTTCTTCGGAATAGAGCGTTCGGCATTTTTCGCAGCGCTTCATCTGAGTTTGACGAGCACCTTCATGCCGTCGATGCTGACGACCTCGATCTCGCGATCCTTATCGATGAACTCCGCCTCGGATGAAACGTCCACCCGTTTGCCGTCGATAAGCGCGATCCCGCTGGGGCGGAGCGCGGTGACGGTTTTGCCGGTCTTTCCTATAAGACGGTGCATCTCCTCGGAAGAACGCTCGGTGGAGCCCGCCTCTATCGCGGTGTTCAATACCACGGGCGAGCGGCTGAGCTTGCCCTTGAGCGCGGATTTGAATATGAGAGTTGCGATTATCGCAAGCAGGACAACTATTATGAGCAGCGAGAACATCGCGCCCGTAAGGCTGTTCGAGCCGATGACCAATCCTGCGATAAGCGCAATGCCGCCGGAAACGCCCGCCGCGCCGAAGCCGGGGACGATCATCTCCACGACGATGAGTATCATTCCGATCACGACAAGGACTATCCCGCCGATGTTGTGCGCCCATGTCTGCGCCCAATCGGTGAAAAACCCTGTTGAAAGAATAAGCGGTAACATTGCCATTTGCTCCTTCCGTTGCAGAAGACTCTGCCAGATTACAAGTATATTTTATCCCGCTTTCCCTCAGTATTCAATAAAGGCTCTGTAAGGCTTTTGTAAAGAACGTGTAAAGTCATTAAAAAAGCACCCGGGAGGTCAAACCGTCCCGGGTACAAATTTTGGATCGTTATCCGATCTGCATCACAAGTCTTAAAAGAAGCAGCGCGTCAGAGGCGTCGATCTCGCCGTCCGAATTCATATCGCAGTTTTCAAGCACGAGCCCGTCGCTCCCGATTATGTCGAGCGAGTACCTGAGGATCAGGAGCGCGTCGTCAGCTCCAACCGAACCGTCGCCGTTGGCGTCTCCGAGCAGCGGCGCTCCGGTCGGGATCGGAGTCGGCGTCTGCTTCCGCGTGCGAATCAAGCATCGGAAGACGCACGGACGCCGTCATTACGAGCAGCACGGCGAGCGCCGAGGCGAACACCCTGAACAAACGCTTATTCATGTTTTTGTCCCTTTGCCTTTGCCGCCCAAAGGCATCCTTTCATGTTTTTTTTGAGGCTTAATATCTGCATAATTGCCGCCGTTTTGCGGCAAAGCATGATCCGTGAAGTGTGGCTGCCGGAGATCATAAAACCGCCGCGCCGTAATATTGTTTCTTCGAAGCGGGGCGGATATGCTTCTAAATTACATAGTAGCATCATAGGGGGCTCAAGTCAAGCATAATAATGGGCGGCAATAAAAAACCGGCAGTACAAACTGCCGGCTGAAGCCGAATGCCAAAGCTATCTGTCTTCTCTGAAATACGATAACCCGAGCGAAGTCGGAGGCTGATCCTCGCGCTTATGGCGGAGCGAAACGCTTATGAGCACGATGATCGTAACGATATAGGGGAGCATCTTGAAGATCTCCTGCGAGCTGCGGGTAAGACCGGGGATGAAATTGTAGAGCCAGTACAGCGCGCCGAACAGGTAAGCGCCCCAGATCGAGCGAAGGGGCTTCCACGTGGCGAATATAACGAGCGCCACGGCGAGCCAGCCGACGGCCTCTATATTGCCGTCGTTCGCCCACGTGCCCTTTATGTAATCCATTACGTAGTAGAGTCCGCCGAGACCGGAGATCATCGCGCCGATGCAGGTGGAAAGATACTTATAACGCTTTACGTTGATGCCCGCGGCGTCCGCCGTCGCGGGGTTCTCGCCGACCGCGCGCAGGTTAAGACCGCGGCTCGTCCTGTTGAGGAATATGCTCAAAAGTATGGCTATGGCGATGGCGAGCCACACCATGAAGCCGTAATTGAGGAATATCCTGTCGATGCTGTCAAGAAGCCCGGCGAGGAACTTCATAAAGCCGCCCTCAGCCGCTTTCGCAGAGAGCAGCGCGACGAGCCTGTCGGAGATATGCTGCGTCCAGCGGAAGGCGGAGGAGGTGGAGGCGACGGAGATCTGACCGACGCCGCCGGCGAGCTTCGAGAGGCTGCCGCCGAAGAAGTTCGCAAGTCCGCTTCCGAATATGGTCAGCGTAAGACCGGTGACGTTCTGATTCGCGCGGAGCGAAACGGTGAGGAAGCTGTAAATGAGACCGCCCAGGAGCGAGCACAGGAGCGTGCTCACAAGAGCGATAACGAGCCCTACGAACGGAACGGGCGATGCGGTGTGCGTTTCATAGATGAACGCTCCGATAAGACCGCCGATGCCGCCCATGTACATGATGCCGGGAACGCCGAGGTTCAGATGACCGGATTTCTCCGTCAGTATCTCGCCGAGGCTGCCGTACATGATGACCGTGCCGAACGAGATCGCGGTGGTTATGAGTGAAATGATCTGTGCAAGCACTGTCATATCAGCACACCTCCTTTTTGTCCTGAGACTCAACTTTGACGAGCTCTTCGTGATATCCCGCGAGCGCGGTGTTGAAATACGGGTTCACCCAGAACAGGCCCAGTATCCCGAAAGTGAGGAAATTGAGTATCGCCCAGCCTATGAACGTGAGTCGGAACACGAAATGATCGGTCTTGTGTCCCTTCATCATGCTCCAGGAACGGCGGAGGATATCCATCGGCGCCGTCTTTTCACCGTCCTTTTCCGCGGCGAGGAGATAGGGTACTCTCGAAAGACCGATCGCAACGATCACGCCGGGAACGATAAGGCAGCCCAGACCGAGGGTTATGAACAGCGTTACGAGCGCCATCGTGCCGACGGTGTGCAGATACCTGCCCTTTTTGAAGCGGCTGAATACGTCGCCCGGTCTGAATTTTTCGCCGTTATAGACGGCGCGGCTCGCCCCCGCGAGACCGACGCGGACGGGGTTGAACACGAAGAGCCCGATCGCCGTGCCGGAAAGGAGGTTTCCGAGCAGGGAGAGGAGCACCGCCTGCCAATAATTGCCGCGCACCATGCCGGCGGAATTCTTCTTCACGGCTTCGCGGTTGACGGCGCCGCTCGAGATCTTGATCTCATAATTGATAAAGAATTCGCTGCCGAGTATGAAGAAGAGTATAATACCGGTGATTATCTTCGATACGTCGTTCGAGAGGCTGAATTCGGACGCGATGGCAATGGCGCCCTTTTCGAGGAATATCAGCATCGCGGAGATGAGCACCATAGTGAGCGTGTTGAATTTGGCGAGCCAGGCGACGATTATCGCGACGAAGCCCCTGCCGCCCGCTGTGGCGGTGGAGATCGTGTGGTCCGCGCCCGATACGGCGAGGAAGCCGCCGAGACCGCAGATCGCGCCGGAGAGCGCCATGGACCTTATAATGACCTTCTTCACGTTCATCGCCGCGTATCTTGCGGTATTTTCGCTCTGACCGACGACGGCGATCTCATACCCGTGCTTGCTCTTTTTAAGATAGAAGTACATGAGTATTACGACCGCGGCGACGATCAGTATGTTGATAAGGTACTGCCTGCCGAGGAGGGCGGGTATCCAGCCCGCCTTGGTGCCGGCGTTGATTATGCCGACGGTGTTGGAGCCCTTCGGATGCTCCCAGCGGGGGATGAAGAACGATGTGAGCTGTATCGCTATGTAGTTCATCATCAGCGTGAACAGCGTTTCGTTGGTGTTCCACTTCGCCTTGAAAAGGGCGGGGATAACACCCCAGATCATACCGGCGAGCATGCTCGCCGCAGCCATTATAATAAGGAATACCGGGGTGGGGATGCCTGAGTTGCCGAGGTAGATCATGCAGGCGGCGGTCGCTATGCCGCCGACGAGCACCTGCCCCTCCGCGCCGATGTTCCAGAATTTCATTCTGAACGCCGGCGTCACCGCGAGCGAAATGCACAACAGCATTGCCGTCCGCTGCAGCAGGAACAAAACCTTGCGCGCGGAGCCGAAGTTGCCGTTGATCATGGCCTTCATGACCTCCGCGGGGTTCTTGTGCGTGAACACGACGACTATCACCGCGGAAATGACGAGCGCGATCAGTATCGCGACGACGCGGACGAGAATGGCCTTCCACAGGGGGATTGTGGCGCGCT
>JAEEGK010031863.1_pt1 | contig 10357 bp, 5 predicted proteins | sample 8958771 | NCBI WGS metagenome assembly JAEEGK01 (sample SAMN16246547, study PRJNA631951) | gut metagenome | biome: gut microbiome; feature: rumen; material: SC-attached | host: Bos | place: Iran: Karaj | collected 2018-10 | reverse complement strand
TTATTATTATTATTATTATTATTATTATTATTATTATTATTTTTATTATTATTATTATTATTATTATTATTATTATTATTATTATTATTATTATTATTATTATTATTATTAATATCATTTTGTTGATTTTTTTCTTTTTCAAAAAATAATTCATTTTCTAATTCTTTTTCATTATTATCTTCCTTTTTCTTTGAACTTTTTTTTTTATTTATTTTATATTCATTATTCCTTTTATTAATATTTTTTTCTTTATCTTCATTATTTAAATATTTTGATTGATTTTTAATTTTAATGGGATAAGAATGAAATGCTTGTAAATTAGAAATAATTTTTTCTATTCTATGGTTTTCTTTTCTTATTTCTTTATTTTGTTCATTTATTTCATTCATTTTATTAATCAATAATGACATATGCATATCAAAATATTCATATTTATGATTAAAATAATCATTTTCTGTTATGAAATTTTCCTCACATCCTAATGAAGAAAAAACACAATCTCTTTTTTTTTTATTTTTTAAAAAATTATTTGAATTTTTCATTTTTTTGGGATTATCAATATATATTTAAATAAAAATAAAAAAAATTATTGTTTAATGAAAATTAAAAGAAGGTATTCAATAGATACATTTAAACATATATATAATAATATATTTTCAAACAATCAACACAATGAAAATAAAAATAAATCATTAGAACATTATCAAAATTTAAGATTGTTTTCACCAAAAATTGCTGTTAAAAAAGAAAATCCAATATTATATTTCAAAAATTTAAGAAATAAAAATTTAGAAAATAATGTTTCAAAACTTTTAAATAATTTATCATTGAAAACAACATACACAAATGCTCCAAATTTACTATCAAGAACAATGTCAACTTCAAATTTAAATCATAATAATAAATTATCAACTTATAGTTTAAATAATCAAATTTTAAATATAAAAACACCAAATAATAATTCAAATCAATTAATTGAAAATAAATGGGAAATTCCAGAAAGTCAAAAAATTTCATTTATAAATGATTTAACAAATAGAATTTTTCATAATAATTCAAAAAATTTTATTACAAATTTAAAATTAGCAAAATCAGGTTCGGATAGTTCAATAAAAAAGAATAAATTAAATAAAAAAGATGAAAAAATGATAAATACAATTCTTTTTGATAGAATAAAAACAAGAAATTTAAGAAATAAAAATGCAAAAGGAGAAATATCTGATGATATAAGGAGTCAAGTTAATTTTGAACCTATAATAAATTCTTATGGAAAAATAATATATGATTCAATGAAAAAAACTGATTTTATTGTAAATACTATTAATTCAATTTATCCTAAAATCTGTAAAACAGGTTTTTTAATTAAACAAATTTTAAATAAAAAAAATCAAATGTTACAAGATCATTCTACAAATCTTAATTATAAAAATAATAAAAAAAATAAAATATTCAATATTAAACCTATTCAAAGAAAATTAAATATGTTTTCTAAATATCCTGAAAGTTCTATAAGTCAAACAAATTTATCACTAAAGTATTATAGGAATAAAAGTAAGAAAATATTACATAATGATTATGTAATATATAGTTATAAAGATATAATAATATAAATAAACTTTTTAATTAATATTATTAAATTGAATATTTATTTAATATATAAAATGAATATTGAATTTTTTAATTTTTTTAATGAATTAATTATATCAAATTTCATATAACTTTTTTTTCTAATCTTTAACAAAAAAAAAAAAAACCAATTTGAATTAATTATTTTATATTTATTCCTTTCCTAATAAAAAAATATTAAAACTCAATATAAAAAACATATAAAAAAAAAAATAAAAAAAACCTTTTATTTTTTAAAACGACAAAGTTAAAGCAATATGAATACTAGCAGCTAAATTTTCACTATCATCATCAATTTCCATTAACTTTTGATATTTCCCAATCAATCCAATATCTTCCCCATATTTATTACTATCATCTTCCTCACCTAAATTTTTAACCTCTTTAATTTGTTTACAAAACTCAGAATTTTCCATTAAAATCAAAGGCCATTGTTTTTCCATAAACATCTTACATTCATTAACACAATTAGGTAAATTTCCACAAACAACACCAACGACTTTAGCTTTATAAGGAAAAGCATTTTTCCTTCCACTAGCTAATCTATCAGCAAAACTAATTTTAAATTTAGCTTCATCACCCCATTTAACCTTATCACCTCTTAATAAAATAAAATGAGTATGACCATTTGTTAATAAACTCTCACTAAATTCATTATTATCTGCTTTAGGATAATCAATTTGACTTTCTGGAGCAATACCAATTAAATCAATACTTTTCCTAAGACAAAATTTCTCAATACCACTTTCAACTCCACTATCAAGAATAATTGCTCTACAATTTAAAGCTGCTCTTGAAATTCCAGCAAATAATTTTATTTTTTCATTTGTATTTGCACCAATTAATACTATTACTGATATTGGATCATAAAAATGATAATGATCAGCTACTTCTGTTACTCTTAAATTTTTTGCATTTGGATCGTTTAAAAAACATAAATGAGCATTTTTTCCTCCTGGAACTATTAAATCGTGATATGAATATAAGTCTTTTGCATCTATTGCTTGTGTTACTTCTGTCATTAAGAGAGATGCTTTACGATTTTCAGAAGCGTCTATTATTATTTTTTCGTTTTTTGTTCTTTGAGATGCTTGACTTTGAATTTCGGATTTTTCACTTTTTGTGTCATTTTGAGATTTTTTTTCGGATACTTCGTCTGGATTTTTTTCGGGTTCTTTTTCTTCTTCAATGTTTTCTTTCTCCACATTTGATTTTTTATCTTCGTTTGTTTTGTTAAGTTCTGATTGTTTTTCTTCGTTTTGTTCTTCTTTGTTTTCATTTTCGGTTTTATTTTCGTCGTCCATTGTTTATTTATTTATTTTTAATTTTTTTTATTTAGTTTGTTTTAAAAAATTATTTTATTTAGTAAAATTTATTATAAAATTATAATATAAGAAATTTATTAGGAATTTTATGAATTAATTTATTTTAATTTTAATCTTCCTTTTATTATTATATTTACGTAAATTACTTAATTAATGGCTTATTTATAAAAATATGAATTTGTATAATAAAATATATTAATTCTATATATTTATTATTTAAGTATTTATTTTCATTATTTTAAATCAAAATTTAAATTTTATTAATTTAATAATTAAATAGTACATATTTACAATATTATCTTTAGTCAAATAATTTAATTATTATTAAATGATATAAAAATAAACATATTTTAATTTAATTTAATATTAAGGATTGTTATTTTTTTCAGTTTTACAATCATTTAATTTTGAGCGTGATGAAAATATAGATTTAAATTGATTAGAATATTTAACACCTTTAATCAATTTAGATAATTTTGAAAAATCAATTTTATTATTATTTGTAAAATATTTATTAACAATATCTTTGTTTTTATTTTTATCTAATTTCATATTCATAGAATTAGTTTTATTATGAATTCTATCTCTAGGAGAAGTTGATTTTTCACTAGAAATATTATTAATTTTTTTATTAAAAGAAGTTTGAGAAAAAGTATTTTCTGATAAACCAATTTTTTTTTTATTTCCATTTTTTAACATTATTTTTCTTCTAGAAGAAAGTGCTCTTGGTTCATTAGTAATATTTGAATTATTAATTTTTAATTGAATATTTCTTTTAAATATCCATTTTGAAATTGATTTTCCATTATTATTTATATTTATATTTATACTTGAATTATTATTTGATTCTCTAAATTTTTTTTTTAAATCTTCTATTTTTTTTGTTAATGATGTTATTTTTTCTTTTTGTTCTTTTATTACTGTTTGATCATTTAATAATTCTAATTTTAAATTTTTATTTTCTTCTTCTATTTTTGTTATTGCTTTTTTTATATTTGAATTTTCTCTTCTTAATATTTCTATTTCATTTTCTTTTCTATCATTATCTAAAAAAAAACCTTCTTTATATTTTAATTTTTCTTTCATTTCTCTAAATTCATTTTCTATTTTTAATAAATGTTGTATTTTATTTCCTAAAGATTCTTTTTCTAATTTAAGTTGAAATATTTTTTTTAAATAAAATCTAATTTGATTCTCATATTTAATTAATATATTTTCACTATATTGATTATATATTATTTTATCACATGTTTGACAATTTTGTTTTTTTGTATTTTTTTGGCTTTCCTCAATTTTTTTATTTATGAATAGTGGAAATAATTCCTTAATATAATCAAGTAGTGTTTGAATTTTTGTTGAAGTTATTAATTCTTTTAATTCTTTTGGTCTTATTTCTTTTTTTTTACCATTAATTACTTCTAATAAATCAAAATAATATTCATATAATTTTTCACGATTACAATATTCCTCTTCTGAGATTTCTTCTGAAGAAATATTCATTTTTTTATATTTAATTTAAACAATAAAAATTAAATTATTTATTTATAATAATATTTCAAACTAATACTAATTTTATATAAAAATTCATTTAAATTTTTATAAAAACAGAGAATTATTTTCAATATATCAAATTAATTACCTAGATAATTATCACTATCATTATTTTTTTCATAAAATTGTTTTTTAAAATTTAAATTACAAATTGGACAATGCTTATTATTTTGTAAATCTTTATTAACCCATATATTAATACATTGAAAATGAAAAGCATGAAAACAATTTAATAAAATAATATCTGTCCCAATTTTAAATTCATCTAAGCAAATTGGACATATTTGATTATATAGATTTAATTCATTTGTATATTGAATAGTATTTATTTTTTCAATATTAATTTCTTCATTATTATTTTCCAATTGTTTATTTATTGAATATTTTTTTATAAAATTAATTAATGTAATTATTGATATAGTAATAAAAATAAATCCTAGAGAAAGAATAATAATTATAAAAATATCTGATAATTTAATCCCTACTTTAACTTTATATGTCATATCAAATGGATATACTTTAGGAATATCTGAATGATAATAAATAATTTGCATTTTTTTAAAATTATTTTTGGATAGTTTAATAGAAAATTTATCTTTAATTTCATAAAATGTATTACTATCATTATTTGCGTCATAAATAATAATTCCTAATGTAACATTTTCATTTACATTTTTAAAATGAATTTTAACATTTTCAATATCTTTTGATTGAATAATTTCCCATGAACAAAATAAATCTTCAATTGAGTTATTCCCATTTAAAATTGATTTACTTATTATAGCTTGATTTAAAGCTTTATCTATTACTATTTTTCCACAATAACCTTTCATTTTTTCAATAGTTAAATCATCTTTACATTCCATTAATTTTGAAAAATTTGAAAAGTTATTATATTCGAAATATGAACAAATACCATTATCATAAATACAAGAATTTAATGGAGAATTACATTTTATACAATCATTTTTAATTTGTTCACATTTTTCTTCTGATAAAATAGATTCTGATAATACTCTATTTTTTGAATTTTTAATATATTCGAATAATAAAATGAATAAGAAAATATTAACTATATTCATTTTTTTTTCGTAATAAATATTATAATATGAAATGTAACAAAATATATTGGAAAAAATTCTATTGAAAATATATTATTATATTATCTAATTTTTTTCACCTAATAATTCCCCTTTAGAAAAATAGTAAATAAAAATGAATAATTTTTTTTCACAATAATAATTCAAATACAATATAAAACTCAAGAATTTACTGATTTTAATATTAAAAATATTTATATATTTAAAATAAACATTATAAGATAAAAAAATATTAAAAATAATGATTAATATTATTATTTATTAATTTCAGGAACAAAAATACTGTTTTTTTCAAAAAAAATTATTTTTTTGTTATAAGTAATTTAATTTGTTCTTCTAATAAATCATCTTTTAAATTAATTTGTAAATTTTGTAATTTATCTTTTGCTTCAAATTCAACTCCATTTTGTTTTTTTGAATTTCCATTTGAATTAATTACATTATTATTTAAATCATTATTATTTGATAAAGTTTTAATACTATGAGATCTATTAGTATCATTTTCATTATCATTATCATTATCATTTTCTTCTTCTAAACTTTTATCATTATATTTATTAAGTTCATCAAAACTAAATTTATTTTTTGGTTTATTATGTTTTAATAATGAACGTAAATGTTTTTCTTCATTTGTTTTTTTTGGTTCACCTAAATTAAAAGTATTTTGTTGTGAAATATTAATACTACTTGTAGAAATATTATGCAATAATTTATTTTCACTTTCTTGAGAAATTTTTTTAAATAAAGGATTATTTTTATATTTTTTTAAATGATTTGGTTCATTAAAAATATTATCAGGTAAATCTGACTCAAAATTAAAAATTCGATTTTGTATTATTGCTAAAAAATATCCAAAAGTAATATTTAATAAAATTTCACTTTTATCTTTTAATTTAGAAACTAATTCAATTTCAGTTTGTTCTTTTTTTTCTGCAATAACAGTTGTACTTAATCCATAAATAGAACTTTTTTTCTCACTTTTTTTTTTAGAAAAACCATAAAATTTTGTATTATAATTATCATTACTTAAATTTAAATGAAAATTTCTTTTAATTTTTCTCCATCCAGGTTTATTTTTTTCATGAGTAAATGGAAAATTAATAGTACCAAAAGTAAATCTAAATTCATCATAAATACTTTTAGCTCTTAAAAAATTAAGTACAATAACCCAAGAATTTAATTCATTTTTATCATTAATTGAAAAAATATAATCTCTTCCTCCTTTTAATTGATCTTTTTTATAATAAGCAGAAACTTTAACTTGAAGTAAATTTGTTTTATCACTAAATTCAAAATCTCTTAAAACTTTAATATCATAAATATGTTTTAATTCAAACATTCCTAAATATTGTTTATTATATTCATAATCTTTTGAAGTATACCAATAAAAAAATCTTGTTTTTGTTGCTATAACAAAACGAGGAACCCAAGTAATTCCTTTATCACTTTTTTTTTCTATTGTTCCATGTTTTACTATTGGCATTGAATCTTTTGATATTACAATTTCTGAATCTTGATTTTTTGTTATATCATCCATTTCATTTACTCTTAAATCAATATCTTTTATTTTATCTGTTGTTTCTTTTAAAACTTTTATTTTTAAATTTGCTTCTTTTTTTATTTGCTCTATTTTATCTTCTTTTGTATCACTCAAATGATCTAAAATTGTTTTTTCTTCTTCAATTAAGTGAAAATTTAAAAGATCTGTTTCCATTTTTTTTGGAAGATAATTTAATTTTGAACTCTCCATTAAACGAGCAACTTTTAAATGGATTTCATTTTTTGTTTCTACTAACATTCTTTTATATAATATTTCTTTTAAAAAAGGAATTGCAAATTTAGCAACTAATTTTTTTGGTTCTAAATCATATAAAATTTCCATAACACCTTTCTGAGAAAAATTATAAATTAATTGAATTAAATCATCTAAAGTTATATTATTTATAATATTTAATTTGTTTAATTTATCAACATCAAATATTGTTCCTATAACACTTGCATGTTTTAATATTATTATTTCATTACATTTTAATGAATCAATTATATTACCAACTATTTTTTCTATTAAAAAAGGTAAATTTAATTTACTCCAATCTAAAATTTCATTATATTTTATAAATATTGGACTTGAAACTATAATTTTATTTTCATTTATATAAATTTGACCTTGTGATAATAAACTTTCAATAATTTCTAAAATAAATAAAGGATTATTTTTAAAAGATCTTTCTAAAATTACTCTTAAAGTATCTTGTTTAATTGTTCTAAATGTAATTTGTTTTTTTTTTTCACAATAATTATGAATTAATTCAATAACATCATCATAATTACTTAATCCTCCAAATTCAAATTCTTCATCAGTATCAAAGAAAGGAGGAACTTGATTTTCATATGGATTTAAAGTAGTTTGATAAGTACATGCAATAAATGTTTTTGGTATTGAATGAAGATTATTTATTAATGATACTGTATTTGAATCAACTAAATGAGTATCTTCAATTATTAAAATTAAAGGAAGTTTTTTTAAACATTTTTCACAATATTCTTTAGTAATATAAACAAAAAAATTAATTAATTCTTGTACATAACCTTTAAAATTTCTTTTTTGAAAATATGGATCATAATTCTTTTGATCAAATTGAATTATATATTTTTCATTTAATTCATTTTTAATTTCTTCTGTTATATTAAAATGTTCTGATAATATATTTATATTTAATATTTCATTAATAAAAGCAATTAAATGAAAAAAATTATTTTTAATTAAATTTTCTCCAAATTCATTAGTTCTCAAAGTATAATTCATATATTGAATATTTTTATTTTTTTCATTTCTAAAATTTATCTTTGAATAAATTTTTTTTAAAAATCCAACACAACCATTAAAAGAAGTAGTTAAAGAAGTAGGTAATTGACTAGTAACAAAAATAAAAGGATAATTATTTTTTTTATTTAAATTAGGTAATTTCTCTGCAATATTTTTATTTTTTTCAAAAAATTCATATAAAACTCTTCTTAAAAAAAGTGATTTCCCACTTCCCAAAATTCCATTAATTAAAATAAACTTAGATTCATTATTAAAAAAAACAGAATATAATAAATCCAAAACTTTATTAATTTCATTATCTCTTCCAACAATAAAAATACTTTGTTTAACAGAACTTTTAATAATTTTCCCATTATTATCAAAAATAGGATTATCTCTCCTTGTTTTAATCATACATTCAATTCTTTCAATATTATTATCTTCATTTTCTTGAATAGGTTCATAAAAATTAAATTCATTAGTAAATCCTTTACACATTCCTTTAGCAACCCATTTACAAGCAATTTGATATTGAATTAAATTTTTAGTATTTTCACATAAAACTAATTGAAATTTTTTATTTTGTTCACCACACATTTTCATAGCTTGTTGCATATATCTTGCTGATAAATTTACAATTTCTCCTAATAAAGAATATTCTCTTCTATTACCAATATTCCCACAAACACCAGAAAAACAACATCCTGTTGTTATTCCAATTTTACAACCACAAATATCCCATTTTTCACTTTTTAAATTTTTTAATTCATTTATAATATTAATCCCAGTTAAAACTGCTCTTAAAGGATCATCATGTGCTGAAATAGGAGGAAGTCCCCATGCTATTAATAAAACAGAACCTTTATCATCCATTAAAAATTTATTTAAAGAACCTCTTGTTCGATAAATACAATTTTGAACACATTTAATTATATTTTGAATATATTGTAAACCTTCTTCACTTTTAGTATGAGTTAAATCAATTGTTAAATTTAAAAACATAATTGTTAATAATCTACTTTCCTTACTCCAAACTTCCTTTTCAATATCTAAATAAATTGCAATTGCAGCTGGTACAAATTTTTTTAATTCTGAATATTTATGTTTAAGAATTTCTCCTTTAAATTGATTTCTCATTAAAAAAGCATCAGCACGAATTTGAATTTTATCACAAGTTCTTTCTTTAATAAATTTATAATATTTTAAACCATCACCAGGTCCATGTTCAGTATCAGGTTCAGCTTCAACAAAATCATAAAATTTATATATTTTCTTATAAACATCTTCACTAACAACAGTTTCACCTCCTCCTTTACAATGACATTCACTAGTACAAGCTTGTCTCATAGCCTCACCAACAACAAGACATTCAAATCTATCAAATTTTCCACCAACTAATAAAACTTTACAAGGTCCAAAACCTAATCCAATTTTAACTGATAAAACTCTACCTTTACTCATTTCTAATTTATCTAATTTTGATATTATTTCTAATGCACATTGAAGTGCTCTTCTACATGGTGTAATTATATCATTATTATTTGATTGAGGCCAAATTACTAAAAGAGCGTCTCCTGCAAATTTAAATATGTCTCCACCGTTTTTAGAAATTATGTTTATTAGAAGTTCCATGTAACGATTTAGACAAAATGCTAAAAATTCACTTCCTGTTCTTCCTTTTTTACTAAAGGCTTCTGATAATTTTGTAAAGCCGGATATATCTGCAAATAAGGATACTGTCTCCATATCTATTGATATTGGAGGCTTTGAAGTTTTTTTTATTTTGTTGTTTAAAATGTTTTGAATTAAGATTGCTGGAAGGTAACCTAGGAGACTTTTTTGACCTACGTTTATTCCTTGCATTTTATGTTTTTTTTATTATTTGGTTTTTTTAATTTTTTTTTTATTTTTTTTTATTTATTTTTGAACTTTTTTTTTGAGGTTTAAAT
>JAEEGK010031862.1_pt1 | contig 10358 bp, 5 predicted proteins | sample 8958771 | NCBI WGS metagenome assembly JAEEGK01 (sample SAMN16246547, study PRJNA631951) | gut metagenome | biome: gut microbiome; feature: rumen; material: SC-attached | host: Bos | place: Iran: Karaj | collected 2018-10 | reverse complement strand
CAATTGATTCTTCTTTTATTACTTCTTCCAAATATCTTCCAGAAGAAAATGCTAAATAACTTTTAAATCTTTCAATAATATCACAATTTCTAGATTCTTTTGTACACAATAATTGTTTTCTTAAATATTCTATTGTACTTTTATTATAATAATTTCCTGCTTCACTTCCTTCTTTTGCCATAAATAAATGATAAATTGATATAACTTTATTATTATTATTATTTTTATGATTTTCAAAATAATAAACATCATTAATTGTATTATCAAATTCTTCACTAATCTTATCCTTTTCGATTAATTCTCCAAAAGTAATAGAAGTAAGAACATTATCACAAATAAAATCTTTCACTTCTTCAATCTTTTCTAAAAACATATAATTATGTATAATAAAAATATATCTTTGTTTCCAAATTTCCCTCTTAATTCTATTAATCAATTTTTGATCACTATAAGTTAACTGTCCAACAACAATAATTAAAATATTACTAGAAAACAAAATAAAACTTTGTAAGAACTTTTCAGTAATTTTTTTATCACTTACATATTCAATAATTCCACCTTAACTTTTATTTTTAAAATCTAAATTAAAATCTTCACTTAATAACATAGGAGCTTCACTTCCTGCAGAATCAAGAGTAATAACTCCATATTCTCCAATAGGATATTTAACAGAAATTCCTTTTGTTCTAAGTCCAGAAGGTAATTTATAACCTGTAATTTTTGATAAAATATATGTTTTTCCAACATTTAAATTTCCTATTGTTCCTATTACTGTTCTAACTATCATTTTTTGATTATTATAATTATTCATTCCTTCTTCTGATGCTTCTATTTTAATATCTTCTTTTAATGAATTCATATTAATAATTATATCATAGTTATTATATGAATCCATTTTATTATTGTTATTTATTTTTATATTTACACAAAATTAATAAACCATACTTTTTAAAGGAACATTAAAAGCATTATTCCTATTAAAAGTAAGATAGACTATATAAAGTAATAATTAAAATAAAATTGTTATACTTTTTATACAAAGATTTTTTTTAATGTTTAAATAACAAAAACAATACAATTTCTCATATAAATTTGTAAATTAATAAATGAATTAATTAAATTTATTTAAATATATTTATCTTTATATTTAATATTTATACTCTTTTCTTATATCAAATATTTTGCAAGATATTTTATAATATTCTTCCTCTCTTTTATCAACTTGAATTCTAGTTTCATTATTATTTTTTCTATTTTCAAAAGGAATAATTAAATCTAAAAAGACATTTTTATCTTGTATTTTTCTATTAAAGTTATCTCCTCTTAAATTAATATGAGTGATAGATTTATCTTTTATTTTTTCATTATATAAATTATTAAATAATTCCTTATTATTTGAAGAATAAAAATCAGAACAAATTAAAGGAAAATCTTTCTGTTCATTTGAATTTATATTTTTATTAATTTGATCATTTTTATCTAATAATTTATCTTGATAATAATTTAAAGGAACCATCATTTTATTTTTTTCTTCATTTTTCTTCATTCTTATAGAATAATCTTTTTCTATTTTAAAAGGAATTTGAATTTGTTTATTTAATTCATTTTCTTTTTCTTGTATTTTATTAATATAATCACTTATGTTATTATAAGCAATTAAACCGTTAAAATTTTTTTCTAAATTTTCACTTACTTTTCTTATTTCATTATTATTATTATTATTATTTATATGATTATTAATATTTGAACTAATTGAATTATTATTATTATTATTATTTCCTAACATTAAAGTTCCAATAACACATAAAATAGTTAATATTCCTGAAACAAGAGTATATTTTTTTTTAATATTAGTATTTTTATTATTTAAACAACAATCTGACAAAGATATAATTTTTTCATTCATTAATTTTTGACAATTTGGACAAAGTAATTTAATTGAGTTTGAGAGTGAATTTATTTTAGAATTTGTTTTTTTTAATTCTTCATTTAACAACATATTTTCTTTAAATAAATCTTGGGTTAATTGTTTAAAATGTTCAAATTCTTGTTTTTTTCTATCTCTACTTCTTTGAGCTGATAATCTATTTCTTAACATTTTTATTTCTTTTTTTGTTAATTGACTTTTATTATTTAATTCTTCTTTTTCGATATTTTCTTTTAAAGGAATTTGAAAATTTAAATTATTATTTTCTTCATTTCTTTTTGTTTTTCTTTCTAAAATTTTTTTAGTTTTTTCTTTTTTAATTCTCATTCTTTCTTTTAAAGGAATATCTTCATAAGAAATTTTAATTTTATTGTCGCAATTAAAATTAGAGTTAATTTCATTTTTTTCATTTTTTGAATTCGTAGAAATTAAAGTAGAATTATTAATCATATTATTATTATTATTTAAGGAAAGAATTTTTTTATTTTGAATAGAAGTACTTTTTGTATCTGAATTATTCAATGAAATTATTTCTGAAGATTCATCAAAAATTGATAAAGATGATTTTGAATTTAAGAAATTATCCCAATCTATATTATTTGATTGATTTTCATGAGGAAATATATCTTCTGTTAACTGATAATCCGATTCTTGTAAAGGGTTAATATCTTTGTCAATGTTCATCCATTCCATTTGTTTAAATAAATAATTATTTATTATTCTCCCAATTTTTTTTTTCCTTTTTTAAGACAGATATTTTATAATAATGAATTATTATTTTTTTTTAATATTTATTCAGGATAATAATTAAATATAATAATAATTAATTGAAAATAAATAATAAAATAATATTTATTAAGTTTCTCATAAAAAAAAATATATTTTATCATTGATTGAATTTTTAAAAATTTTAAAAATAATAATAATAAATAAATGAGTAAGATAAGAATAATAAAAGATATTCAAAATGTTAGAAATCTTACAGATAATGAAACTGAAATAAAAAACAAATCAACAGAAGAAGACTTACAAAAAGAATATAAAAGAAATAATTCAATAATATTAAAAATCCCAAAATTAAATCTTCATAATGCAAGTTTTAATACTAAAAAAGAATTTATTAAAGAAATAATAGTTCCATCAAGAAATAAATCATCGAATAAAATTGCTTTATTAAATGTAAGTAAAAATAAAAATAATGTGAAGAATAAAATACCAAATAATAAAAAACCTAATAAGGTATTAATTCCTAAAGATGAATTATTAGCTCAAATAAGAGTATTATGGAAAAAATTAGGAGTTACAAGTAAATTTCAAGAAATATTTAAAAATCATTATATTAAAGTTCCAATTTTATATAGAGATGATTATTTAAGATATGAAATAGATAGATTAAAAAATTTTGATGTATTCATTAAAAAAATAAAGAAAGATATTACTTCAAGAGAAAAAATGATTGAATTTTTAAAAAAATGTGAAAATCCAAATGTTTTTAAAAAAAGAAATGAAGAACAATTAATTGAAAATTTAGCAAAAATTTTAAATGAATTAAAACAAATATCTTTTACTATAATAAATAATTATATTAATATAAGAAAACAATTTGGTTTTGAAGCTTTTATTGTTAAATATGATGTTGATAGAATTCAAGAGTTTAAAAAAGATTATTTATTAAAAATAAAATTTGATACTGAATTTATATATAAATCGCCATTGAATAAATATTTTAATTTTGAAATGGATAATTTTCCTTTTGTGACTTTTAATTTAAATGAAAAATATGTTGATAAAATTACAATTTTAAAAGATAATGATAATGAATCAATTAGAAAATATCAATTTATATTAATTACAGAATCAATATATGCTGAATTATATAAATTTAATCATCATGATTATACTTTGTCTTCATCAAATTCAGTAGTTTCAATGGCTTCTTCAAAAAGAAAAAAACAAGATTTAAGTTCTTTAATTCATAATCAAATGATTAATAAAAACAATAAAAGTAATAAGAATAAAATTTATTATGTTAAACCTATTAAATTAAATATTAAAGATATAAATAAAAATGGGTTTAAAAAAAAACCAAATCCAATTTCTTTAATTACTAGTCATAGAAGTTATTATGATGGTAATAAGAAAAATAGAAGTCCTTTAATTAAAACAAAAATAAATAATAAAAAAAGTAAAAATAAGATTCTTAAATGTAAAAGTGAAGTATATATAAAGACTGATCCTAATAATAAAATTGTTTTTGGAATGCAAAAAAATGATTTAGATATTATTGATGCAATTATTAATAGAAGTATTATGTTAAATAAAAAAAATATAAATAATAATATTAATTTGACAAATAATTCATCAGGAACAATTATTGAAAAGGAAAAAGATAAAGAAACAGAGAAAATAAAAGAAAAAATTAAGATAAAAACAAAAGATAAAAAAAAATGTATAAAAGAAGAACAGTTAAATGATAATGAAAAAAAAAAAGAATTAAAATCAGAAGAAAAAAAAGAAAATAAATTAAAAGAAAAAGACAATTTTGAGGTGAATAAAACTGAAAAAATAGAATATAAATTAAAAATTATAAATTCTAACATTGAAGACGATTATAGATTATCAAATAAAGAAGAAGAAAAATCATGTTCAAGTAATACAGATAAAATAAGTGAACCTTTATTAAAAAGAGAAAAAGAAAATGAGGAAAAATTAACAGAAGAAGATATTCAAGAAAATATAATAGAAGATACAATAAATGAAGATATTCAAATTCAAAACGGTTATAAATATTATATTCAAGTTTTTAATGGTAATATATATTTATTTAATGAGATTTTTTCTGATTTTATTGTTAAAATTCCAGAAGAACAAAAAATCAGTTTTAATATTGAAGATAATTTATCTAAATATATTTGTGGTATTTATCCTAGAATTCTAATGTTAAAAAACAATAAAGGTAAGATTCAAGGTTTAACTATTATTTCTTTTGATCCTTTTTCTATAGAAAATAAAAGTATAAATTTACTTTTAATTTGTTCTTTAACAAATGAAATATTAAGTGATATATTAATAGATGTTAAAAAATATATATCTGAAAATTTAGATTATGATGAAATTAGAATAGAATTTTTTTATGGAAATAAAGATGGACAATTTTATTTATTTAAAGAAATAGAAAAATCAATTAAAGATGAAGGAAAATTTAAATGGGTAAATATGGAAAATGATGGTATTAATAGGAAAATAAAATATAAATATCAAAATCCTAATAAAAACAATATTTTATTTTCTTCTGGAAAATATATTTTAGAATTAAAAACTGCTTCAATTGTTTCTTTTTCTTCAAATGATGATAAAAAAGAAATATCATATATTAATTCAAATAATTTAAATGATTTCGGTATTATATCTATTTTTTCTGAAATGATATTACATAAAAACTATAAACTTTCATTTTGTCATGAAAATACTTCTTCTTTTAATGAATTTTTAAAAACATTAAAATTTAATAAATTTAAAAAAATAACAAGTGATTTTATTCAAAATCAATTAGGAACTTTTGATGAAATGAAAGATTTTATAAAAGAAAATTTAGATTCTTTAACATATATGATAAATGATAGTTTATTAAAAACAAGTTTAATAGGAACTTCATTAATGAAAATAGAAGTAGCATTTGAAACTGTAATAAAAACTTCAATTAATGGTTATTTATATAATATTATTGTTAATAATGATATTGAAGTTTTTTCATATAAAGATGAAGAAGATAATAATAATGAAATTCAATTATTTTATTTTGTTCATTCAATAAATGAGAATATATCTTTTATTATTCATGAATTTAAAAATAATTCAACATTTGAATATTTTGTAGATAATAATTCAGATGATAATAAAAATATATGTGATATATTTCAAATAATTTATTCTAAATTAAAAGAACAACCTGAGAAACTTATGAGAAAAATATATTTACCTTCTTTTAAAATAAGTAATTCTACAATTGTGAATAAACCTTCATTTTTAAAAGGAACAAAATTAATAAATGAAAATGGAAAATTCCAAGTTGAAAGTTTTAATCAAATTGAAAATTTTTCTTTGGGAATTGAAATAAATAAAAATAATTTAACTAATTCTCAAATTGAATTAGAAAATATTGATGAAAATAAAGATATTGTTATTAAGAATGATTTTTTAATTGCTTTAATTAATCCTGATTTATTAAGTGATTTACAATTACCTACTCTTTCAGCTTTTATTATTAAAAAAGATTCTTGGGAAAAATCCGAAGATGAATCTGATAGTTATGAATAATTTTACTTTTTAAATTTATATTTTTTTTGTTTTATTTTACTTTAATATAATATAAATGACTTTATTTTAAATTAAATATTTATTTAGTATAATTAAAATTCTTTTATTTTAATATTCATTTATTAAGAATAATTATTATTATAAAAATATTAAAAATAAAGTTTTTCAAATTTAGAAGTAATTTTTAATTTTTATTTTGTTCCACTTTTCATTCTATTATTATTTCTTATTTGAATTCATTGATAATATTCTTTTCATAAGATTTATTTTTTATTAAATTTAATATTATTATTAGTCAAAAAATCTCTTAATCAATAATGATAAAAAAGGATTTCAAAATATTATTTAAATAATATTTTTACAAATAATTAAACATATATTAAATTTTTCACAAAACTTACTTAAATTAAACAATTAAATAAAAATTTTAATATTACATGACATTCTTTAGGTATTTGTTGACAGTGTTGGAAATAGAAAAGAATATTAATAATTATACAATTAAAATTATCAGAAAAAGTATGATTAAATTCTTGAATAAAATCATTATAAATTGAATCACAAAAATTGAGTAATTTTATTGGTGAATAAATTTTACTTTTAATCTCTTTTTCATTTTCCAAATTATGAAAATTTAAAGAAAAGTCTTCTTCTAAATCTTTATTAGTATATATAGCTTGTGCAATTCCAATAATATAATTAATTGTATTACCTTTTAATTTATTTTGTTGAACAGTTAAATTATATAATTTATCAATATCATCATTATTAATTTGTTGGTAATCATTATTATTATAATTTTCAATATTATCTAATTCTTTATAATATAAACTTAAAATTGCTTCAATTAAATTTAAAAGATAATGATTAGGTAAAATTTTTCTTGTTGATAAATGATCAAATATTTCAATAAAAGAAAGAGCTTTTGATAATAAAGAATAATTTTTATTTTTTAATTGTTTTAAACATAAATTATAATACACATATATTATTCTATAAATATATTTTCTTAAAGAAACTTTTAATAAAGATAATATTTTAATTATATCCTTTTTAATAATATCAATATCATATTTTTCAATAAAACAAATAAATACATTTAATACACACATTACTATTGTTTCAGGTAATTCTAATATTTTATTTTCAATACAATAACTTTCTATTAAATCAGGGATTTTATTTTCTTTAATTATTATATAAGGAGGAAAATTTTTAATTTTTAAAGAAGGAAAAATTTCTTCAATTTCTTCTTTTTTTAAATTATCAATTAAATGAATATATTTTGATAATATAGAAGAATCTAATTCAATTCTATTATATTTATAAGTTATTGGTGTTTTTGAATTTTCTATTTTTTTTTCTATAAATTCAGAATGAAATTCATTAGCAAAAAATTCTTGTAAATGTTCTTTATAATATAAATAAAAATTATAAAAATTAATTTCAGTTTCTATATTAAATTCTTTATGAATATTATATAAAATATCAAATAAATCCATATAATCAATAATAATATCTTCTTTTAAATTTTTTAAAATAATTAATTCATCAATTAAAATATAAATAGTTTCTAACATATCTAATTTACTATTTCTACAAATGTAATTAATATAAGTATCAAATTTTAAAGATTCTAAAAAATATTGTATAAAAATTTCTTCTCTATTATTTAAACCTAATTCTCTTAAATTATTTTCTTTATTTTTTAATCCTATTTCTATTTTACTTTTATCAAATTCATAATATTTTCCTTCAATATTAGGTTTATCTAATTTTTTAATAGATATTAAAGGATAAACAAAAGCAAAGACAGTAATATAAAATTCAAAAAATATATTTTGAATTTTTTTATTTAATTCAATTACATTATTACTTTCTTGAAAGAAAAAATCAGAATCCGTTATTTTTTCAAAAGTCAATTTTTCTAAAATTTCCTTTAAAGTAATATAAATATTTGAAATACATTTTTCTAATCTTCCATTTAAATTTTTTTTCTTAAGAATAGAATTTAAATAATTATATAATTCCTTTAAATTATTATCTTTATTTTTAGAATCAAAACAATAAATTTCTCCATTATTAAGATCAAGACTAAAATGAGGAGTTGCAGGTAAAAGTTTTTCATATTTATTATTATAATATAAATTAAATCCTAATATATTTGAATTTGGTCTTCCAATTAAATTAGAATCATCATTTTTTAATTCTAATAATCCCGCAGAAACAATTGACCAATTATACATTGTGTCTAAAGGAAAATTAAAAGATGTTAAAACTAATATAAATATATTTAATATTTCTAACTCAGCACCAAAAACATTTATTTGCTTTTCTAATAATATTAATAAAAATACTTTTATTATTTTTTCTGGTGTTAACATTCCAACTATTTTACATATATTTATATCGAAAAATGGATATCCTGATATTTGTTTTATTTTAAGACATTTTTGGTTTTGTAAATTATAAAATTGATTTTCATTTTTTAGTAAAGAATATTCATATAAAGTATGATAACAAAAGAAACATAATGATTCATTTGAATAAATTGGTGCTGGAATATAATTTAAAATATTATATATTTGTATTTCTAAAGGAATTTCAATATCATGAATATTAAATTGTTCTTTTATTTCTTTTGATAATTGATTGAATAAACCAAATAATTGATATTGAGATAATATTACAAAAAATTTAGGAGTAAATATTTTTATTTTTTTGTATTTTTTTATTTCATAAAAATTATAACAATAAGCATTAAATGATAATTTTAAATTTTCTATTGTTGAATTTGTTTGAAAAATATAATTCCTATTTTTATTTGAAATATTATTATTATTTGTTTCTTCTGAATAATAAAATATTGGAGGAGAAGGTAATAAATATTTTATTAACAAATTTAACGAAATTATTTCATATTTAAAATCTGATGATATTATACTTAATATTGAAGGATATGTTTTAATTTGAAAAGGAATTAAATTTTCTTTATTATCAACTGTTGGAAAATCTAATTTAGAATAAGAATTTGTTTCTATAATTTTAGTAACTTCATTGTTTATAAAAGAATTTTCATATCCAACAATTAAAAATAATTCAATTAAATTATGTGAAAAACCACAAAAAGAATATCTTTTAATTTCATTATTAAACATAAATATAAAAAAATTTCGAAAAAATAAATTTATAATTCTTTAAAAAAATAAATTTTAATAACTTAAAAAAATGTCATGGAAATTAACAATGCAAGAAATAAATGATTACAAAGCAGTATTTGCAGTATGTGATAAAGACCATGATGGAAAAATAAGTGCAACTGAAATGGGAGGAGTGATGAGAACTTTAGGAAAAAATTTCAGTGATAAAGAATTTAATGAAATAATTGATAAAATAGAAAATGAAGGAGATGGATTTGTTGAATTAGATAAATTTTTAACTTTAATGGCTGATATTAAAACTGATGATAATGAGTTAAGAGAAGAACAAAGTAATTTAATTAATGCTTTTAAATATTTTGATAGAGATAGAACTGGGTTTATTGATTATAATGAATTTAAACATATTTTAACTACGGTTTCTGAAAAATTAACTCCTATGGAATTAATGAAATTAGATGAATTGTGTAAATCACAAGTTGATGATAATGGAAGGTTTAGATATAAAGATTTTCTTGAGTTAATTTTATTGAGATAAAAAAATACTTTTTTAATTTTTTATTTTTTTTAAGGAGTTTTTATTTTTTTTTTTTTCATTAATATTTTATTATTTTTTTATTTTTTTTTGAGAATGAAAGGGATTTATATTATTTATTTTTTAATGAATTATATATTTAATTTTTTTAAGGAATTCATATTAGGAATTATATAGAATAAAACAAATATTTAACCAAATAAAAATAAATATAATTATTGAAGATTATTAAAATTCTTATTTAAAAAATATTTTAATAAAAATCTAATATAAAATAATTAATTTTATGACGTAGTATATTAAAATAAATATTAAATTTACTCATTATAAACAATTATTAGATATTTACTTCAAAAAGTACATTAAAAATAATAAAATGTCAGAATCAAAATTCCAAAAAAACAATAATGAAATAATAATA
>JAEEGK010031861.1_pt1 | contig 10358 bp, 11 predicted proteins | sample 8958771 | NCBI WGS metagenome assembly JAEEGK01 (sample SAMN16246547, study PRJNA631951) | gut metagenome | biome: gut microbiome; feature: rumen; material: SC-attached | host: Bos | place: Iran: Karaj | collected 2018-10 | reverse complement strand
CAGTCAAAGTACTGACGACACTTGTTAATCACCGCAGCCAAACGGATAATCTCCGGGCGCGTTCCAACAATAATCAGAAGCTTCAGCTTCCCATTCTCTTTAAATTTTGCCATTATTATTTTTGATGATTCATTTTTCAATCTTCTATTATCTCAACCATTGCATTATCATTATAAATAGTCCTATCATTTGGAAGGTGCAATGCTGCAAATGGAAAACTTGTATATAACTGGACAGTACTGTGATTTTCGGGTAATTGATTACCTTTAGCATCTAAGTGTGCATGAACAGCCTGATGCAAATCAAGCATTGAATAGGAATACTGACCATACCGATCCATTAAGGCTCTCTGTTTCCAATTTATACTGGATTGATTGGTTATTAACGAAACTGCATCAGCATATCTACTACCAGTTACCGAACCATAAGACGCACTGTGGAGATTTGTCGATTGCAGTAACTCTACATGAGGATTAGATTCAATTATCATACTATTATAATACTTACCGCATTCTTCACCATCTATTCTATAAACCTCCGAGAACTGTCTTTGCTCAAAGAGCTGTTGGGATGTAAAAGGAACTATAGAACGACCCGAGTCAAGAATACCAGTTCTCCTTACATTCGCAACGTTCAAGCCTAAGAGTCCGTCAACAGGAAAAAGGTTATTGTAATTGGGAGCGGGTATAGGAAGCTGTATAGCATCTCGCCCGTCCATAGTTGAGCAACCATGTCCACAGAAAACTATGATGGAATAATCACATTGTACAGAATCCAGCACCATTGATATCATCCGTTGAAACTGTTCAGAGTCTAACGGATGTTGTTCATCAAATCTTCTGATTTCATTATCTTTCCAAAAACCTCCTATAGGACTCTGAAAAAATAACTGCCAACGGTCTAATGCCAATTCTGTTGATGGCGCATAATTCCTGTCATTAGGGTTACCAGGATTGGATATAAGAATTAGTTGTCTATTCATAAACGATTACATTGCTTTTATAAATGCATTTGGCGAACCAACAAGATCATGATGATGGTACAATCGTAAAGATGGCTGATGGCTGAAGTATGATGTCTGATGTTCTAACTGCGGACGAAGAATATTAACAACCATATCCATGTTCATTATACTGTCAGAAGATACTTTGCTCATCACGAACTCACGCAGGATGAAATTGATTGCCGCCTCGTTAATCGTATCGCTGTAGCCCAAAGGCTTCAGCCATGCCTTCATCTCATCGATGGTATGAACATCACACTTCAGTATCTGCTCCTTCAGTGGCTCAGTTACCTCTGAGATATTCTTTATTTTTGTTTCCTTGAATACCATAACCTTATTCTCAGCTTCAGTATTTTGTCTGGAGGCAGGCTCCTGTCATTCATATATAATGCCATGAAAGAGCGGGATTTTCTTCTATCCTTCCTAATCAATTGTCTTTTTCGTAATCCACTTTACATTCCACCCGTTCAATTCCTATTGGGCTTAAGTCCAAATAACCATCTTTCTCGTTGAAATAAGAATAGATTTCTTTCTCTCTGATGGAGCGGAACTTTGATAGAGTACTACCTTCCTTGTAGAGATAAGTAATTGTCATCGCGTTACCAGTAACGTCAATGGTAGTCCTAGTACAAGGATAATTATATCTAGTCACCACGCCCTTTGTATAGGATCTGAAATCGGCCAAAGGTCTTCCAAATTCTTCTAATATGTCTGCCATTGATATAAGGCATGATAATGGATCTGTATCTATTCTGATACGATAATGAGGATTTAGTACCTCTCCCTTGTCATTACGATATCTACTAGCCATATCGTGCATCATAATTGCGACAGATGCCCAATCTTGTATAAATCGAACCGTAGCACCCTCAAAGTTGTATTCGACAGGATATTTACTGATGACATCATTAAGATACGTAAAAGCTAATGCGCCTGGAAATCCATGTGTCTTTGAGGATGCACTTTCAATCTGCTTCAACACTTCATTCTTACTATTAGACAAGGGATGCTTTACACATGACTCGGAATATCCATAGAATGGATAAACGAGTAATCGTGAGCATATCTGGTCATAGATATAATTGGCCTGATGGGCAAAACCGCCATTAAGCTCTATATTGCTTGTTGCTTTGCCCAGCAAATTCATAAATTGCCACGGATAGCCAATATCATGAAACAATGATGCCATAATCGATGCCTGCTCAAAGACCGCCCTTGCCCAATTCTTTTTCTGAGCGTCGTTTTTGATAGGGAATTCCTTTTGATACAACTCATCGAAATAATGCCTCAAGTATAATGTCCGTTTGTCATTTAACAGTTTGTCTACACAATAATCACATAAGGTCTCATCTTTGACTTTCAACTCATTATCTTTATCTAACATACCTAATAGCTCTGAAACTATGTATGAGGTAAGAGGTTGATGTAGAGAGTGGTCTCGACGACCTTTCTTGTGAGGACAGATGATGGAAAGCCAGTCATCCATCAATACATCAGGGAAAATGAACTTATAGGCTGGAAACAAAGATTCAGAAAGGCTAAGTGCCGACATCTGAGCTGCACAAACCTCATTGTAATATTCTGCGGAGGTTCTTAACTTCAGCCTTTCAAATGCTTCATCCTTGTCTACATAGCCCTTGAATTTTTGTTCAAGAGCAGTGTAGCGGGAGATACTAAGCGACTTCTTGAAATTGAAGAGCCTTGTATATGCTTTATTGTGCAAATGAAAGTTGTCAAGACTGAGTTCAATCATAGCCAGTTACTCAAAACTTGTTCCTTAAGCATGTTCTGGATTTTCTCCATTTGCTTAGAGTAATTTTTTATATTTAGAGCTTGCTCATCGCTGAACAAAGACTTTTTAAGACATATCACATCGGTTAGATAATCCTTCATTTCATTGGACAGCTCTGCCTCTGATGATGGTTCTCCTGGCACATATAACTGGATAGTTGTCAACAATGCATCAAAGTCATTATTAACGTCTATCAGGCGAAGAAGTGTATTGCAACAACTCGGATGGCAGGGGACAGGTTCCTGACATCATGCCATCGCCCTGCCATCACCTTGTTTTTTCTAGTTTATAACTTTTGAATTAACTCTCACACAGATCTTAACCATCTATGGGATTGTAAACTACCATTCTAGCGTATCCCTGATTTTCAACAAGTTACGAGAATGACTATTTTAAAAATTTTCAGTTTGGATTAAATTTCCCTGATTTGGCTGCTTCAGGCATACTGTTTCACCTTCAATTCATCCTCATGCTCCTGGGGCACATAGTTACATGGCAACATGGCCACATAGTCAGTGTCACCCTTCATCATGCGTGTAAGGATGTCATTCAGGTATTTCCCGAAGTTCATGTTGTTGAGTTTGCAACTCTCATATAGCGAATACATGAAGGCTACATTCTGAGCTGCCACATGGCTTCCAATGTGCAACCAGTTCTTGGACAAGCCAAGCGACAAAGTCGATCGGTAGTCCTGCATTACTTTCTCAAAATACTCTCTTGTCTCCATAACTGTAATAGTTTAAACGGAAGCAAAGGTACCTCTTTTTATTTATACCACCTTACGTTCATATGGTGGGTTACCAACCTGTTTCAGATTTGCCGGGTTCTTATCAAACCAGACTTTATATATAATGATAATATCATTACTTGATTCATAATTGTTGTGTATAGATTATCAAATCCTTTTTATAAAGGCACTAATTGAACCAATAAGGTCACGATGATGGTACAATCCTAAAGATGGCTGATGGCTGAAGTATGATGTCTGATGTTCTAACTGCGGACGAAGAATATTAACAACCATATCCATGTTCATTATACTGTCAGAAGATACTTTGCTCATAACAAACTCACGCAGGATAAAATTGACTGCCGCCTCGTTTATCGTATCGCTATAGCCCAAAGGCTTCAGCCATGCCCACATCTCATCTATCGTATAAACATCACCCTTCAGGATCTGCTCCTTCAGTGGCTCAGTTACCTCTGAGATATTCTTGATTTTTGTTTCCTTGAATACCATATTAGGAACATTTCAAATAATATAGTTTGGCAACAATGTTTCATCAATTGCCAACACTCTCATTTCCCTTCTATAACATTGTTGAAGTTGAGAAAGATAGGTTAATCTCTTACCCTTGTGAAAGAATTTGCCAGAAATATTATTGACAACAAAGCCATTCAGTTCCAAATCTCCATTGCTATTTGGCTGAAAGCCTAACAAAAGAGTTAGCATATCATAAGTCAAAAGAATCGGATGTGCAACTCCACATGCTACTGCAGTCTGACTGCCAAAGAGGTATGCAGCATCAAGTTTGTCAATAATGATATCCGTAGCTCCGCCAGATTTCGTATATGAATAGTCATTTTCTTCTAGCGGTGGATATAATCCGAGTTCTATCCAAAAAGAATTAAAATAATGGCATAACTGAATTAAAGAGTGATGCCCAAGAAAATTCAGACAATCATTTTCATCATTCTCATAGATATGGAATGCCTGTCCATCTGTTATAACGCCAAAGAGGGATTGTGGATCTCTCAATAAGGCATTAAGATGTTTCTTACGAACAGTCTCCTCTTCCACGTCTGCAAAGTCAATAACATAAAAGAAAGCCAAGCTATGTCCATAATCAAGAAGATTAATCTGCAAATCAGGCTCTTCATAGGGCTTATTGCCTTCAGCTATCATCTCAAGATGCTCATGTAAGCGAAAAAAAAGATGTGGTTTCATCCGAAACTCGAGCTGGCTAGCTATTGAGAATTTTGTTACGACGTCCATAGATTGAAAATTTCCTAATTAAGGTCACTTGTTTTATCAAGAGACAAATCTCTACTCTTTTTTTCTGCTAATTGTTGCAGTTTGTATTCATTCACACTATTACGAAGTATTTGAGCATGATTCTTACCATCTTTGATTTTCTTACTTATCGTTTCTGCTCTTTTCAAAAGATCATCTAATATGGGTTTTGAATCATAATACTTATATGCAAGTATTGAAATTTTACAGTGAATACCATAAACAAGTGCTCCCTTCGTTATATATTTATCCAAATCGTCGAGTAAACAAAGATGCTTATCAATATCCAAATCAATTAGAATGAAGGTAAGCAAGAATATCTTAAATTCATTACCCTTGGGATTTCGCTTAAGCTCTTCAAGTTTTATTGTGAACACACGTACAAGATTGTTCTGTGCCATTGCATCATACAAAAAAGCCTGCATGACTATAGGCATAAACTGTAATACTGCGCTCATCAGTCCCCTTGCTGTATCCTTATCTTCGACTACCTCATCTTCAAATTTAGAAAGAAATCTAATACCGATGTTACAACTTCCTGTCAGGATGAAGTTCATAATATCATCCGCCGTGTTATCATTATTGTAATTACAAATATTACTATTACGATAAACGCGGGAAAGAATAAACAAAGCCTTTTCAAGATTTGTGATATTTGGCTCTATTGTCTCATAGAATTTTTTTTGTTCTACCTTTGAAGTATCTAATGGTACTGGATTGACCATGGGAAAATAGTCGTCTTCATCTTCATCAGCAGCTATCGTTGGAGCCTTTTCAAGTAATTGCTGTGAGGCTTTCAATGCCCTTGCTAACGAAATAACTTCATCTGAGAGTCTATCATCTATATTTTCATAATCAGGTTCATCAGTGACAGGTTTAAATATTTCCTTTGTCTTATTGAATATGAACTGTACAAATTCTACATCATCCTTCTTGAAACCTGCATAAAGTTCAAACTCGTTACCATATGACAAATAGAAATTCCTTTCACTGCGTATCTTATTATAGAATACCTGATTTTTTGTCATCTGATACGCATTAAAGAACTCAAATACGCCCTTCAGTCGGAATGTATACATTCCTGCAGAAGACTCATAGATGACTCCATAGCGAAGAAGAACATTAATTGTGTTCTCAACAGTCTCTGTATATTTCCTGTTTGTTTGGATATGATGCTCAGTAAAACCTACCCATTCAGCATATGTAATTGAATATGATTCATTATAATGCCCCAACATAAACTCCGCCAAACAGCCTAAATATGTAAGAAGATCATCATACTGAAGGTTCAGCTCCTGGTATCTAACAATACCCTTTCTATGGAGCAATTCATCGATATACAACTTAACAAGCTCAAAGTTGTTGTGGATATTCGATTCATCTGTCTTTTCAAGAATCCACAAGAACAAGGATGCAGTCCAATAATTAAACGGAATATGCATCTGTTCAAAAATCTGCACAATCTTTTCTTCAAATTGTTTTTTCTTAGTTACACTCAAGTTTGGCCATTTGACAGTAAGACTGTGTATTTCCTTGATTGTTATAGCATGGATATATAGTTTCTTAAGCTTATGAGAACTTATTACCGACTCACCAAAGAGTGATGAGATGGTTTCTTCTGCGCTGGCAATAATCCTCACATTGGGATATTCTTTCAGTTGTCTATTCAGTTCCTCAATGAATTCTTTGTTTTTGATATTCAAATCATCAAGGAGAATAAAAAGCGTATAACGCTGAAGTATGCTTGCAATAGTTTTGCTGTTGGACTCAAGTATGGTTGCTATTTCTGCTTTGATATTCAACTTCTTGGTAGTTCTGTAATCATCGCAATTAATCAGAATGGGTATCTGAAGGAGATGGTCATAGTCTGCCATGGCATCTAACATCAGTTTCCATAGTAATGACGTCTTTCCACACTTGTCAAGGCCAAACAATATATAATCATCATTGCCTTGCAATATTTCATGCAAACTATAATTCTTTCCTTTACTCTTATCTGCAAGGATTTCCTGAGCACTCTTATCCTTAATAATGGGATTGCCAAATAAAGCCGCAAAACTATATTCTTTGTTTTCTTCGACATCATAACCTGTTACAAACAAGTCATCGGCTTTCTTTAACAAGATTGAATGGCGTTTGCGCATCCTCCTGCGTAGGTCATTAGCCTTCTTCTTCTCTTCGCACATTGGCAAGTCTTGCTCATCCTTCTTGCCTAGAATAAATTCATTGCCTTCTTTGAGATATGTTTGAATTTGTACCGTATAAGTGTCATCAACATCAATAATGGCAAACCCATAAGTTGAGTATTTGTCATTAAGATTGATTGTAGCTGGCGCAGAGTAGTGCAACAGGCCTATTTCAGAAGCCTGATACAATGAGGTTCTTGCATTATGATAATGGCCAGTAAGCAACAAGTGACACTTCTCAAAAATAATGTCTTCAATATCCTGCATGACAAAATCCTTAAAATCATGAATGTCATGGTGCATGGAGCAGATATTGACATCACATCCCTCTAGAGTTTCCATTGCCTCATATAATTCCGACTTCGAGAAAAGTTGATTAGCTCTGTCCTTATTGGAATCAAAGCAACGCCAGGCAGAATTCAAGCCTAGAAGTCCAACCTTCTTATCGTTCACTTGGCATGTTGCAACTGTATAGAAGCGTGTGGTTTGGAAAGAAGTATTGTTATAGAACTGAGCTACAAACTTTAGGTATTGCTCCATTCGTTCGAAGCTCATTTCTGCCTGTCGCTCATTTTTCAAGAAACTATCCAGAGAGCGCCAGTCTTGACATTTTGCAAGTTCATTCGTGATAGCAGGCAATTCATTATCACGATCAACATCATGATTACCAGGTACTATCAACAGTTTTTCTCTTGTCAATCCTGTTGTCTTAAGCAAAGGAGTGAAAAGAAGGTCTGTAACTTCATTATAGGCTTTTTCAGATTTACCATCATAAATCAGGTCACCAGAGAACACAATAAGGTCTATGGCTTTATCCTTCACCGCGTCACACAGTTTCTGGACAAAGTCCTTGTATTCTCCGAAGTTCTTACCCTCGTAATGGAAATCTGATATATGTAGTATTCTAATCATTACTAATTACTTGTTATTCTTGGTGTTTTGCTTAACAATATCAATATCACATAGATTTATGAAATCTACGAGATTATCATCTATGAATTCTATCTGCCTCAAATAGACTGTGAGTGCTAAAACAAGAGTAATGGTGAAAGCATTATACAATTCGTGAGCAGAATTAAGTCTCGGTCCAAAATCAGTCTTACCATCCTCTATATGTAAAAGCGAGTAGCTTTGGCTAACACCGTCATAATTGGAGTGGACGAACTCACACAAATAACTATAATACCGTTGGAAGCCTGGACATTCTTCTTCCGCACGCTTCACGTGCTTACCAATCCGCTCAGCTTTTAAACGATCGTCTTCATCAGGATCCGTAAACGGGTCATCTTTGCGATAGTTATTCGCAAAAAGAATACGCATTAACTTTTCATCATCAGCATCCGTGACCTGCTTTCTTTCAACAACTTCACCTACAACATCTGCTAGTTTAACAGTTATAGCTGCATTTTCCATCGAACTGCGAATAAGCATTAAAGCAGGATGCGTATAGTCAGACTCTAATAAAAGTATTGCAGCTTCAGCGCATTCTTTCATGCGCCAATTCATTGAATTGACAAATGCCATCACTTTATATGGAAGCTTAGAATAATTAGAATACTCTCTATTATGCATTGAAGAAACACAATACTTTGAGAGTTTGTCAATTAGCTCTTTAGCTTCCAATATATGCTTATGGGTATCCATCGCTTTATTACTCGCCGTGATTAAACGCGCTAAGAAACAATATTGGGGGCAAATTTGTCAGGAGCCACCCTTCTGTCATTATAACTATCTTTGTTCTAATTGGCAGTATCGAACTGCATCTTGCGACCACCTGTGCAATCAGAAGATGTTTGATGTTTTAAGGATGATGGATGAAGTATGATGGCTGAAGGATGATGGCTGATGTGATAAGAGATGTTTGATGTTTTATGGATGATGGAAGAACCTTTCAGTTAAAAGTTAAAAATAAAAAGTTAAAAGTTAATCTTCTTTCTTTGAATTCTTTACTATTGATGCTAACATTCGAAGTAGTTCTTTGTTGTCGGAATCAAGAGAGGTGTATTCTTCGTCACTAAAATAACCAGCAGAATGAATCACGTCAAGCCAGTAGTCGGTTTCACCGGCCTCCTTGAGAGCAATATTCATCTTACTTGGAAAATCTGGCCAAGCACTATGCAGTATTTGGGCTTAGGCTGATTACCGTTTTTGAATACAAAAGGTGAGAATTTTATCAACTCTCCTGTATGGTACATACGCTTAGCTCCTCATTTTATTGGCCACCTGGCGGTTCTCCAAAGTCTCGTTGTAATACGCACGGTCATCGGGACATAGCTGACGTCCCATATCAATCACCACAGTCGAGCTGTTGGCACGCTTCTGGTCAAAGTCCTCCAACAGGCCGTGCTCCTTGGCGGTCTCGCGCCACAGAGAACCTTCGCGGTGGGTCAGTTCAATGAGCTGCTCGGAGTTCATATCGCCATACCTCTCCATCACCTCGGCCATTACCTCAAGTTCGGCATCAGAGAACTCGTCCTCATCGAACTCGCGACTGGGCTTCACCATAATACCCTGTCCATTAAACTGCAGCGTCACAAAGTCTGCCAACAACACCGGACCATCAGAAAGTTCCTCAAAAACATCCACCGACACGGGACCTAGTCGCCATACAGAATAAGGTATGGACAACATCGGCACATGGTACTTCTGTACCATCCGCTCCTCCATTAGGAACAGCAGCTTCAGCACCTCCGTCTTGTACGGGTACTTGGCACGGGCAGCAATGTACATCACAGCATTGCCTAACCTTACTCTGCTTGATTCAGAAAACGTACACATATCGTGATATTTTATTGTCGTTTTTTCTCTTATTTCTTCTCAAAACTCCCCTTTTGTCACCTCAACCAGCCTTCTTGGAATTTTCCTTTCTTTTGAATCTTTGACTTCCTATAATCCTCATGTGCTGCTACTGCTTGTGCCAGCAAATAGTCATTGAGCTTTATAATGCGGTCGCCGAAGGCGAGGCACTTGACCGATGGTCGACCTCTGTCACGACTCGGCAAAGCTCATGCAAACATGGCTCTGCGCTCGCTGCTCCATCGGTTATGCTTGTATAGCTTCGCTAACTTCGCTCATGATGTAAGAAGTCACTTGGAGAAAAGACGGGCAAGAGTGTATGAGGATAGTCTTTCACATTATATGTTATTATAAAATCACACCCAGCAGCGACCGCAGCCTGATACTGGCAGCTGTCCTCAATGTCCTTGAACTGCATATCTTCGACTCCGCGTAACAAGCTCTCGTTGTCATGCTCGACAACAATATGCATCCTCACGCAGATTTTCCCATGAGAAACTTGCTCCCTGCTTTCCGAGAATGCCGTTGAGTTGCAGAAAGCCAGCTGATGTATTAGGCAGCGTATTC
>JAEEGK010031860.1_pt1 | contig 10358 bp, 9 predicted proteins | sample 8958771 | NCBI WGS metagenome assembly JAEEGK01 (sample SAMN16246547, study PRJNA631951) | gut metagenome | biome: gut microbiome; feature: rumen; material: SC-attached | host: Bos | place: Iran: Karaj | collected 2018-10 | reverse complement strand
GGTCGGTTCTAGTGATAATTTTTCAAATTAATGTGAAATGCGAATGAAGCAAGTAATAAAGAATAAAGATGTCGGCTTCCTGAATATGATCAGTGTGAACAGGGGCCGGTTCTCCGTTCACATGTTTTCTTCTAAGTGGTTGTGGGCCTTAGGAACGTCCATGCTTTTTGGTCCACTTGCAACATTTAAAAAGACGAGGGAGTTGTTCAAATGAAAAAGGTCTTTTATATTATACTACGAGCGTTTATCTGCATTTATATGTTTTATTTCCTGTCCTCTGCATGTGCATGGTGTTATCAATATTGGGATGGGGAAAGGAAAAGATGGAATGGGCAGTGGTATTATATGGACAGCCTTGATATGGCTTCATTCAAGCAAAAGTATGAGTGTTTGTGTTCTAACGATTCCGTCTCTAAATATTATATATCTCCTTATCATGGTGAGAAAAGGAACGTACGATTTGTCTTTAGTGAAAGAAAAACATGTATGGATTGTGAATTTTATTCAGAGAGGGAACACGCTTTGATGGAGTTCGTTGTGTGGGACATGAGGCCGCTGGAGATTCTCTTATGGGGAATAAAGCTGTCAATACAAAGTCCAAACGAAGAAGACTTTCGATTCGGCATCAACTTGGGCGGTAGTAGGACAAGAGACTATAAGTATATGACCCTGTTTGAAAATGAAATATTAAGCCATATTGGCACTTTTAAAAGAGATGATAGGCAAGGCATGATATGTTGGTATGCAAATTTCTTTGTGAGACATTTTACGGCAGTTTTAACAATTGGCATCATTTTGTTTCTACTCAAGAGAAAATTTCGCGAAATACTACTGATGCGATAAAATCGCGTTAGGTATAAATACTTCTTAACGTCTCAAAATTGTATGATTACCAACGTTTAAAGGAAAAGGCTGAGTATCATGGGGTCGGTTCTAGTGATCATTTTTCAAATTAATGCGAAACCTTTTTCAGTTAAGGTCAGAGTGAACACAGTCCCCCGTTCATTTACTATTGGCCATTAACTATCCACTAACACCCAACACCCACAACCTAACACCCTAATTATAGATTATCAAAAAAAATCGGCCTACTTGAACTACTCTGTGATGTAAATTATTGATATTCAGTGAAAACACGGTAGGTCGATGGTTGATTATTGCACTACTTTGGCACTACTGACGACCTACTGCATTTTTTCGATGAAACCATTTTACCTATAGCCGTAAGGTCTTTTGCCTATAGCCGTAAGGTCTTTCGGCTGTAGGCGCACGGTGCAAAGAGTCATCGGAAGTACCTGATTCATAGGGATTTTACCCCGCATTCATAGATAGGAAACCCCGCGAATGCTTATTGCGACTATAGGAATGAAACATTTCTGAAGGATATTCTCTCCGGCGTTGAGTAGGGTCAGAGTAGTATCAAAGTAGTGCAATAATCAACCATCGACCTACCGTGTTTTCACTGAATATCAGCAGGTTATGGCACAGAGTAGTGCGAGTAGTGCGATTTTTGTAGCGAAACCTGTACAAGATATTTTTAAATTTGTAGTTGATAAGAAACTCAATTCTCAGAGAAAAGCACCTGAATGACCGTCTGGCCTACGCCCTGCAGCGTGTTGAGGTCGATGTGCTGCATGTCATCGTTGACGGTGTGCCACGTGGGACCGAAACCACTCTGCTCGCATTCGGGATAGAAAGGAATGATGTCGATGCAAGGAACGTGGGCCACGGTGTTCACCGAGACATGGTCGTCGGTGATGTGCTCACCGTCGCTGTCGGGGAACATACTGCCATAACCGACCACGCGGGCGGCAGTCCACACCTTTTCTACAACCTGCGAGGCATACTGCTTAGAAAAACGCTCCTTATAGAAACGGGCTCCCTGACCGCCCACCATGTCGAGCAGGATGCCGAAGCGATAACGGGCAACACCTTGAGCTGAATTAGAAAGCGCAGCGGCATATTGCTGCGACCAGTACTGAGCGCCCAGCGCCCAGGGATCGCCCTGCACCTGCGTGGTGGTGTCCCACTGGGGCGTGCCCCAGTCTTCGGCATCGAAGCAGATGAAATCTACACCCAGTTTGAGCGAATCGGCCTGCTGCAACAGTCGGGCAATCTCAAGCATGACGGCCACACCCGAGGCACCGTCGTTGGCAGCCATCACGGGTTTGCGCCAGTTGGTGGAATCGGGGTCGTTATCGGCCCAAGGACGGCTGTCCCAATGGGCACAGAGCAGTATCTTCTCGCCTGCTACAGTTGAATCGGAGGCGGCAGGACGATACGAGGCAATGATGTTGGTGGCCCGGAGCGAAGTGCCGTCGTAGCCGGTCAGCGTGGCTTCCTGGAGCGTGGTCTGGCAGCCATATTGCTGGAATTTCTTCACTATCCACTGGGCACAACGGTCGTGGGCTTCGCTGTTCATGGTGCGCGGCCCGAATTCGCACTGTGCCTCGCAGAAGGCAAAGGCGGAATCGGCCACAAAGGCCGGTCCCACGGGGGTAAGCGACGAAATGTCGTTCGTGGCCTGCTTGCTCTTGCAGGCAGCGAAAAGCAGCAAGGCAACACAAAGACAAAACAAAATTTTATAGGATTCTTTCATTCTCACTTATCACTTATCGTTTATCAGTCATCACTTATCGTTTATCACTTCTCACTCCTCACTTACTAAGCTGCACCTGACTCATGACGCGCAGCCAGTTGCCGCCCCAGATTTTCTGGATATCGCGCTCGCTGTAGTGGCGGCGGAGCAGCTGGAGGGTGAACTGTATGGCCTCGGAAGCATCGGCATAGCCGCGCACGCCACCGTCGCCGTCGAAATCGGTGCCTATTCCCACATGGTCGATGCCCATCACGTCGATGGCATGCTCCAGATGGCTGACGGCATCGAGGATGGTGGCTTCGCCCTCGGTGCGGAGGAATCCGGCATAGAGCGTGGTATGGGCCACGCCGCCAGCCTGGGCCAAGGCCCGCAACTGGTCGTCGGTGAGGTTTCGCGGATGGTCGCACAGCGCCCGGCAGTTGCTGTGGCTGCACACGATGGGCGTTGTGGAAATCTGCAGCGCATCGTAGAAGCTCTTCTCGCCGGCATGGGAAAGGTCGACCATGATGCCGCAGCGGTTCATCTCGTTGATGACCTTCTCGCCGAACTGGCTCACGCCGTTGTGGGTGTTGCATCCGCGGGCAGAGTCGCACACATCGTTGTCGCCGTTATGGCAAAGGGTGATATAAACGATGCCGCGCTGGGCAAAGTGCTTTACGTTCTGAATGTCATGGCCCAGCGCCAGTGCGTTCTCGATGCCGAGCATGATGCTGCGACGGCCCTTGCGCTGGTCTTCATAGAGGTCCTGTGGTGTGCGCGCAATGCTGAGATTGCGGCTGTTGCTCTTCACAATGTCTTCTATCTTGTCGAAGATGGCGTTGGCATAGGCAAAGGGAGTGACCGACTCGGTCTCCTTCATCCACGAGGTGTCCACCTTCTGACTGAAGGTCTCGCCAATCTTGGGCTGCGGCAGATAGGCCACCATGGTGACGGCCTGCTGGCGCCCTTCCTGCATCTTGTGCATATCGACCAGGATGCGGGGATCGCGCTGCTCGAAATGGATGCCCTGATGGAAGAACATCGGGGTGTCGCAATGGGTGTCGAGCGTGATGATGCGGCTGTGCAGGTCTTTTGCCATGTGGAACTCGTTGGCCTTGCGCACCACCCATTTGAAGACGGGCAGTCCGCTGTCGAGCCATTCGGGATGCCACTGCACACCCAGGATGCTTTTCTGTTCGGTGCTCTCGATGGCCTCGATGGTGCCGTCGGGGGCAGTTGCCGTCACCCAGAACCGCTTGCCCGGAGCACTGACGGCCTGGTGATGGAATGAGTTCACAAAGATATTCTGAGTGCCGTAGAGACGGTATATCTCGCTGTTCTTATGGAGCGTAACGCTGTGGGTAAGCTCCCCGCGGTCGGCATCCTGCGAATGCTTGATGGTGGATGAGGGGATGTCCTGTGCCACATGTCCGTCGAGGGCAATGGCCAGCGTCTGGATGCCGCGGCAGATGCCCAGCATGGGAATCTGGCGGTTGTAGGCCAGCCGGGTGATGAGCAGTTCGGGCAGGTCGCGCTTATTGTTGATATGCCCGAGTTTGGGCGAAGGTTCCTCGCCGCACCAGAGGGGGTTGATGTCGGCTCCTCCCGTCAGGATGAGCGCATCGAGGCGGTCGAGGGTATTCACCAGCACGTGGCGGTCGTTCACGGGCGGAATGATGACGGGAATGCCGCCAGCCTCCACCACCTTATTATAATAGGCATAGCGCAGCGTGGCATCCATCCCCTCGTAGTTGGCCGTGATACCGATGAGCGGTCGCGGTTCTCCTTCGGGATTTTGCTGATAGATGCCGTCGAGATGTTCTTGCAGATTAAACACTTTGGCGTAAGTTTTATGATAACGGGATCACATGGATGCTCAGTCGGTGGAAATGGGAATTCCTCGCTTGATGCTCTGTTCGAGTGAGATAAGCGTCTCGGTGGCCACCACACCCGGGATGTCCTGCAACTGGTTGTTGAGCAGGTCCATCAGCTGTTCGTTGTCGCGGGCAAAGAGTTTCACCAGCATGGTGTAGGGACCCGTGGTGAAATGGCACTCCACGATTTCGGGGATATGCACCAGGCGTTCCACCACCTGCTTGTACATGGAGCCGCGCTCGAGCGTGATACCCACATAGGTGCAGGTGCTGTAGCCCAGCGACTTGGGGTTCACCTCAAATCCAGAACCGGTGATTACTCCGTCTTCTACCAGATGCTGAACACGCTGATGAATGGCTGCGCGCGAGACACCGCACTCGGCAGCTACGTCTTTGAAAGGAATTCGGGCATTTTTAGATAAGATATTCAGTATCTTTCTGTCCAGATTGTCTATCTTTTCCATCGTTTAAGGATAATACTATTTTTGTTTAAATTAGATTTTGTGACAAAAATAGTAACTTTTCCCGAAATACGCAACAATTTGACACAAAAAGTTGCATATTTCGGGAATTTCTGCTAAAAACAGCTTTATTTTTTCTTCTTTACCACTTTCTTTGCGGGGGCAGCCGTCTTGGGAGCAGCGGGTGCTGCTTCTTTCTTCGGCGTCACGATGTCAAGCAGTTCAACGGTAAAGACAAGTGTTTCGTAGGGCTTGATGTCGTTGCCGGCACCACGCTCGCCATAAGCAAGGTCGTAGGGGATATAGAGTTCCCACTTACTGCCAACGGGCATCATGGTGAGTGCCTCGGTCCAGCCTTTAATCACCTGGTTGGCCTTGAAGGTATTAGGTTCGCCGCGCTTGTAGCTGCTATCGAACACCGTACCGTCGATGAGCCGGCCTTCGTAGTTTACCTTCACGTCATCGGTGGCTGTAGGAACGGCACCCGTACCTTGGGTAATGACCTTATACTGGAGTCCGGAGGCGGTGGTCTTCACACCTTCTTTCGTGGCATTGGCAGCCAGGAAGTCGGCTCCCACTTTCTTCATGGCTTCGGTCTTGGCTTTAACCGCGGCCTCACGTGCCTCGTAGAAATACTTCTCGGCCTGCTGCTGCTGGAAGTGAGTGGTGTCGTTCTTCAGTGCGGCCAGGAATCCTTCGTTGAAGACTTCGGCATTGATGGAATCATTCGAGGCCTCAAAATCCTTGACAGCGCCGGGCAGCATGCGGTCGCACACCATCTGCGCAATCTGCTGACCAGCCTGACGGGCCTTGGCCTTGGGGTCGTCTTTCGATTGCATGAAGAGTTTGAAACCCTCGATGAAATCATCCATATAGGCCTCGTTGAAATTGAACTGCTGCTTCAGGAAAGGCATCAGTCCGTTGGTCATCGACATACCGGCGGCATAGCTCAGCGAGTCGCTGGCCGACACCAGATTGACGGGAGCGGGAGCCTCAACCACAGCCTCCACCTTTTTCTTCTTGTCCTTCTTAGCGGCTCCTGCCGTTAAGAAAGAGGCACTCACCACGAGGGCGAGTGCCAGTATTACATATCTTTTCATGCGAAGATTACTTCTCGATACCTAAGAGTTCGATTTTGAAGATCAGTGCAGAGAAAGGCTTGATCTGACCCTGCTCGCGCTCGGCGTAAGCCTGATCCTGAGGAATAACAACTTCCCAAACAGAACCGACAGGCATGTGGGTGAGAGCCTCGCTCCAGCCGGGAATCACCTGATTGGCACGCAGCTGGATGGGCTTGCCGTTCTTGTAGCTGCTGTCGAACACGTTGCCGTCGATGGTCTTACCCTCGTACTGCACCTTCACCATGCTGGTATCGGTGGGGATTTCGCCGGAACCTTCCTTGATGACCTTATAGAGCACACCGTTCTTCAGTTCCTTCACGTCCTTCTCCTTCTTGTAGTTAGCCAGATACTTCTCGCCGGCCACCTTGTTGTCGCCATAGAGTTTCTCCATGTTCTTAGCCTTGATCTGCTGCATCTTGGTCTGAGCAGTCTGCTGAGCCTCCTCCATAGTCATGAGACCCTTGGCACCAGTGGTACCAGAGATGAAACCGGCCAGGAAGTTCTTCAGAGAAATGGTCTGGGTAGAGTCACCGCCGAATACCTCGCGGTTGATGCCCTTCACCATCTGGTTGCCAATCTGCTGACCAATCTGGATACCAGCATAGTAGGCTGACTGCTTCTTGTCGTCGCCGGCATTTGCGCCTTCGTTAAGACCCTTGATGAAGTCGTCCATGTAAGCGGTATCTACGCCTAAGCGCTCAACCAGATAATCCTTCAGACCCATTGTCTGAGCCATACCGATAGCATAGCTCATGGTGTCTACGTCGTTGTTAAGATTGGCTTTCGGAGTGCCATTGCCGCAAGCGGTGAACGAAGCGGCTGCAATAGCCATAGCGGCTACAAATGTTAACTTTTTCATTTCAATTAATTTATAATTCTGATTTAATTTTATCTGTAACTGTGGTGATATTACATCACCTTGATGAGCTCAACATCGAAAATGAGTGCTGCATAGGGAGGGATGCTGTTGCCGGCACCACTGGGACCGTAGCCCAGCAGATAGGGAATGAAGAAGCGCGTCTTGCCGCCTTCCTTCATCAGCTGCAAACCCTCGGTCCAGCCGGCAATCACCTGCTGCAAACCGAACACGGCGGGCTCGCCGCGCTGCACGCTGCTGTCGAACACAGTGCCGTCGATGAGGAATCCCTCGTAGTGGCACTTCACGCTGTCGGTGGCCTTCGGCGCACGGCCCGTACCTTCCTTCAGCACCATATACTGCAAACCACTCTTGGTGGTTATCACGCCTTCTTTCTTGGCATTCTCGGCAAGATACTTCTCGCCTTCCTCCTTGGCTGCACGGCCTTTTTCCTCGCGCTCCCTGTTCATCTCGGTCTCTTTCTTCTGGAAATAGTCCTGAACAATCTTCTGGGCCTCACGATGGTCCACCTTCAGCTCATTGCCTTCCAGCACATCCTTGATGGCTTCGGCAAAGTCTTTTATGCTCAGGCCCTCGATGTTCATCTGCGCCAATTGCTGACCGATGCCCAGTCCTAAGCCGTAACTGAGTTTGTCCATTTTCTTCGAAAAACTAAATTAAATATGTATCATTTTGCAAAATCGCGGCAAAGTTACTGCAAATCAATGAAAAAACCAAAACTTGCACTCTTTTTTTTCAATAAGGAGCGTTAAGTAATTTAAAGAAGTGTGTTTTCGACAAAGTTAGGGGTTAAAAATTTGGTTTTGTCCTCACTTATTCGTAATTTTGAATAAATCACTTTCGCTCGACAAAAAAATAAAACACGTTTTATTTGGTTTTGTCCTCGCTTATTCGTAATTTTAAATAAATTACTACCGCTCTACAAAAAAATAAAACGAGTTTTATTTGGTTTTGTCCTCGCTTATTCGTAATTTTGTGCATTAAAATGAAAGTCCTATGAAAAAAATCGTTGTTTTAACCGGTGCAGGCATGTCCGTGGAAAGCGGACTGAGCACCTTCCGTGATGCCGACGGACTGTGGGAGAACTATCCCGTAAGCCGTGTTGCCACCCATGAGGGCTGGCTGGCCGACCCTGAGTACGTGAACGCCTTCTATAACATGCTGCGCACGAAATACACCGACGTGAAACCCAATCAGGGGCATCTGCTGGTGGCAAAGCTGGAAGAGCAGTACGACGTAACGGTGGTCACGCAGAATGTGGACAACCTGCACGAGGTGGCCGGCTCTTCGAAGGTGATTCACCTGCACGGCGAACTGATGAAAGGCTGTTCGAGCCGCGATGTCGACAATCCCCGCTATCATGTGCAGCTGGGAGGCGACAAGCTGACCATCGAACCGGGCGAGAAGGCCGGCGACGGTTCATTGCTGCGCCCGTTCATCGTGTTCTTCGGCGAGGCCGTACCCAACATTTTGGTTGCCGCCGACGCCGTTTCCAATGCCGACATCCTCATCGTGATAGGCACTTCGCTGGTGGTCTATCCCGCTGCCGGCTTGCTCCACTATGCCCGTCCGGGTGTTCCCGTCTACCTCATCGACCCGAATCCCTCGGTCGGTGCTTCTTTCGGCAACGTCACCCATATCCAGAAGGGTGGTTCTGAGGGCATGAAAGAACTGACCGCCCTGCTGATGAAATAACCATGATGCGGACCATGGAATTCAATCGTAAGAACCTCTGGAAAGAGGTGCGCGACTACCTGCTCATCACCATTGCGATGCTCTCCTACTGCATCGGATGGACGGTGTTCCTGTTGCCCAACAACATCACCACGGGCGGCGTGCCGGGTATTGCCTCTATCGTGTTCTGGGGCACGGGACTTCCCGTGCAGGTGACCTATTTCGGCATCAACGCCATACTGATGGTGATGGCGCTGCGCGAACTGGGAATGAAATTCTGCGTCAAGACCATCTACGGCATCGTGGTGCTCACCTTTGCCCTCGACATAGCACAGCGGATGGCCGGCGACACCCATCTGCTGAGCGACCAGCCGTTCATGGCCGCCGTGATAGGCGCGGCCTTCTGCGGCTGTGGCGTCGGACTCGGACTCTCCAGCAACGGCTCCACAGGTGGCACCGACATCGTGGCGGCCATCATCAACAAATACCGCGACATCTCGCTGGGCCGCGTCATCCTCATTTGCGACATCATCATCATCTCGTGCAGCTACTTTGTGCTTCACGACTGGGAGCGCGTCATCTACGGCTATGTGGTGCTCATCATCACCAGTTTCTGCATCGACCAGGTGGTGAACTCCATGCGCCGCTCGGTGCAGTTCTTCATCATCTCCGAAAAGCACGAAGAGATTGGCCACCGCATCAACAGCGTTCCACACCGCGGCTGCACGGTCATCGATGCCCACGGTTTCTATAGCGGCAGAGAGGTGAAGATGCTCTTCGTGCTGGCCAAGAAGCGCGAGTCGGACGTTATCTTCCGCCTTATCAACGAGATAGACCCCACGGCCTTTGTGTCGCAGAGCGCCGTCATCGGCGTCTATGGCGAAGGCTTCGACCGCTTCAAGGTGCGCAGCAAATCACATAAATCCTAGGAACACCTAGGCAATCCTAGGAAAACCTAGAATAACTAATAAAAAAATAGAATCATGCAAAACGAAAAAGAGCAGGTACAGTTGCCCGAAAATGCGTTCCGGGAACTGAAAGACGGTGAAGATTACCAGCCGGTGATGTCACCGCAGAAAGAGTATCCCGAAGTCAACGCGTGGAGCGTCACCTGGGGAATACTGATGGCCGTGCTGTTCTCGGCGGCCGCAGCCTATCTCGGACTGAAGGTGGGCCAGGTGTTCGAGGCAGCCATCCCTATAGCCATCATCGCCGTAGGCGTCAGTGCCGCCGCCAAGCGTTCTAAGTCGCTGGGCGAGAATGTCATCATCCAGAGCATCGGAGCCTGTTCGGGCAGCGTGGTGGCCGGCGCCATCTTCACGCTTCCTGCCATCTACATCCTGCAGGCCAAGTATCCCGACATGTCGGCCTCGTTCATCAACATCTTCATGGCCTCCCTGCTGGGCGGCATCCTGGGCATCCTGTTCCTCATCCCCTTCCGCAAGTATTTCGTGAAGGACATGCACGGCAAATACCCGTTCCCCGAGGCCACGGCCACCACACAGGTGCTGATTTCGGGCGAAAAAGGAGGTTCGCAGGCCAAGCCATTGCTCATTGCGGGCATCGTGGGCGGACTCTACGACTTCATCGTGGCCACCTTCGGCTGGTGGAACGAGAACTTCACCACGCGCGTCGTGGGCTGGGGCCAGCAACTGGCCGACAATGCCAAACTGGTGTTCAAGGTGAACACCGGCGCCGCCGTGCTGGGCTTGGGCTATATCGTAGGACTGAAATATGCGTTCATCATCTGCCTCGGTTCGCTGGCCGTCTGGT
>JAEEGK010031858.1_pt1 | contig 10358 bp, 9 predicted proteins | sample 8958771 | NCBI WGS metagenome assembly JAEEGK01 (sample SAMN16246547, study PRJNA631951) | gut metagenome | biome: gut microbiome; feature: rumen; material: SC-attached | host: Bos | place: Iran: Karaj | collected 2018-10 | reverse complement strand
CCCCGTATAGATACTTCCGGCATGGAGCAAACGGATTCGGGGACGGAGTGTGTTAATTTTTGCTACGGAAATGTTGACGTAGAGCCGGGCGATACTGCGCGTTACACCGAATACCACAACCCGCAAGATGACACGTATGTTTCCATAGAAATTTGGGACGATGAAACCGAATATTCAACGGGCAGACGTATTGCAGCCGAAAGTATTATGTTGGTTTCAAGCAATCCTACACCGCCTCCACACAGAGAAAGAGAAAGCGGTGTTTCAAAGGCTTTTAAAAAATTTGGCTGTTTCGGAATAGTCGTAGTGGTTTTGGTGTTTTTTGGAATTTTTTCCGATTCTGACTTTTCCGTTACCATAAAAGAAAAAATAGAAAACAATCCTGATTTTCCGTGGGAAACCTCCATAACGGGTTATGACAACAAAAATGCCGATGTATATTATACCGATTTTGATGCCGAAGAGGCTGCCACCAACATTATAGATTTGATAGAAGGCGAATTGGACTACGTACAAGAAAATCCGCAAGATACACTCACGATAGCGATTCTCACAAAGAGAGAAGTTTGCATGATATACCGTGATACTTCCGACAACAGCACACTTGTACATCTTGCGACAAGACAATGGACATTAGACAATTTGGAAGCACCTTTGTATCACGGAGATTCCGCAACCAACAATTTTTACAGAGGATTTTATCAATACTATGCTTTTGCAACCGATACGACCGATTATTCATCGGACGGCAGCGGGTATTACAGATATTATCATCACCATTACGGAACGTATTTTGGCTCGGCATATTTATTATCCCATAGTCGATATTCGTCGTACTCTTCATCGGTAAGAGAAGCCTCGGCTGCGCGACGTCGCAGTTCAGGCGGAGGACACGGCGGAGGAGGAAAATAGAGGTATATTTTTTACATATTGAGGAGGTGGTAAAAAAATATTGTCTTTTTCAAAAATTAAATTTATATTTGTGGCGAGATAAAATTTAGACCATGGAAATACCAGAAATCAAATTAGACAAGTTCCCGCTGGGCATTCAGAGTTTTGAAGACCTGAGAAAACGCGGAAGTATCTACATCGACAAAACAGATTATGTATATCGACTTGTGAAATCAGATACTAAATCTTATTTCCTTGCTCGTCCACGCAGATTCGGTAAAAGTCTGATGTGTAATACTTTGCGTGCTTATTTCGAGGGTAAGAAAGAATTGTTTGAAGGTCTAAAAATTTCTCATTGGGAAAAAGATTGGATAAAATATCCAATTCTGTATCTTGATTTTGTCAGCGATGATTATACCGTACAAGGCACTTTGATGAAAACTCTTATCAATACGCTTGATAATTTTGAAGATGAGTATGGTATTACTTCGGATAAAGATTTGTCGGTTGCCAAACGCTTTGAATACGATTTAAAAGCCGTTTTTGACAAAACAGGTCTCCAAACAGCAATAATTGTTGACGAATACGACAATCCATTGATTAGAAGTACTAATTTGGAAACCGACAAAAATATTTACCGAGGTTTTTTCTCCGTTTTGAAATCTGCCGACAGATATATTCGTTTTGCTTTTTTGACGGTCGTTACCAAGTTTGCCAAAACATCGATTTTCAGCGGCGCAAACCAACCCGTTGATATTTCGTTGGATCCCAATTTCTCGGCAATTTGCGGAATAACCCATGAAGAAATTGCGCAGTATTTTTCATCAGACATTCAATTGTTCGCCGACAAAAAAGGAATTTCTTTTGATGAAATGTTAAACCTTTTGAAAAAATGGTATGATTGCTATCTTTTTCACGAAGAAGGTACAAAGGTTTTTAATCCAGTAAGTCTTTTTACTGCATTACAAAGCAAGGATTTACAAAACTATTGGTATTCTACTGGCACACCAACAATTTTGATGCAAAGAATTAAAAATTCTACTTTTGACATCACAAAATTGAAAAATGACGTGGAATACAGCAAAGACGAGTTAAAGGATTATAAAGACGACAATTACAACGTTGATCTTATTCCATTGTTGTATTATACCGGCTATCTTACTATAAAAGAGTATATTGACGAAGAAAGACTTTATATACTTGGATTTCCAAACTACGAGGTTGAGTTTAGTTTTTTCAACTCATTGGCAAAAGAATTTTATGGACCGTCTGATTCTCAAAACGGGTTCAGTTACTCACGATTCCTCGCTGACTTTCGCAATGCTGACATCGAGAACGTTATTGAACGTCTGAAAGCCTTGTTCTGTTCGATTCCATACGCAAACGACAGCAATGTGAAATTTATTGAGCGTGATTTTCAGAATGTTATCTATTTGGTGTTCAGTATTTTGGGCGAATATATAATTGCAGAGCCTCATTTTTCGAGAGGTAGGGCTGACGCAATTTTAATCAACAAAACTTACGTCTATATTTTTGAATTTAAGATAGACCAAGACGCTCAAACGGCTCTTAATCAGATAAATGTAAAAAATTATGCTGGAAAGTTCAAGATGGACGGCAAAAAGTTGTTCAAAATCGGCGTAAGTTTTTCAAGCACTGAGAAAAATATTGTGGATTGGAAAGTGGAGGAGGGGTGATGCGCGTAAAAAAAATATCCTAGACTTCATTTTGTATTTTAAAACTAATGAATTATGGCAGCAATTAACTTGACATTTGATTATATAGCCGTCGGTATAGCGGTTATTGAAATGGATGTTGATGGTAAACATTACAGTTTTATGTCAACGTATGTTGGCGAAAACCCGTTGAATTCGCTTTTAAGCGGACTTTGGTATTTGAAATATCAAGAAGATAATTATAAAGAATCCGAAAGTTCTTGTAAATTTGTTTGGCAAGATGAGCCATGTGGACATTTTGTTCAATTGTTCAAAAATAATAATGATTTACACATAGTTATCCAGTATTTTTCTGACCTGTCTGATCCCAATAGCCATAATTTTGAGTTTGAAGATATAAAACTTGTTTTGGATACTATTGTTTACTTTGACGATTTCACCCAAGAGGTTTGCAAAGCGGCAATTAATGCTATAAATAAATATGGTATTTTAGGATATGCACTCAGTTGGTTTGATGATCTTAACAATTCTGGATGTCCTATGGCAAAGCTTCTTTATTTACTTGGTTCAGAATTTAAATATTATGATAAATATTTGTGTTTCAGTAATTTTGATGAGGAATTATTGATGTTAAATAGTCTAAAAAATACTATCAGTAATAATGAATTGTTGTTTTCGTTGCCTTATTTTTCAAAGTCGATGAAAGCGGAAATTGAACGGACAGATTGGAAGTTTAGCGATTTTGAAACTGCGACTATCATTTATAATTGGTCGTTGCCGTATGAAAAGAAAACTGAATTATTAAAACAAATTGCTTTTGCAACAACTGATTTAAAACTTAAAACTCAAATAAATCAGCGTATTAAGTTTGATAACTTGCAATTAAACAAATTCAAAGAAACCACTCCAAATTGTGTTTTTATTGTCCAATATCCCGACCATTCTATTCACGGTATTTATTGTGATTATGCAACCGCTCTTAAAAATTGTAAGGAAATTGAAAATGGTTTTGCTATAAGAAAATATCAAATTATTTCGTCAAACTTAAAGCCCGTGGTTTCGCATACTCTCATTGGAATGAGGAATATGGATTCTGATCATCAAACCGAATTTGATTCTATCAACGATATTCCAAATCAACTTGGCGAAATGGTATCTGATAAAGATGGCTATCTTTTAACTTTTTATTCTTGTGAGTTGGATAATGAACAAACTCGCGAGGTTGAAAACCTTGATTCAGAGCGTTTTGAAAATGCATTTGTGCCCTATCCGGTATTTTTTGATAAAGGCGACCGTGTAAAAGTGTCAAAGCACAATGCATCGGGTGTTGTTTACGGCTCAAAAGAGGATTATCAACGAATCATAGAACAATCAAAAACCAACAAGATTTACGATTATGTTGATACATTTGTACGAATAGATTTTGACGGAGAAGGCGATCATACTCACGAATCTCCGTTTTTGGTGGAATTTGAGTAATCACGCCTCGTTTGTTTGTCCTTCATCGTCAATACTCTCAGCCCAGTTGTCGAAAAATTCGCTGTCGGATTGGTAGTTGAGTTGTCGGTTGATGAAGGCGATGGATTGGAGGAGGATTTTTTGGTTTTGAGGTTCACTGTATACAAACGCTTCTGTCATATAGCGGCGGGCACTTTCGTAATCGTCGAGCGATAGGTAAATGTTTGATATGTCGCTCAATAGACTATCTATATAATTGATACTGTTAAATTTATGTGCCCATTTTTCACATTCGAGAGCGTATTGTAGAGCCTCTTGGTATTCCCCTTTTTTGTAAAGAATCTTTTGCACAGTATACATCATATACGCAACGTGCTGCGGGTCATATTCGTTGTCAATACCTATTTGGATAGACTCTTTTAGGAAGTCAAGCGCCTCATCGTCGTAGTCGTTTTGATGATGTAAATGTCCGAGGCGGCGGAGCGACTTATGCAAACCGTATTTATAGTTAAAATGGCGTGCAGTTTCCTCGGCTGTTTTCCACGCGTTAAACATGTTTTCGCCATCGCGGAGGTTCATATAACATTCGCCAAGTTCAATCAAAGCGTCTACATACCACTCGTATTCGTCTTGATTTTTAGCGATGTCAACAGCGGTGATAAAATATTGCTCTGCCTGTTGGTAATCTTCGGCTTTGTAGGCTTCTTTGCCTGCCTTAAATGCTTCTTGAAATGTAATGTTTGCCATAATATTTTGTTTAAAATTAATAATGCGTAAATATAAAAATTTTTTACATTTGCCGTGAATTAAAACTCAAAAATTATTATGAAAAAAGTATTTTTACCATTAACAGCGTTATTATTAGCCTTTTACAGTTGCAATAATGCGCCTCAGCAAAATTCGGACAATGCTTCCGACACTACCAAAATTTCCATTTCCGAACCTAAGGACGATGCTCCCGCAGCCGACCCTTCTGTTGATTGGAACAAACCACTTTTCACCATCGACACCGAAACTGGCGATACCATTACCAAATGGCTCTACACTGATACCTCGATTGTTGAAACATCTATTTACACCGAGGCTTCGTATGGCTATGAGGGTGATGAAACCACTGTTTACGATTTAAAAGGTCGCATAATTTCGCAATGCGGTACTATTAATTCGGGCAACATTCACAACGATGAAATGGAATATACCTATGAGGGCAAAATTCGCACCGGCAAGGGTAACAACATTACTGAGGGATATCCTTCGTTTACCGACATCAAAGAGGTTGTTTATTTTGCCGACAGCGATTTTAAGATGGACACTCTTGGACAAACCTTCACCGCCGATGTTTCGTGGGACACTATGGAAGATGAAAACGAACCCGAAATTCAATACGAACTTGAAAGTTATTACATCAAAAAGTATAAAGACGGTCGTGTAATTGATTTAACCAACTATGGCAAGGATGTTAGCACCAACAAAATGGAGTTTCGTTCGCGTATAATTTATGAATACAACACTGCCGGAGATTTAATTAAATCAACGATTCTCAACGAACAAGGCACGCCAATGGGTGAATATGCCGCAACCACTTTAACCTACGAAGGCAATGCCTGCATCTCTACCAACGACGGCACCGAGACTAAAACATTTTATGCTAAGAAGAAATAAGGGTTAAAATTCGGGCACAGGCTCGTTATATAGTTTAACAAATACCTCACGGGCGGGGACATAGATGATGTTTCCGTCCGTGTCGGTTTGTACCACCATTTGATTCAGCATAGCCTTGCGTTTTAATGTTTCGTATTCGGCTATTTGAAGGGCGTTTTTAATAAGTTCCTTATCTTGATTGCTCATAGTTTTTTATAGTGTTAAAAGTTGATTTATCGTAAATTACTAAACCATCTTCGTCTTTTTCCGCGATAATGGCTCTTGGATTTTCTGCGTTGTCGATTATCATACAATAATCAACAATTGGCATATAAATTTCAAAAAGGTTTTTGATTCCTGCATAATATCGTCTATAAATCACGTCTTTTGGAATATTGTGCCCGCCTTCTTTAACTCTCTGAGCCACTCTGGCTGCGGCAAATTCAGGCGACGGAAGCCAAAAATAAAGAAGTTGCACATAAAACCCTTTTTCGTGGGCTTGTGAAACAAGGTTTTGATAACTTTTGGTAGACAAAGTGGTTTCTATGGCAAAACTATCGTTTTGGGTAAGGAGATAGTTAATGCGTTCGAGCATCAGTTTGCCTGCCTGAATTGCCACGCTTTCAGGATTAAATGGCGAAAGACCTTTTGCTATTTCATCAGCATTAACAAACTCTTTACACTCAAATATTTCCGGTAAAATTGTTACCGAAGCGGTGGTTTTACCTGCACCATTGCAGCCGGATATTATGTAGAGTTTTTTAGTTGGCATTGGTATTTTTATTTGAGTGTAAAGATATAAAAAAAATTCTAAGTTTAAATAAAACTTTCGTATTCTTGTAAGTAGGCTACTGCCTTTTCTAAATATTTCTTGTCGATGTCGTCGAATGTAGCCAAACTATCGCTGTCGATGTCTAAAACCGCTGTGATTATGCCCGATTTTGAAAACACGGGAACTGCAATCTCTGATTTAGATAGCGAACTGCACGCAATGTGTCCTGGAAATTTGTCAACATCTTCTACCACAATGGTTTGCTCTTTTGTATAAGCAGTGCCGCAAACTCCTTTGCTTTTGTGAATGCTTAAACAAGCAGGGTCGCCTTGAAATGGTCCCAGCAGCAAATAGTCGCCATCCACTACATAAAAACCTGTCCAAAAGAAATTCATATTTCGGTGAACCGCCGCCACAAAATTTGCAAGCGAACTAATTCCATATTTTACACCCGAAACAAGTGCTTGAATTTGAGGAACAATCTCCTCGTATTTTGATATTTTTTCTGATTGTGTCATAATGGGTTTTATTTTATTTCCATCCTCCAATCCACCTATTCATATCGGTGTCTTTAAATTCGTCGGCTTTGCGGATGTTGGTGTCGGAGGGTTTGTTGAAGAGGAATTTTTCTACAAAGCGTTTAACGGCATCGTTTTCGGAGTCGCACGCCATACAGTGAGGATGTCCGCCTTCAAACACGTAGCCAAAACGGTCGGAGATTCCAAATTTGTCCCAAACTTTGGAGGCGGCGGCAGTGGAAACGTATCCTGAATAGTCGCAGAGCCAAGGATAGTCTGAGTTGCCAAGCACCAAAACTGCGCGGGGTGCAATCATCGAAATAATCTGGTGATGGTCGTAGGGCAAGCGGTTGAGTTTTCCATTGAAATTATCCTTAAACGAGGGGGCAAACCAAGAGTAGTTGGTGTTTTCCACACGTTCTACATTAACATTGGTAGTGGCTGTGTGATAGTCGCTTGCACGCCACGAGTTGATGCCGCCGCCACCCGATTCTTGAATAATGGTGAGGGCGATGCGCTCGTCGAATGCTCCGGCAAACATAGCCATTTTGCCTGCGTATGAGCAACCTGTTACGGCAATGTGGTTTACATCGGCGTGGATTTGGTCTTTTACTTGGTAGAGCGCGTCGATTAGGCGGCTGATTCCCCAAGTCCATCCCGAATAGTTTCCACTGGTGTTCTTATACTTGGGAAATAGTTTGTAAAATGCTGCGGCACTGTCTCTTACAGCCTGATGACTGCTTTTGATAATTTGGTCGTGTTTAAACGGAACAAGTATACAGCCTTTTACAAATTCGGGACGAATGCTGCCTGAGGGCATATTCATTCCTATAATCACGGGGAAAGGTCCGTTGCCTTCGGGAATGATTATTTTTGACGAAAACTCCAAACTTCCGCCTTTGGTGTCCACCTTAATATTAATGGTGGTTTCGGCGGCGTTGTAGGTGGCGGTAACTTTTTTGAAAGAGGGGATAGGTCCTATTTCGTAATCCTGCACCATTCGGGCGGTTTCGTTGCGGTGACGTTCCCAACCTTTGTAGTCGGCGTTGTAGGTGCCGTCTTGATAGAGAAACGGGTCGGGGAGAGCCTCGTTGTTGTAACTCAGTTGTGCCGGAGCGGTTGACGAGCCTTCTTTGAGACTCTTGCCGGTGTTTTCCTTGGCAAAAACCAAGGGGAGGGTTTGCGCCGATGCTCCAATAGTGCAGAGCAATGCGGCTGTTATTAAAACACTCTTTTTCATTTTATTTGTTTTTGTTATATTTATTAGTAGCCTTATTTATAGATTTTTAAACAACGAATGAAACGAATTTAACAAATACCTTTTTAGGTAAGGATTATAAAAAATAATCTTCGATTAATTTTTATGCGAATTAAACTAATACATAGTTAGATTATTAGTTTTATTCGTTTAATTCGTTGTTGAGATCTAAATTTCAATTTTGAGTTTTGAATACATTTCTTGAACCTTGCGGCGGGCGTCGTCGATGTCGTTGCCACGAGCAAGAAGAACTGCCATACGACGGTGGTCGTGAACTTCGGGTTTGCCAAAAATCCTTATCTGCGTGTCGGGAATGTTGAGTGCTTCTTCAAGGTTTTCGAATGTTACGTGGTCGCTGTCGCCGCTTACCACTACGGCTTTTGATGCCGACGGACCGTGAAATGCTATGTTAGGAATTGGCAATCCGAGAATTGCCCTAACGTGGAGCGCGAATTCCGAAAGGTCTTGTGAAATCATAGTTACCATACCTGTATCGTGCGGACGTGGTGACACTTCGCTAAAAATTACATCGTTGCCACTTACAAACATCTCAACGCCAAAAATACCGTATCCGCCGAGGGCAGTGGTGATTTTTTCGGCAATCTGCTGAGCCTTTTGAAGTACTTCGGGCGTGGTGGGTTGAGGTTGCCACGATTCTTGATAGTCGCCGTCTTTTTGCCAATGTCCGATGGGTTCGAGGAAACTTGTTCCGCCCTTGTGACGCACTGTAAGAAGTGTTATTTCGTAGTCGAATTTTACAAACGCTTCAACGATAACCTTCCCTGCACCGGCGCGACCGCCTTCTTGGGCTATTTTCCAAGCGTTTTCGATGTCGGATTCTGATTTGATAACGCTCTGACCGTGTCCCGAACTGCTCATAATGGGTTTTACCACGCAGGGTATTCCCACGGCTTTTACTGCGTCTACAAAACCATCGTGAGTGGCTGCAAAACGGTATTCAGATGTTTTGATGCCGAGTTCTTCGGCTGCCAAACGGCGTATTCCCTCGCGGTTCATAGTGAGGAAAGTGGCTCGGGCGGTGGGGATAACGTTGTAGCCCTCTTTTTCGAGTTCAACAAGGGTTTTGGTGGCGATTGCCTCCACTTCGGGAATAATGTAGTCGGGTTTTTCGGTTGAGATAATTTCGCGGAGTTTTTCGCCGTCGAGCATCGACACCACATACGATTTGTGCGCCACCTGCATAGCGGGAGCGTTTTCGTATTTGTCGAGTGCAATTACCTCAATGCCAAGACGTTGAAGTTCAATAGCGACCTCCTTGCCGAGTTCGCCGCTACCACAGAGAAGGGCTTTTTTGCCGCCTTGCTTAAATACAGTACCAAATTTTGTCATATTTCAATAATTAGGAGTCAGAATTAGGTTTGAATGAACATGGCAAAGATAAAAAAATTTGTAATTCTTATGCCGCGTAGAGATTTTTTTGGAAATCTACAAACATTTTTTTGATGTCGGAGATGCCGCCGAGGATGCGCTTGCTGTCGCTGAGCGAACCGTATTTTAGTTTGAGGAGTTCAGATAAATTATTGAGCCATAGTTCGTTGTAGCCTTGGCGGATGTATTGTTGCATTACAAAATCCATAAAGTCGATTTGTGGGACGTTGAGTCCGGTTATTATGATGTTTTTGGATTTGGCTACTCTCTGCGAACGGTTGATGGGCGTATTGTCGAAGGCAAGGTATTCGAGAACGTCAAGGAGATCGCAGTCGTCCATATTGAGGAGCGATTGCACACGCGCTATTTTTTCAACAGGGAACCCGCCCGATTCAAGACTTTTGAGCAACTGTTCGCGGGTGTCGGGGTTTTGCCATTGAGTTTTTAAATCGTCGCCCGATGTGAAATAATCGGGCAAACGTCCAAAAAGTATTTTTACAAATTCTTCAATCGAAATCAGTTTGCCGTCGAACATAAAACTTTCGTTCCAACTGAAATCGCGACGGGCTTGGAGTTTGCGTTTGGGCGAAAGTTCTATTTCAATGATGTCTTTTGGCTGCTTGGGGCAGGTGCAGGGCAAATTGCCGCAGCGGGGACAGGGCTTGGGTACATACGGTTCTTTGGGTTCGTTGGCTATCTTGATTACGGTAGAGTTGCCGCAGGTGCATACAACGTTGCCACATTCGGGGCAGCAA
>JAEEGK010031852.1_pt1 | contig 10361 bp, 10 predicted proteins | sample 8958771 | NCBI WGS metagenome assembly JAEEGK01 (sample SAMN16246547, study PRJNA631951) | gut metagenome | biome: gut microbiome; feature: rumen; material: SC-attached | host: Bos | place: Iran: Karaj | collected 2018-10 | reverse complement strand
ATGGGTCGGGCAATTCAAGAGGAGTACTACGTCACCACCGACGCAAGGTACTCCACGTTTTCCTCAATAGGCCGCGTTCCGTCGACGCGGATTATAGGGCGGTCCACCGTTTCCAGCCACTTTTCGACGTAGTCCTCCGGCCTGCTTTCCACCAGCGAAAACCAGACGCTTTCCCGCTGGGCCAAATCGCCGCCGTCCAGTATTCGATCCCCAAATTTCCGCAGGGAACGCTCCCGGACCCGGGCAAGCCGGATTTCCCTGGGCACGTCCACGACGACGATGCAGTCCAGAAGGGAAAGCAGCTTTTCCCCGTAATCCCCCTTTACGGCGGCTAAGACGAAACGGCGGTCATTCTCTATCTTTTCCTCCAGAAGACGGATGACTTCCTCTTTCCCTCTGGGGTCGGAATAGGCATATCGCTCATCCGTCTTCGGGAAATACAGATCCTCGTTGTCAATGAACTGCCGGCCCAAACGCTCCGCAAGCCGCTTCCCCAGGGTGCTCTTTCCGACTCCGTTGAGTCCGCAGATCAGGATGCCCATAAACGAAACATCCTTCCCTTCACTTCGATACAAAGGGGTCGTCCATGACGAAAAACCGCCACGGATAGTCCTTCGCCTCCCCGGCGTAGTCGATGCCGATGCGGGGAGAGACGCCGACCTTTTCCTCCGGGATTTCCGGTCCCTCCAGAAGCACGAAGTCCCCGGCAGTCATGTCCCGCCTGTTCAGCTCCCGGGTGATATCCAGGGCCTGACAGAGCTTCCCCGGCCCCCGGCACAGCTCCCGCTCCGTCCGCCCGCCCCGGCGGGCGGCCATGGTTTCCAGCCCCAGGGTGGGGCGGAGGGCCCGGATCAGGACACACTGGGGCTCGTCCACGGCCCCGGTCACCACGTTCAGGCAGCAGTACATCCCATAGATGAGATAGACGTAAGCGCGGCCCGCCTCCCCGAAGAGGGGCTCGGTCCGCTTCGTCCGTTTTCCGCCCCAGGCGTGGCAGGCCCGGTCACCGGGGCCGATATAGGCCTCCGTCTCCACGATGATCCCTCCGGTCTTCCCGTGGAGGAGAGTCTTGCCCAAAAGCGCCCGGGCCACCGTCAGGGCGTCCCGGGCACAGAATTCGCGGGGGAGGGGCCTATTCATCCTTCTTCCGTTCCTCCGGCTTTTTCGCGGTCGCCGAAGAAGCCCCCTTCCCGTTCCGCTTCCGCCGCAGCAGCAGCGCCAGCACCGCCAGCACCACCACCACCAGAATGACGAACACCAGGATCAGAGGCCCCGCCTCGGCCACACGGTCGATGGGGGAAGGAACGATGGCGTCCCGAAGCACGTGGAAATCCATGGAAAACCCTCCTTATAAGCCCAAAAGGGGGAGACACATCAAAGCGCCTCCCCCTTTAAACCGTTTTACTTCCCGAAGCCGGGCATCTGCGGCTTCTTGAAGAGGTTTTCCGCCTTCTTCTGGACCTCCTCCACGCTCCAGCCGTCGCCGTCGGCGAACATGGCGCCCTCTACGGCGGGCAGGGCGTAGCGGCCGATGAACTTGCCCATGGTCATGAAGACTTCGCCGGTCACGTCCTTGGCCCCGTCGCCGCAGAGCCAGACGATGAAGTCGGCAAAGGTCTCGGGGGCGGCGGTGCCGTCATAGCTGATGGGGCTGCCGGAAATAACGCTGTGCTCGCCCTCCAGCACATTGTGGATCTCCATGTCCACGCTGGCCCGGGTCTTGGCAGCGGGAGCAAAGGTGTTGGCGGTGATGCCGAATTCCTTCAGCTCGGCGGCCAGACCGTAGGTCATGCCCACCACGCCGGCGTTGGCGGCGCAGTACTCGCTCTGCCGCAGGTTGCCGCCGGCCCAGGCGGGAGAGGCGCAGTTCACGATGCGGCCCCAGCCCTGGTCGATCATGTGCTGCACGGCGTGGCGGATGACATAGAAGTGGCCGGTGGGCTTCACGGTGGTCACCCGGTCCCACATCTTCTTGGGCATCTCCTGCACCGGGCTGAAGCCGAAGGCGGAGGCCACGTTCACCACGATGTCCAGCTTCCCGTAGGTCTGGATGGCGCAGTCCACGATCTTTCCCGCCGCGTCATAGTCGGAAATGTCGCCGAAGCAGGCTGTGGCCTCGCCCCCGGCGGCCCGGATCTCCTGGGCGGTGCGCTCGGCGTCGCCGTAGTACTTGGCGTATTCGGTCATGGCCCAATCCTGCATTTCCTTGCTGAGGCGGCTGAACTTCTCCTCGTCCACGGGGATGACCCCGTCCCAGGGAGCCCGGTTGTTGGTGACCACCTTGGCGCCCTCGGCCGCCAGCGCCTTGGCGATGGCCCGGCCGATGCCCATGCCGGAGCCGGTAACGATGGCTACTCTGCCCTTTAAATAATCGCCCATGAGTAAAACCTCCAATTTGCCGTTTATTGATTTGATGATCCAAAGATATCATGCTTTGTCTCCGAAGTCAAGGCGGCGAAGCGCTCTTGCGGGCAGATGGGGAGGGTGCTATAATACAAGTGCCAAAACAGGAGAGCGGACAGAGGAGACGGCCCATGAAGCTGTATATCGTGCGCCACGGGGATCCGGATTATGAAAGGGACGCCCTGACGGAGCGGGGAAAGCGGGAAGCGGAGCTGCTGGCGGAGCGCCTGGAGAGGCTGGACTTCGCCGCCGTTTACGTCTCCCCCCTGGGCCGGGCCAGGGAGACCGCCGAAATAACCCTGCGCCGCCTGGGGCGGGAAGGGGAGACGAAGGACTGGCTGCGGGAATTTGCGCCCCGCCGCTTCGATCCGGACGCGGGCCGGGAGACCGTGGTCTGGGACTGGCTCCCCCGGCGGTGGACCGCGGAGAAGGCCTTCTACGACCGGGAGGACTGGATGCACGTGCCCGCGATGGAGGAGGCCGGGGTCCCGGCAGAGGCACGATGGGTGTGGGACGGGCTGGACCGGCTCCTGGCGGAGCACGGCTACGTCCGCGAGGGGGAGCTCTACCGGGCGGAGCGGCCCAACCGGGACAGCATCGTCCTCTTCTGCCATTTCGGGGTGGAGTGCGTCCTGCTGGGGCATCTGCTGGGCGTCTCTCCCATGCCCCTCTGGCACGGGACCTGCGCCCTCACCACCTCGGTCACCACCCTGGTGACGGAGGAACGGCGGCAGGGGATCGCCGCCTTCCGCATGTGCGTCTTCGGGGACGTGTCCCACCTCACCGCCGCCGGGCAGGCGCCCGGCTTTTCCGCCCGCTTCTGCGAGACCTGGGACTGCCAGGAGGAGCGGCACGACTAAATCCGATCAGGATCACAGGAGAAGAAAGCCATGCACGACGAACTCACCAAGGTAGATATCCGGAAAATGCAGGAGGAGATCGACTACCGTCTGAATACCCTCCGCCCCAAGCTCATCGAGGACGTCCAGACCGCCCGGGCCTTCGGGGACCTGAGCGAGAATTTTGAATACAAGGCCGCCAAGCAGGCCAAGAACCGGAACGACAGCCGCATCCGCTACCTCCAGAACATGATCGCCACGGCGGTGATCATCGAGGATCCCCACGCCGGGAAGGAGAATGTGGCGGGCCTCTTCGACTTCGTGACCCTCTGGTTTGAGGAGGACGAGGAGGAGCAGCGCATCCGCCTCACCACCACCCTCCGGGCCAACGCCCTGGAATGGCTCATCAGCAAGGAATCCCCCCTGGGGAAGGCTGTCCTGGGCCGGAAGGTGGGGGAGCGGGTATTGGTGGAGGTAAACAGCGAGTCCAGCTACCATGTAGTGATCCGCGCCATCGAAAAGGGCGAGGACGACGCCACTCTGGAAATAAGCAGATACTGACGCTATAGAGAATAACCGGCGGCGACCCGCCGCCGGAGGGAGGAACAACAATGGAAAAGCCCACCGCCATCTTTCAGCCCCTGCAGGTGGGGCCCCTGCGCGTCCGCAACCGCATCGAGGTCTCCCCGGCGGAGCCCTTCCTCTGCACGAAGGACGGGCTGGTGACGGATCAGTTCGTGGATTTCACCGCCCAGTTCGCCCGGTACGGGGCGGGCATCGTCACCGTGGGGGACAGCCCCGTGACCCAGGCCTACGCCGACGAGAACCACTACGTGGTGAACCTGGCGGACCCCATGGTGGTCCACGGCCTCACCAAAGTCACCGACGCCGTCCACCGCTGGGGGGCCGTGGCCTCCATCGAGCTGAACCTCCGGGACGAGCGGCGGCCGGAGGACTTCACCGTGGAGGAGATCCACGGCATCCAGCGGGCCTTTGCCGACGCCGCCGAGCGCTGCCGGAAGGCCTCCTTCGACATGGTGATGCTCCACTTCGGCCACGGCCACACCGCCGCCTCCTTCTACTCCCCCCACGTGAACCGGCGCACCGACGAATACGGCTGCGGCACCTTTGAAAACCGCATCCGCTTTGCATCCGAGCTCATCGACCAGGTGCGGCAGCGCATCGGCCCGGGCATGGCCATCGAGATCCGCATGAGCGGGGACGAGATCTACCCCGAGGGGGTCCACGTTGAGGACGGGATCCGCTTCGTGAAGGCCCTGGAGGACAAGATCGACATGGTCCACATCTCCGCCGGGAGCATGTACGACCTGCGGACCATGGACTACACCATCCAGTCCACCTATATGCCCCGGCCCACCAACCTCCACATCGCGGCGCAGTACAAGGCCGCGGGGCTGAAGATCCCCGTGGTGAGCGTGGGAAGCCACGATATCCGCTCCGCCGAGAAGGCCGTCTCCCAGGGCCAGTGCGACGCCGTGGCCATGATCCGGGCCTTTCTGGCGGACCCGGAGCAGCTTGTGAAGGCCAGGGAAGGCAGGCTGGAGGAGATCCGCCCCTGCCTCCGCTGCAACGTCTGCACCGGGGACGATCCCCACGGCTGCCCCAAGCCCCTGCGCTGCACCGTGAACCCGCCCCAGGGTCGCCAGCCCCTCTTTGACCGCATCGAGCCCGCCAGACCGGGGAAAAAGGTGGTCATCGTGGGCGGCGGCGCCGCCGGGATGGAGGCCGCAAGACGGCTGACCCAGAGGGGCCTGAAGCCGGTCCTCTTCGAGAAGGAGAAGGAATTGGGCGGCAGCCTGCGCACCGCCGGGGCGAACCCCCTGAAGGGGGACGTGCGCCGCTACGGGGACTGGAGCGTCCGCATGACGATGCAGAACCCTGACATTGATCTTCGCCTGGGAACCGAGGCCACCAGGGAGGCCGTCGCCGCGGAGCAGCCCGATGCCGTGATCGTTGCCGTGGGCTCCGCGCCCATCGTGCCCCCGGTGGAGGGGGTGAAGGGGGAGAACGTCTGCCTCGCCGCCGACATTGACCGGGGCCTGGCAGCGCCGGGGAAGAAGGTCGTCATTGTGGGCGCTGGTCTCACCGGGACGGAGACCGCCGTGACACTGGCGAGGGAGGGCCATGAGGTGCTGGTGATGGACCTGCTGCCCCTCCGGGCCGTCCAGGCCAGGGACAAGGCGGTGGGGAAGGCCCACCGGCTGGCCATGGCGGCGGGGGTGCAGTTCAAGGAGGAATTCCGCCTCAAGGCCATCACCCCCACAAGCCTCATCGGGGAGGAGAAGGACGGCGAGATCACCGAGATCCCCTGCGATACCGTGGCCCTGAGCCTGGGGGTCCGGCCCCGGAAGGACGTCGCGGAGGCCCTGGAGGGGGTCTGCGAAGAGATGTACTTCGTGGGGGACTGCGCCCTGCGGCAGGGGAACATCACCACCGCCGTGCGGGACGGCTTCTACGCCGCCATGAACGTGTGAGACCGGGAAAGGAGAGACCCATGTATCAGCTGAAGCCCATGACCCTGCGGGTCCAGAGGATCCGGGAAAAATACCGCACCACCAAGCCGAAGATCGACATCCACCGCTACCGGCTGGTCACCGAGTTTTATATGAACAACCCCCAGCTCACCGGCATCCTCAAGCGGGCGAAGAACCTCAGGAACCTCTTTGAGAACATGCCCGTCCTCATCAACGAGGACGAGGTCATCGTGGGCTGGCAGGGGGCCAGCTACCGCTGCTGCGCCCTCTACCCCGAGACCAGCTTCAACTGGTTCATGGAGGAGCTCCGGGCCGGGATCATCCCCACCAGGAGCGTGGACCCATACGACATCGACCCGGAGGACGAGAAGTATCTGCTTCAGACCGGGGATTTCTGGGACAAGAACTCCATGAGCGCCATCGTGGACGAGTACATCCCCCGCTATTACCGGGACAAGCTGGACGGCAACGGGGTGGTTTTCTTCGGAGCAAAGGACAACTGCCAGTCCCCCGTGGGCCACTTCGTGGCCAATTTCTGGACCGCCACCCAAAAGGGCTTCGGCGCCATCCGGGAGGAAGCCCTGGAGAAAATGGCGAAGTACGAGGAGGAGGGCCTCTACGGCGACGGCGCCTATAAGTATAACTTCTACCGGGCCGTGGACATCGTCTGCGAGGGCATCATCCACTGGTCCGAGCGCTACGCCGCCGAGGCCCTGCGCCAGGCGGAGGGCTGCGCCGATCCCGCCCGGAAAAAGGAACTGCTGGAAATGGCGGACTGCCTGAACTGGATCATGAAAAACCCCTGCCGCAATTTCCACGATGCCGTGCAGTGCATCTATCTGTATCAGCTGGCCCTGTGTATGGACGGGCAGCTCCACGGCATCAGCTACGGCCGGGTGGACCAGTACCTGGGCCGCTACTATGACAAGGACGTCGCTGACGGGACCATCACCCCCGAATACGCCCAGGAACTCATGGACCTGTTCTACCTGAAGGTGGCCGAGTGCAACAAGATCTGGTCCGAGGGAGCCACCAGGACCGGCCCGGGCTACACCTCCGGCCAGCTTATGACCCTGGGGGGCGTGGACAAAGACGGAAACGACGCCACCAACGCCGTGACCTACATGATGCTCCAGTCCTCCGGCCGGCTGGTGCTGCACGATCCTCCCCAGGCCCTGCGCATCCACGAGGGAACGCCGGACGAGCTGTGGGAGGCCGCCATCGAGACAACCAAGATCGCCGGCGGCGTGCCCACCTTCGAGTCCGACAAGGTGATCATCCAGGCCCTGATGAAGCGGGGCATCCCGCTGGAGGACGCCCGGAACTACTGCCTCAACGGCTGTGTGGAGCCCTCCGTGGGCGGCTACGAATGGGCCCAGCCCGGGGGCACCGGCACCGAGAGCTATCTCAACATCGCCAACGCATTCCTCATGGCCATCAACAACGGCTGCGTCTTCCCGGGTCCCGGGAAGGAGGCAAAGCAGTTCGGCCCCGCCACCGGCTACCTCTACGAGATGCAGAGCATGGACGAGGTGCTGGCCGCGGTGAAGACCGCGTTCGACTTCTTCTGCAAGTGGCAGTGCTCCTGCATCAACGCATGGGAGACCATGAGCGCCTTCCACACCCCGCTGCCCATGCTCTCCGCCACCCTGGCCGGCTGCATGGAAAACGGGAAGGACTGCCAGGCCGGCGGCGCGAAGTACAACTCCACCGGCAACAGCTGCATCGGCCTGGGCAACGTGGCCGACAGCCTGAACATCATCGATTACTGCTGCTTCCGGGAGAAGCTCTGCACCACCCGTGAGCTCTACGACGCCCTCATGCAGGACTGGGTGGGCTACGAGGAGCTGCGCCAGAAGATCAACGGGATCGTGCCCAGATACGGAAACGGCGACAGTCAGGCGGACAAATATGTGGATTTCACCGCCTCCACCTATGCCAACGCCATCAATTCCGCCACCGGTCCCCGGGGCAACCACTTCGCCGCCGGCTGCTATCCCGTGACCGCCAACGTGCTCTTCGGCTATATGACCTGGGCCACCCCCGACGGGCGCAAGTCCGGCGAACCGCTGACCGACGGCATCTCCAACGTGCAGGGTATGGACAAGAACGGTCCCGTCAGCTTCCTGAACAGCGTGCTGAATTTCGACCAGAGCCTCTATGGCAACGGCACCCTCTGCAACATGAAGTTCCATCCCACCGCCCTGAAGGGGGCCGATGGGCTCCTGAAGCTGCGCAGCATCATGGAGACCTATTTCGACGAGGGCGGCATGGAGCTGCAGCTGAACATCGTTTCCTCCGATACCCTGCGGGACGCCCAGAAGCACCCCGAGAACTACAAGGACCTGGTCGTCCGCGTGGCGGGCTTCTCCGCCTACTTCGTGGAGGTCTTCAAGGGCTGCCAGGACGATCTGATCCGCCGCACGGAGATGAATCTCTGATCAAATCGGCCCCGATTCGCTGCCCGCGGGTCCCTTGGGGTGGGCACAGTCCGCTCCGCGAAGGGTTTTTCGCGCGGCACATGTACCCGCGAAAATGTTCCGATTCTTTTCGCGTCTGCAGGCGCGAACTCCGCGAGGTTTTGTAAAGTCTGCGCAGGAGGGGAACGGAAGTTCCCCTCCTGCTTCTGAAAAGTGAGGCTGAAAAACATGGATGAAAACATGATCGTGGGGCGCATCTACGATATCCAGGGCTTTTCCGTGCAGGACGGGCCCGGCATCCGCACCACCGCGTTCCTGAAGGGCTGCCCCCTCCGCTGCCCCTGGTGCCACAGCCCCGAGAGCCAGGAATTCTATCCCCAGCTGAGCTGGATCAACATGCGCTGCCAGGGCACGGAGCTTTGCGGGAGCCGCTGCATCCGGGCCTGTACGAAGGGCGCTCTGGAGCCGGGGGAGCAGCGGGAGGACGCGAAGACCCATGAAATGCTGCAGATGGTGCACGTCAAGCGCGATGTCTGCGACAACTGCGGCGACTGCGCCAAGGTCTGCTATCCCAAGGCCCTCTATCTCTGCGGGGAGGACTACACCGTGGAGCGGCTGGCCCGGCGCCTCCTGCAGGACCGCAAATTCTTCGAGCGCAGCGGCGGCGGCGTCACCATCTCCGGCGGCGAAGCTCTGAGCCAGGCGGATTTCACCGTGGCCATCCTGAAGCGCATGAAGGAGGAGGGCGTCCACACCGCCCTGGACACCACCGGCTTCGCGCCCTGGGAGACCGTGGCGCGGACCCTGCCCTGGACGGACCTCTATCTCTACGATCTCAAGCACATGGATTCCGAAAAGCACCGGCAGATCATCGGCGTCCCCAACGAGCGTATCCTGGACAACGCCCGCCGTCTGGCGGCGGCGGGGAAGAAGATGCAGGTGCGTATCCCCGTCATTCCCATGTTCAACAACGACGAGGAGAATTTCCGGAAGACCGCCGAATTCTGCCGGGAGCTGGGGGACGCGGTGACGGTGGTCCAGCTGCTGCCCTACCATAACCTGGGCGTCGCCAAATATCTACGCATCAGCGACAAGCCCGTGGCCGAGGCCACGCCTCCCTCCGACGAGCAGATGCAGCGGCTGAAGGCCGTCATGGAGGAATACGGTCTTCCCGTCACGATCCACTGACGAAGGCCGGGGAAGGGGCGGCAGACCGCTCCTTCCCCGGAAAAAACAAGTTTTTCACCGTTCCGGGCTTGACAAACCTTCCGGGAGGCATTATATTAGTTCTTGCTCTGTGGACAGTTAGCTCAGCTGGTAGAGCTTCCGCTTGACGTGCGGAAGGTCAGGGGTTCGAGTCCCTTACTGTCCACCACGTTGGTACACCGTCTATGATACAATAGACGGTGTACCGTTTTTCCTGGATTCTCATCCTTCAGGTATTCAAATCCGGCATCCGAAAGAACCGGTTCGATGATGGCAGCAGAAACGCAGGCTTCGCTCTGGTCTCCGTTATACAACCTCGTTATTTGTGCTGAACCTTGCCTCCCTTTGTTGAGAAAAAGGGGGCCATCGTTTCCTTATCGAATATAATGCAAACAGAAGGTTCAGAACCTGTTACGTGACGCCCGGAAGGAGGAACGCTATGAACGAGACCGACGAGGCCATATACAGCCGGTTTCTCAAAGAGCGGCGTGAGGAGGATTTCCGCATCCTTCTGGAGCGGCACCAGGACAGTCTGCTCCTGTTTCTGCGCGGGTACGCCCGCAGCATGGAGGATGCGGAGGACGTGCTGCTGGATGCGTTTTCGGAAGTCGCCGCGGGGCCAACGGCCTTTTCCGGGCGGAGCAGCTTCAGGACCTGGCTGTTTTCCATCGGCAAAAAACTGGCGCTGAAGCGGCTGCGGAACATGCGCCCCTATCTCTCGGCGGATGAAGACGCGGAGGATAAGGTGTCAGACCCGCCGGAGCTGGAGCTTCTGCGGGATGAGCGGAACCGGGCGCTGTATCGGGCGCTTCGACAGCTCGCCCCGGAATACCGGCAGGTCCTGATCCTGCTGTATTTTGAGGATATGTCCTACGAGGAGGCGGCCAGGGTCATGGGCAAAAGCAAAAAGCAGGTCTATCATCTGGCCTCCCGCAGCCGGGAAGCGCTGAAAAAAGAACTGGAAGGGATGGGGATCCACGATGCGCAGTACTGACGAA
>JAEEGK010031851.1_pt1 | contig 10361 bp, 20 predicted proteins | sample 8958771 | NCBI WGS metagenome assembly JAEEGK01 (sample SAMN16246547, study PRJNA631951) | gut metagenome | biome: gut microbiome; feature: rumen; material: SC-attached | host: Bos | place: Iran: Karaj | collected 2018-10 | reverse complement strand
CAGAAGATGGACGGAGATTTGGATATTGGCATTGTTGCTGAATATGAAGATGGAGAACGTTTCTGGTGCCACGCATCCAGCAGATGGTTCAAAAGATGGAGAGAAGATTATCCTGAACTTTATTAAGGAGGAATAAAAAATGACTAACAAAGAAATGATTATTAGTGTGCTGAATGACAATGGCTGCCAGACTGGTTTCCAAATCAAAGGTTCCGTATATCGTAAGTTCGGCGTTAGCATCTCTCCTAACGCGGCTGCTGGAGTAATGCGGCCGCTGGTAGCAGCGGGATATGCTGGAAAATATCCCAATCCATCTAATGGAAAAATGGCATATTGGTTGACTGAGTTGGGGAAGGAGAAGTTGATCAAATGAGTTGGAGTTATAAACATCATTTAAAGATAGAAAAAGTAGAGTATGAATATCTATTTAATCATCAAGAAAGAGTTACCTGGTTGACATTTGATCAATGGCTCGCTTTTTATCATGGAGATCCTGAGCATTGGTATAATGCTGAGGGCAGCTTCAAAGGAGAGATCACTGAAGATATATACTATGGTTATCTACCTGTTTACAAACAAAATACAGGATTTGGAGAATATAATATTTATATCAAGTTTCTTACTCGCTCGGATTTCAAAAAATATAAAAAATATATAAAAACCATAACTAAAAAAGGGGAAGATTTTGAAAATCTGCGTGAAATAGAGGAACTGGCTAGACACATCGGTAAAATTGCTGATGAAAGACTGCGTGAAACGCAGAAGCGCACCCAACAGGCAATTGACGAAAATGAAAGACTAATGAAAGAAGCTAGACTTCGGCTTCAAAAAGAAATCAAAAAAGATCAAGAAGGGAGATGGATGTGGCAATGAACTATCATGATGATAAATGGATTATGAAACGAGTGTTTGAACATTGTGCAGAGGCCGAAACCCTAATTCCAAAAGAACACATCGTGGGTGTATTTCTCTAGGGTAGCCAAAACTACGGATTAGACTATACAGGTTCTGATATTGATACCAAGTGTATTGTAACTCCAACTCTTGAAGAGATTGCTCTCGCACGGAAGCCTAAAAGCACTACTCATATTAGAGCTAACGAAGAGCATATTGATCTCAAAGATATTCGTCTATATATTCAAACTTTCCGCAAGCAGAATCTCAACTTCCTTGAAATCCTATATACCCCCTACTTTTGGTGCCCAAACGAATACTTTTATCATGAATGGAAACGTCTGGTTGATCATCGAGAAGAGATTACTCATTATGACCCGGTGCGTAGTGTAAAATCTATGATGGGCATTGCTTCTGAAAAATATTTTGCTATGGAACATCACTATCCTGCTCGCATGGCTTGGATTGAAAAGTATGGCTACGACCCGAAACAACTCCATCACCTGCTCAGAGTTTCTGAATATCTGGATAGATATCTAGCCGGTGAAGAATATGGAGAGTGTCTTGTTACCAAACAAGCAAATTATTTAAAAGAGGTCAAACAAGGTCTATTTTGCCTAGAAGCAGCAAGAGAAATTGCTGAAAAAACTTATAATGCAATTCATGAAAAATGCGACAAGTTCATCGAAGCACATAAAAACGATCCAGTAGACCATGAGGTTGATGAACTTCTAGACGATGTAGCATATCAAATTATGCGTGAGAGTATCACCAGAGATATTCTGAATGAAAATAAGATTATGTACATGGAGTAAAAAATGGATAACAGACCAGAATGGTGGACAATTCACTACTTATATTCATATTACATGGGAAGTATGAATGAATTAGAACGCGAATATAAAGAAAAACAAATCTCATATGACAAGTATGATGAAACAAGAGAACGTATCAATAACGACTACGTTCAGGCAATGAAACTTGTATTTACCAATAAGCGCTATAGCTATGGATTACTTATCCCAGCACCCGCTTTCGCAAAGGCTTGGATTGATGGCTATTACTGCGACTACGATGGTATTGGTTATTTTGTTGATTGGGATGGCAATGAAATTTGCCCACTCAATTGGAAAAAATATACCGATGAAGTCCGTTTTGTTGCTTGGTATAATAAATAAGGAGGGCTGAGCTATGAGATGGTATGATGAATATATTCTAAATAGCATTTTCCTTTATCACTCTCTGTTTGATTATTTTATCAAGAGAAAGAAAGTGAGAAAATGATAAAAGAGTTTCTTTTGACTGGCGATTGCCATGCAAACTTTACTCGTTTCAAAAATTATGAGAAAGAAATACAACAAAATCCAGAAGTAGCTGTAATAATTCTTGGCGATGCAGGACTAAACTGGTCTCTTGACGAACATGACGCACAGCTCAAAAACTTCCTAAGTAAGCGATATAACTTTCGTATTTATTGCGTCCGCGGTAATCATGAGGCCAGACCGCAGAATGTTCCTGATATGAAACTTGTTTATGACGAAGATGTTCATGGCGAGGTATATATGCAGGATAAATGGCCCAATATTAGATACTTCAAAGACTATGGCATTTATCTTATTGACGGTCTTGAAGTTGCTGTTATTGGTGGAGCATATTCTGTTGATAAGTGGTATCGTCTTGATAACGGAGCCATCTGGTTTCCAGATGAACAACTTACAGAAGAAGAAATGCTTGAGGCGACCATTGAACTAACCGGAACAGAAGTTGATATGGTGCTCACGCATACTTGTCCTATCAACTGGGAGCCGAGTGATCTATTCCTAAATGGTATTGACCAGCACAGAGTAGATAAAACTATGGAACTATTTATGGAAGAAATTGCTCAGTGCTTTGGTTGGAAGGTTTGGTGTTTTGGTCATTACCACGCTAATCGCCTGGAACGTCCAGGAGTAGAGCAGTTCTATACGGACACAGAACCGTTGAAAGCAGTTTGGCAGAGATGGCAAACATATGAAAAGGGCGACGAACTTGATTGGTGGCTTGTAAAGTCTCCAATGTTCTATGCTGATGATATTATATTACAAAAAAGAGAGGAGTATTGGAAAAATGCAGAAAGTAATTGACAGTTTTGAAGGACAATATGCGTTTCTCTCAAACTTCTATGACAGTCCGTTTGTAGGAAATATTGATGAAATTGAATATCCCACAGTAGAGCATTATTTTCAAGCTCAAAAATCACTTAGTCTTCAAGAAAGAAAGATGATTGCGGCCGCCCCTACCCCCGGCAAAGCAAAACATTTCGGACGGCACGTTGATCTGCGACCAGATTGGGAGTTTAAAAAGCTCAAAGTGATGAAATATGCTCTCAAAAGAAAGTTTGATACGTATCCCGATCTCAAACAACAACTTCTTGCAACAGGCGATGCTATTCTTATAGAAGGCAATACGTGGCATGATAATTTTTGGGGCGATTGTTCTTGTCCAAAATGTGAGAATATCGCTGGCAAAAATAATCTTGGTAAACTCTTGATGATGCTGAGAGATGAATATAGGGAGGAAGAAAAATGAGTCCTGCGGCAGCATTTTTCATTGGTGTATGTGTTGGAGCGATTGTCTGTGTGTTTGTATTGGCCTTGTGTCATGCGGCATCAGATAAGTAATAAGGAGGTAAGATATGTTTATTAAAAATCCTGCAATTGATATTCTGCTCATTCTTGGTGTTCCTTGTATTGCGACTGCTATTGTAGCAAGTGTTTATCTTATTATCCTTGATATCAAAGATTTAATTACCTATAGAAAAAACACAAACAAATATAAAGAAATTGTAAACAGATGGGAGGACTAATAATCCTCCCATTGATTTTTATAAAAAAATATGATATAATATATATAGAAAATCAAGAGAGGGTTGGTAAGTTTATGAATATCTACTTTGACTTTGAAGCAACTCAATATTCCGACCATATCATCGCTATTGGAGCGAGTTGCTTAACTTCAGATTATCAAAATTTTTTCTGTCTTGTCTCCAGTTTTGCCAATAAAATGACGCCATTCATCACCGAACTAACCGGAATTACGAAAGAAGATTTGTTGACGAATGGCATTGAGGCTGATGAAGCTTTTGTCAAACTGTGGCACTGGATTCGTCGTATTACTAACATGAGCGATGAACCAATATTCTATCATTGTTACGGAGATGGAGACAAAAACTTTTTGCGGAAAACCGCAGACAAAATCAAAGATCGTTATGTCGCTGAGTTTGTAAATAATCTCGCTGAATCTCTTATTGATGATTCAAAGGCGGTATGCCGTTATTTTCATACAAAAGCGGTTGGAGTTTTCAAAGCTCTGAGATATTTTGAGCCTGATTACCCCGAGCAAACCCATAATCCGCTTCAAGATGCTATTGCTCTGCTCAACCTTATTGAGCATATCAGAGAAGCAAAACCTCTTTTGGATTGCCCTTTCATTGAAGGGGAGAAAAAAGAAAAAGAGCCATCGTTCACACCGCAGAATTACTACTATATCACAGCATTTTCTACCACTGACGTTTGCATGAAGCCAAGGTTTTTCAATTCTTATGGAGAAGCCGCAGATTGGCTAACAGCCAGAATGCAAAGGAAAAATCCAGAAGTAAAAAGAGAAAATGTTCTCAAAAGAATGAAAAATGCAGTAGACAACGAAAAAGAATATGCTTATTTCAATTGGACTAAAACAATTGTAAGAAAGGAGAATGATAACGATGTTGAATAAACAAGGAGAACGAGAACTCGCTTATGTAGTTCTTATTGATAATATTGAGCCTATCCCCGGCTATGACCGCGTAGAATGGGCTACTGTTGGCGGTTGGAAAGTAATTGTCCAGAAGGGGCAATTTGAGATTGGCGATCCTGCGGTTTATTTTGAGATTGATAGCCGTGTGCCCTCTGACCGCGAGTGCTTCGCTTTTTTGGAGAAGCGTAATTATAAGATCAAGACTTTGAAGATGTGTAAGGTAATTTCGCAGGGGTTGCTGATGCACGCTTCTGATTTCGGTTGGAGTATCTGCGGCGGCCCAGACAGCGTAATGGGGATTATGGATGGCAACAAAGTCTGCCATTATCCTGGCGATGAAAGTCGCTTCCTTACCAAAGAGCTTGGTATCACCTATGCCGACGCAGAAGATAATCAGCGTAAGGCTCCTTCTGCAGATAAGTATAAGAAAATGGCACAGCGTCATCCCTCCATCTTCAAGAAACCTTGGGCTCGGTGGATGATGCGACGCACCTGGGGCCGCAAGCTGATGTTTGTATTCTTTGGTAAAAAGAAGGATAAAAAGAATGGGTGGCCGGCCTGGGTGTCTAAAACTGACGAAGAGCGTATTGAAAATATGCCTTGGATTTTGGCTGATAAAACCAAAACTTGGATTGCAACCGAAAAAATTGATGGTAGCAGCACTACCTTTACTATGAAGCGTGGTAAGTTTGGAAAATATGATTTCTACGTCTGCTCCCGAAACGTTTGCTTTGATACAGTAGATAAGCCTTGCTACTACGATACCAATATTTATTGGGAAATGGCTAAGAAATATGATGTATATAACGTATTGAAAAGATTTCTTGCCGAGCATCCCGAGTCTGAATGGGTAACTATTCAAGGCGAAACCTACGGCGAAGGCGTTCAGAAGAATACCTATGATATCAGCGGACACGATTTTAGAGCGTTCAACCTTGTAACCTCTGAAACGGGGCGTTGGAATAGCATCATTATGCACGATACCCTTGAAGATTATCAAATTCCTTGCGTGCCTATTCTTGATGGTAAATATACTTTGCCGGATACCGTTGAGGAATTGCGTGAGTATGTAAATAGTCAGCCTTCCGTCGTCAATAAGAAGCCAAAAGAAGGCATCGTGTTCCGATCTCAGGATGGGGTTCAGTCCTTCAAATGTGTTTCTCCGGAATATCTATTGAAATATCACAGCTAAAAATATAAGCCTCCTGGCAGCAGGAGGCTTATTTGATTTTTTATAAAAAATATAATATAATATATATAGAAAAAATAAAGGAGTGGTATGATTTATGAAAACTCTTATTATCGTAGATATGCAAAACGATTTTATTACTGGTTCTCTGGGAACTCCAGAAGCACAGAAGGCTGAGAAACACATTGTAAAGTGGCTCCATTCTTTTTCATACGATCAAATCTATGTCACAAGAGACACTCACGGCAGCAATTATCTTGAGACCCCGGAAGGAATCAAGCTACCTGTGCCACACTGCATTATGGACACTGATGGCTGGCAGGTTTCCAGTGCTATCATGGAAGAGTTGGAAAAACCAGGTATTCACTACACCTTTATCAACAAGACGACTTTTGGCTATCCTGCCTGGGACTTTGAAGACATTCGTGGGGCAGACGATGATGAAATTATCCTGGTAGGAGTATGTACCGACATCTGCGTTATATCCAATGCTCTGATTTTGAAATCTATGTTTCCTTATGCTAAGATTCGCGTTATCCCTTCTCTCTGTGCCGGTACTACTCCCGAAAATCATCAAAAAGCTCTTGATGTAATGCGGTCTTGTCAAATTGAGGTAGTATAATAATGGGAAGCACATTTGCCCTTGCAGATCTCCACGGACAAGGTAAATTATGGGATAAAATCAAGTTTTTTCTCCGTCGTGAGGATAAACTAATTTTCCTTGGTGATGCTATTGACCGTGGACCAGAAGGCATCCGCATTATGGAAGAAATGCTTAAAGATGAAAGAGTGGTTTATCTTAAAGGGAACCATGAGAAGATGATGGCCGATGCTCTCCAAGAGGATAAAGTAGATAGTAATGATTTTGATAACAGATATATCTGGATGCGTAATGGTGCTCAATCAACTTATGCGGATTGGCTAAATCGCGGCAGCGATTACCAATGGATTAGGCGATTGCGGCAGTTGCCTGTGCTTATACATTTTACAAACCTACAAGACCAAAAAATTGAGCTATCCCACGCTGGATTTACTCCTGGCGGAAGACCTGCGGACGCGTATAGTTTGGTCTGGGACAGGGAACATTTTACAGAAAATATTCCCGACGGCAATCAAACTATCATAGTCCACGGACATACCCCCAATATTTATCTTACAAAAAAGTTTGATGAAATCAATTCGTTTTATAAAACCGCTAAATATTCTTACGAAAACCGCGATGGAGCAATTTTTTATGCTGGCGGTAAAAAAATCGACATTGATTGCGGCTGTTTTATTACCGGTCATACGATTCTTCTGGATCTAAACACCTGGGAGACTATAGGTTTTGACGCAGAGATTGAAGAGTAATATTGATTTTTTATAAAAAATATGATATAATATATATGTAAAGTAAAGAAAGGAGTTGTATCTATATGAGTTCTTATGATTGGGAACAGGTGGGTGCCGTTATCATAATGCTGCTGTTCGCATTGGTACTTGCTCTGCTTGGGGCCTGGATTGGTGTTGCCTTGTGGAGTGTAATCATGGTAAAGGTTTTTGGCCTTCCTGCGTTGACCTTCTGGCAGTTTTATGGCTTGATTGTTCTTCTTCATATTTTGCTCCCTGGTCGCGGAATGCGAGTAAAGAAGGAGGACTAAAATGGCTAAAAACGAATCGCATCAATTCTACTGCCTTCTTTGCGGCAAACCTGGTATACCTCTACAGCGAAGGGTTGGGTTTCAGCACGGAGCATTTCATAGGAAGAAGATGTGGTGTCCCAACTGTAAAACGGAAGTCAACCATATTGAAATAAAGACACTTGATGAAAAAGAAAAGTTCCTTGAAGATTTTGAAAATGGGGTGTATAAGGATGAAGCAGAAAAATCTCGTGATTTTCTCCGGGATTCCAGGGTCGGGTAAAAGCACTTGGGCTAAAGCTCATTTGACCGATGATATCGCTTGGATTTCTCGCGATGAAGTAAGATTTTCACTGCTTGGTGAAGACGAAGATTATTTCGCCCATGAGACAGAGGTTTTTGATAAGTTTGTAGAACAAATCAATCAGAATCTCAAAGCAGGAAAACGAGTATTCGCTGATGCAACTCATATCAACTGGGCATCCCGCCGCAAACTTCTTGAACGCATCAAGGATAAGCAAGATACAAATATTGATGTCTATGTTTTTAGAACGTCTCTTGGCACCTGCCTTGAGCGAAACAAAAAGCGCGCTGGACGCTCTTATGTTCCAGAGAAAATTATCCGACGCATGAGCGTGCAAATGACCGACCCGATGCACGACTCTTTCAAATACAACACGGTCAAATATATTTTTGATGGTGGAAAGGAGGTTATTTTCCCGCATGGGTAAGATTTGGATTACATCGGATTGGCATTTCAATCATCAGAGAGAGTTCATCTATGTTCCACGAGGTTTTAGTTCGGTGGAAGAGATGAACGAAGCCATTATCGCACGACATAATCAGTTGGTCCAGCCAGAAGATGATGTGTACGTTCTTGGCGATTTGATGCTTGGAGATAGCGAAAAAGGCATCGAATGCATCAAACGAATGAATGGAAAACTTCATATTGTGCGTGGAAATCACGATACGGATAGGAGATGGGAACTATATAAAAGTCTTCCTAATGTGGTTGAAATGGATAATGCCATTTATCTAAAATATAAGAGGCATAACTTCTATATGAGCCACTATATCTCTCTCACAGGAAATCTTGAAAAAGAGAGTTTGACGCAGATGACACTCAATCTCTTCGGGCATACACATCAGAAAGATAATTTTTATATGGATATGCCTTATCTGTATCACGTCGGGGTTGATAGTCACAACGGCAGCCCAGTCCTTCTGGATGATATCATTGAGGAAATGCATCAGAAGGTTGAAGAATGTAAGAGGTTTTTAGATGAATAGAGTTCCAAGGAAGAGCACGAAGAACTGGGGCAAGCGGTGGATACGGAAAGCTGCACTAAACCAATTGTTTTACCCCGATGCGAAAGATGTGTTTACTCTTTTACAGAGTGTCCTGGCCCCGATCGCGCCAACCCCACAAAATGCCCTGATGGCCACACTTACAAACGAGACCCTCCGGATGGGGGATATTATGGATGAAGACACGTTTCTAGAATATCTTCTAAATACCTAATAACAATTAAATAATAAAAGGAGAAAAGAAAATGCTGAGTACTATTTTGCCGTTCCTTCCCTTCGTTCTGATTGCCATTGTGGTAATCGTCGTTCTCTGTAGTGGTTATATCAAAGCTCCGCCCGATATGGCCTACCTCATTTCCGGTCTCCACAGGAAGCCCAGAATCCTAATTGGTAAGGCCGGCATCAAAGTGCCATTTTTTGAACGAGTAGATAAACTCTCTCTTGGTGCAATTCAGATTGATGTGAAAACTGGCTCGGCAGTTCCAACAGCAGAGTATATCAATGTACGCGTTGACAGTACCGTTTCCGTTAGAGTTGGTCGCACCGATGACATGATTGCCCTGGCCGCCCAGAACTTCCTAAATGTTGGTCGAGAAGAGATTGCCAGAAAAATCAACGACCTCCTGGAAGGTAATATTCGTGAAATCGTCGGTCAGATGAAGTTGACCGAAATGATTGGCGACCGTAAGAGTTTCTCTGAAAAGGTACAGGAGAATGCTGTTCCCGACCTCGCCAGATATGGTTTGGAATTGATTACCTTCAACGTCCAGAACTTCGTTGATGACAACGAAGTTATTCAGAACCTCGGTATTGATAATGTAGCACAAATCTCCAAAAACGCTGCGATTGCTCGCTCCAATGCAGAGCGTGAAGTTGAAGTTGCAAAGGCCGCAAACGCAAAAGCTGCGAACGATGCAAAGGTGCAAGCTGCGGAGGAAATCGCCAAGAGAAACAATGACTTGGCAATCAAACAGGCAAATCTTCAGCGTGAAGCGGATACAGAACGTGCCCGTGCTGAGGCTGCCAAGAGCATCGAAGCAGAGAATCAGCGTAAGTTGAAAGATGTCGCTGAAACCGAAGCGAATATCGCCAAGGCACAGAAGCAGGCTGAGCTCAAGCAGAAGGAAATCGAATTGAAAGAGTATGAACTGACTGCTCTTGTGCGGAAGCAGGCCGATGCCGACAAGTACGCCCAGGAGAAGGCAGCCGAAGCTCAGTTGATTGCGGCCCAGCGTCAGATTGATGCTGAACGCTACGAACAGGAACAGAAGGCAGAGGCGAAGAAGGTCGCCGCACAGCACGAAGCCGAAGCTAAGAAGGCTGCGGCTGATGCTATGAAGTAGGCTGCCCTTGCCGAAGCGGAAGCAATCAAGGCGAAGGGCGAGGCTGAAGCAGAAGCTATCCGTCTGAAGGGCGAAGCTGAAGCTATCGGCATCGAGAAGAAGGCTGAAGCACAGAAGAAGATGGGTGAGGCGTCTGTCGTAGAAATGATTATGACAGCTCTGCCGGAGATGACTGCAGCCGCTGCGGCCCCTCTCGCCAACGTGGATAATATTACTATGTATGGTAGTGATAAC
>JAEEGK010031850.1_pt1 | contig 10362 bp, 10 predicted proteins | sample 8958771 | NCBI WGS metagenome assembly JAEEGK01 (sample SAMN16246547, study PRJNA631951) | gut metagenome | biome: gut microbiome; feature: rumen; material: SC-attached | host: Bos | place: Iran: Karaj | collected 2018-10 | reverse complement strand
GTTCAAGCTCGCCGGGGCGGCGGGGGTCGCCGTCGGGCTGTTCCTATCCGCTCTCGTAAGCCGAAAACTCGCGAAGATGCCGGATAACTAATAAGGGGCTCCAAAAAAGGAGCCCCTTATACGACCGACGGGAAATCACGCACGGGTGACTTTGCCGGAACGAAGGCAACGGGAGCAAACGTAAACGGTCTTGTGGGTCCCGTTGACGATCGCCCGAACCTTGCGGATATTCGCCTTCCAGGTTCTGCCGGTCTTGCGATTCGAGTGGGAAACGGCGTTCCCGAACGTGATCTTCTTATCGCAATATTCACACTGAGCCATGATGTTCACCTCCATAAAACACGAACGATCGGACGCATCTATCTGATCATTTTTTCAAAAAACCATAAATCGGCGAAGCCTATTATAACACAGACAAATAAGAAATGCAAGTGTTTTTATAAAAAAATATTGCACGGGCGGCAAAACCGACCCCGAAACGGGGTCAAAGCGGGCAGAAAACGCGAAAAAACGGGGCGGTCGGCTCCGACGGCTTGATTTTTTTCAAACGGTATGCTATACTTTGAAAAGAGAACGAAAAGACCGTCGGGCGACAGCCCGGGAAGGAGAACGATATGCCTGAGGTATTACAGATCGTCGGTTCGATCCTGCTGCTCGTCGTCGGGGTGGGGATCATCCTCTACGTCCTGTTCCGGAAGAGCCCCGTGAAGAACGCGGAGCCGGAGGACGAGACCGCCGATACCACCGAGGAAAACGAGGACGAGACCGACGACATCCCCGAGGGCGAAGCCCCCGCGGAGATCGAATCGGACGACGCTCCCGAACGGGACGGCGATAATTGATCCCTTTAAAAAATGCCCGGCGCTTTTCGCGCCGGGTTTTTTTTAAAGGTTGGAGCGGAGAGAGATCGCGGTGTCGGATTCAAGGGAGATCAGGCGCTTCGCGATCGACTTCGACCGTTCGTCCGCCGCGGCGTATTGGTTGAGGTAGCGCGAGAGCGACTTGACCCCCATATTGCAGCCGTCGGTCATAAGACTTGCGATGGTCTCGTCGGAGCGGTCCATCGCGATCTCGACGTTGGTTTTGATCCACGACGCGGATCTTGCCATCGGATTCGGCTTTTTCCCCTCGTCGCGATACTCGTCGAGCAGACTCCGGACCTCGTCCCCGAGCGATTCGTGCTCCTCACGGCAACGGGTCAGCGTGTCGCGGAGCGCGTCCCCCTTCACCTTGTCGATCACCTCGTTGATGGAGTCCACCCCCATCCTGATCCCGGCGTCGCACTCGCGGAGCAGGCGGACGGTATCTTTTTCGATCATTTCGTTTTCCTCCTTCGTTTTCTTCGCAGTATTCCCGGCGGAGCGGGGGATTATACGGGAAAACGCGGGTTGCAAAGCGGACGGCGCCGTGCTATAATAAAAGGGAAGAAAAACGAAAGGGGCGACGGGAGATGGAACAGACGGCGAAACTGATCGGGACCGCCGAGGGGCTCGCGCTCTCCGACGGCAAAAATACCGTTTGCGGCGACTTCTCCCGGCTTCTGCCCCGGATCCGGCGCGGGAATCTTTCGGGCGAGCATCTGGTGCGCGCCGTGAAACTGAAAGGCGTCGAACGACCGCTGGTGGTCGACGCGACCGCGGGGCTCGGGGAGGATTCGTTCCTGCTCGCCGCCGCCGGCTGCCGCGTTCTGCTCTATGAAAAGGATCCCGTGATCGCCGCCCTGCTCCGCGACGCGTGGGAGAGGGCGAAGCGCGACCCCGAAACGTCGGAGATCGCGGAGCGGATGACGGTGATCGAGGGGGACAGCGTCGCAGCCCTCCCGACGCTCGACCCGCCGCCCGACGTCGTTCTGCTCGATCCCATGTTCCCCGAACGCAGAAAAACGGCGCTGGTCAAAAAGAAGTTTCAACTGATCCACCAACTCGAGCGCCCCTGCGAAAACGAGCGCGAACTGCTCGACGCGGCGCTCGCCGCAAAACCCAAGCGGATCGTGATCAAGCGCCCGGCGAAGGGTCCCTGCCTTGCCGGAGTGAAGCCGTCGTATTCGCTTGACGGCAGCGCGGTGCGGTTCGACTGTATCGTTTTGTAGAGGCGTTCTTTCCCCCATATAACCGAAACCCCCTCCGCGATCCCGGCGGAGGGGGTGGTTTTTTCAAGGCGTTTTTCGGAGGGGTTTTAAGACGTAGACCGCGACGCCGCGGATCAGGATCGCGTCGTAGATCTGGTCGGGATACGCCGTTTTGTCGTCGTTTGCCGCGCGAAGCACGATTTTTCGGCGTTTGGGGTCGGGCAGAAAGATCTTTAAGGTCGCTTCGTTTTCGATCAGGGCGGCGACCGTCTCGCCGGGGTCGGCGGTCGGCTGCCTTCGGATCAGAACGTAGTCCCCCTCGTCGATCCCCGCGTTCACCATCGAATGCCCGCGCGCGCGGAGCCAGAAGTATTCGCCCGCGTCCGAAAAGCCGGCGGGGAGGGGGAGCGACTCGTCCCTCGTCTCCTCGACCCAGACCGGCGCGCCGCAGGCGATCTCGCCCGCGACGGGCGCAGAGAGTTCCCGGCGGCGGGCGATATTCGGCGTGACGACGTGCCGCCCGTCGAGTTCGATCGTCCCGTTCTCCGCCATCCGGTGCAGGTATTTGTGGATCGTTCCGACGGCGAGCGAGAGCCCCCCGGCGATCTCCGCGATGGTCGGGGTGTAGCCGTTCTTTTCGTGGTAGCGGTCGATAAACCCGATCACGCGCTCCATCGTTTCAACGCTCAAAGTCCGCATCCGATACCTCCTATCGTGAAGGATTTTTCATTTTCATTATAGCACGGCGCACCCGGTTTTGCAAGACGGGGGCGCATTTTTTCTTTTCCGCGCGGGGAAAACAGGGCGAATTGACCGAAACGGGGGGCGGGAACGCCGCTTTTTTTCGCAAAACGGAGAAAAACGCCGCCGTTTTCGTTTATTTTTGCAAAAACGGTTGCAAAAACTTGCAAATGATAGTATAATACAGAAAGTCTAACCGTTCATTCTGCAAGTTGGCGGGATGAAAAATGCAAAACAGAGGAGTTTGGCATGCGTTACAGCGAAATGGACCGCGACGAATTGCTGAAGGAGCGCGAGCGTCTGTCCGGGGAATACGAAGCGTACAGGAGCCGGGGTCTGAAACTCGATCTTTCGCGCGGGAAACCGGCGGCGGATCAGCTCGATCTTTCGATGGATCTTCTGAACGCGCCCCTTGACGCGTCGGATTGCGTCGTCGACGGCTTCGACTGCCGGAACTACGGCTGTCCCTGGGGGCTGCCCTCCATGCGCCGTTTCTTCGGTGATCTGCTCGGGATCCCGGCGGATCAGATCGTCATCGGCGGGAACTCGAGTCTTGCCCTGATGTACGGGACGATCGCGCGCGGGATGCTGTTCGGTCTTGCCGATTCGCCCGCCCCGTGGGGAAGCGAGTCCGACCGCAAGTGGCTCTGCCCCGCGCCGGGTTACGACCGCCATTTCGCCGTGACCGAGAAGATGGGATTTGAACTGATCCCCGTCGATATGACCCCCGAAGGTCCCGATATGGACCAGGTCGAGGAACTGGCGAAGGATCCCGCGGTCAAGGGGATGTGGTGCGTGCCGAAGTACGCAAACCCCACCGGGATCACCTACTCGACGGAGACCTACCGCCGTCTTGCCGCGATGAAGACCGGGGCGCCCGACTTTACCGTGATGTGGGACAACGCCTACGCCGTCCACGATCTCTGTGATACGGGCGACGAACTTCCGAATATCTTCGACCTCGCCAAAGAATACGGCACCGAGAATCGGTTTATCTGCTTTACCTCCACGTCGAAGATCACGTTCCCGGGCGCCGGCGTTTCGATGATGGCGGCGAGCCCGGCGAATCTCGACGCGGCGAAGAAGTATCTTGCCGTCGAGACCATCGGCTACGACAAACTGAATCAACTCCGCCACCTGAAGTTCTTAAAAGATACCGACGGCGTGAAAGAACAGATGAAGCGCCACAAAGCCCTGCTCGAAGGGAAGTTCCGCGTCCTCGAAGAAACGCTCGAGCGCGACCTCGGCGGGCTCGGCATCGCGGAGTGGACCCATCCGAAGGGCGGCTATTTCGTCAGTCTGGATCTTTCCGACAACTGCGCCAAGCGTACCTACGAACTCGCCAAGGACGCGGGCGTGACCCTGACCCCGGCGGGCGCGACCTTCCCCTACGGAAAGGACCCCCGCGACCGCAACCTCCGGCTCGCGCCGACCTGCTGCACGATCGGGGACCTTGCGACCGCGGCTTCGATTTTGACCGTCGCGGCGCGGCTCGCGGCGATCGAACGGCTGCTCTGACAGTTTACCCTTCGGGCGACCCTGCCGTCCCCGCCGGACGGTCGGAACGAACGCCCGTACTCCTCGCTTTTCCCGCCGGGATCCCGCCCGGCGGGTTTTCCTTTTATAAAAAGTTGCGTAATGGGTGACTTTTTTCGAAAAAGGGGTTGCATATCGCGTGCTTTTGTGGTAGAATGGAGAGGAAAGAGAACGAAAAGGGGGCGGAAAGACAAAATGGGACTCGGACAAAACGTGAAAACGCGGCGCAAAGCGCTGAAAATGACGCTGGAGGACGTGGCGGCGGCGGTCGGCACGAGCAAGCAGACCATCCAGCGCTACGAGAGCGGGCAGATCGCGAACATCCCGCAGGAGAAGATCGAACGGCTGGCGGCGGCGCTCGGCACGACCCCGGCGGCGCTGGTCGGGTGGGAGGAGAGCCCGGACGCGGAGGGCAAACTGTTCCCGATCCGGGTGCGGCGGGTCCCGATGCTCGGGAAGATCGCCTGCGGCACGCCCATCTACGCCGAGGAGGAATACGGCACCTATCTTGCGGTCGACGAGAAACTGGACGTCGATTTCTGCCTTCGCGCCTGCGGGGACAGTATGATCGGCGCGCGGATCAACGACGGAGACCTCGTGCTCGTGAAGAAGCAGGAGTCGGTCGACAACGGCGAGATCGCCGCGGTCGTGGTCGAGGGGGAAGCGACCCTGAAGCGGGTCTACTATTACCCCGACAAGCAGAAATTGATCCTCACGCCCGAAAACCCCCGGTACGAGCCGCTGGTCTATATCGGGGCGGAACTCGATCGGATACAGATACTCGGCAAAGCCGTGGCGTTCCAGAGTAGATTGCACTGATTATACCCGTTTCGAATCAGCTCGCAGGGCGGCACGTAATCCGCGCGTACCGCGCACCCGTGGGTTGCTTTTTTGAGGAAAAAAGATGTTTGATTTTCTTGCAGCGTACTGTTACAGCAAAGAGGTGGGTGGCGTCCTTGCGCCGATCCGCGTGACGATCGCGGACGACGAGGTCCGGTTTCTGTTTGCGGGGGAAAAAGAGTGTATCGTTCGGCATCCCGGCAGGATCGAGATCACGGATCGAAAAATCGAAATTGAAACGGCGGAGTGCGTCGTGTGGCGGCGGTACGCCGAGCGGGAAGCCCGCGTTCCCGAAAACCTTCTCGTCACCGAGTATCGGATGGTCGGAAAGGATCGGCTCCGCATCAGCACGACGGGTTACTTCGAATCCGAAACCGAAGGGGAAATCAAGAACGCAAAGCCGTCGTTCGTCGCCTTCGCAAGAAGCGAAAAGAAACCGGATCGCATCTCGCTTGAGGAAGCGAAGTACCTGTTCTTCCTCTACGACGGAAGCCGTTTCGGTCTTGATCGCGACACAGGATACCCGACGGCAAAAGTCCCGCGAAAACTCGAAGAAGAGTGGGAAGAAGAACTGAAACGGCGACCCGGAAACGAATAAACGGCGTATTCCGCGCGGGTCCTCTTATCTCAACAAAAAACTTCGGACGACGGAATTTCCGTCGTCCGAAGGTTATTCGGAAAAAAGAATCGTCACAAAATAAAGTCGCGGATCAGTTTGACCTGCTTCCTGACCGATTCCGGCGAGGTGCCGCCCTCGCTGGTGCGGCGGGTCACGCAGCGGTCGAGGTCGATCGCGTCGTAGATCCCCTCGTCGAAGAGGTCGGAATACTCGCGGTAGACGTTCAGCGGCAGCGTCTCGAGTTCGCAGCCGTCCGCAATGCACCGGGCGACCAGCTGCCCCGTGATCTTGTACGCCGTGCGGAACGCCATACCCTTCGCCGTGAGATAATCGGCGCAGTCGGTCGCGTTGATGAATCCCTTGGCGGCGGCGGCGCGCATATTGTCCTTCCGTACCTTCGCCGTTTTCAGCATCGGCGGGAAGATCGAGAGGCACTTCGAGAGGGTGTCCAAAGCGTCGAAGATCGCCTCTTTATCCTCCTGCATATCCTTGTTGTACGCGAGCGGCAGACCCTTCATAATCGTCAGCAGCGCGATCAGGTCGCCGTACGCCCGCCCGGTCTTGCCGCGGATCAGTTCCGCCATATCGGGATTCTTCTTCTGCGGCATAATGCTGGAGCCGGTGCTGTACGCGTCGTCGAGTTCCAGGAACTTGAATTCCCACGACGAGAACAGAACGACCTCCTCCGAAAACCGGGAGAGATGCATCATTGAGATCGCACTCGCGGAGGCGAGTTCGATCGCGAAATCGCGGTCGGAAACGCCGTCCAGACTGTTGGCGGTCACGCCGTCCATACCGAGTTTTTTGGCGACCGCCCCCCGATCGGTCGGGTAGGTGGTCCCGGCGAGCGCGCAGGACCCGAGCGGAGAGACGTTCATCCGGGTCATGGCGTCGATAAAGCGCTCCATATCCCGCTGGAACATCATGGCGTACGCCATCAGATAATGCCCGTAGGTGACGGGCTGCGCCCTTTGCAGATGGGTATAACCCGGCATTACGGTATCGGCGTGTTCCTCCGCGAGATCGGCAAGCGTCGAGAGCAGGGTCTTCAACTGATCGAGGATCTCCATCCCCCGGGAGCGCAGATGCAGCCGCACGTCGAGCGCGACCTGATCGTTCCGGCTCCGCGCGGTGTGCAGCCGCCGTCCGACGTCTCCGAGCCGTTTGGTGAGTTCCGCCTCGACGAACATATGCACGTCCTCGCCGCCCGCCGAGAAATCGAGCCGCCCCTCTTTCAGGTCGGCGAGGATCTCGCCCAGCCCGTCGATCAGGGAAGCCGCGTCTTCGCGCGAAATGATCCCCTGCTGTCCGAGCATGGCGGCGTGCGCCATCGAGCCGCGGATATCGGCTTCGTACATCCGGCTGTCCACGGAAAGCGACGAGTTGAAATCGTCGGCGGCGGCGTCGAGTTCGCCCGTGAAGCGTCCCGCCCACATTTTGTCTGCCATAGTATTCTCTCTTTCTGAACGTCCCTTGTCAGTCTGCCGGCAGCCCGGTCGCGTCGAAGGTGACCTTGTCCATCAAATAATCCCGCGCCTTTTTCGCCGCGACCTCCGCGTAGATCTCCTCAAGCGAATGCTCCGCGAGGACGCTCTCCGGGGTGGCGTCTTTGTCCTGCTTGGATTCGTTCTGCGATTCGACCTCCGCTAAGACCCAATCCTTGACCTCGTCCTCCGAGACCGTGATCCCCTCGATCTGCGCGATCGCGTTCAGGACCAGCATCTGTTTCACGACCTTCGCGGAGGCGACGGTCTGGTAGGTCTCCCAATCGGCGTCGAAGCGGAGACTGTAGTAGTCGCGGGCGGCGGAATCCGCCGAGTCGTAGTAGACGATCCCGTACTGCATATAGTAATAGAAGTTCGCCTGCTGATAGTAGCCCAATACGGTTTCGTTCATTATAGTCTCGAGCCGCTTGATCTCCCCCTCGGGGAACTTGCCCGTGAAACTGACCGTCGCAAGCAGTTTGTCCATCAGGCAGCTGAACTTGCGCGATTCGAGAGACGCGGCTTTGCCTTCGCGCATCCAATCTTTCAGAGCGAGTTTGAACTCGGACACGGGATCGTCGGTTTCCGGGGTGAAGTTGTTGATGTTGCGGGCGAATTCGGGGGTCAGTTCGGGGACGGTGTAGGTGCCGTCGAAGATCCCCTCGATCACGACGTCGAACTTCGCCGCTTTGCCGGCGAGGTCGGCGTTCTTGTAATTTTCGGGGAAGGTGACGTTGACGACCTTCGGACTCTCCCACGAGGTTTGGTTCGGGATCACGCCGATCAGCTGGGTCTCGAAGGTGTCGACGAAAGAGCCCGAGCCGATCTCAAGAGCGGTGGCGCGGTCGGCGTCGGCGTTGCTGCCGCCCTCGAACGCGACCCCGTCGATATAGCCCGTGTAGCGGATATAGACGGTGTCCCCGTCCTTCACGGCTTGATCGGTCGTCAGGTTCGGGGTGCGGTAGGACGGGAGCAGATGGTCGTTCAGATATTCGTCGACCTCCGCGTCGGTGACGTCGAGCGCGACGGTGAGATCCGCGTAGTCCTCCCGGCTGATCGAGAGGTACGCCGAGAGATCGGCGTGATAGTAGTCGAACGCGGCGTCCGCCGTGGATTCAAGGTCGAAATTCGCCGTTTTCTTTTTCCCGCACGCCGCAAATACGGAGAGGGAAAGAGCGAGAAGCAGGACGAGGGCAACGATTCGTTTCATTATGAGGATCTCCTTCTGTCGGTTTTGATCAGTTCGCCGTGACGTTTTCGATCGGGAGTTCGCCGTATTCGTACACGGCGAGGGAGAGCAGGATCCGGCGCGCTTTCTCCACGGCGCAGGACGAATAGACCTCCTCGAGCGAGAAGTGATCGAGGACAGCCGAGGCGTCGACCTCGTTGCTTTCCGCCTGATCTCTTACCCACTCCTTGGCGTCCTCCTCCGAGATCACGACCCCGTAAAGGCGCGCGACCGAGTTCAGGATCAGGTTGTCCTTCACCATATCCTCCGCCTGTTCGTGCATAAACGCTCTCCAGTCGGCGTCCGCCCCCAGACCGAAGAACCAGCGCCCGGCGTCGTCCAGGTCCTCGAAATACGAGGAGCCGTAGTAGATCGCCGCCATATAGTTGTAATATTCGTAGTAATAATCGATCATCTCCAGCCAGCGCCCCTCGTACAGTTCCGTTTCGCCCGCGGGGAGCGTTTCACCGAAGGCGACCGAGTCGCGCAGGGTCTTCAGTGTACGGGTGATCTTGTGCGATTCGAGGTCCGCGACCGCGCTTTCGCGCATCTGCTTCAGGACGTCGGCGCGGTAGGCGGCGATCACGTCGGTTTCCTCCGTCTCGAACTGAAGTTTGTTTTTGATGAAGTCTTCGGTCAGTTCGGGGATCGTGTAGGTGCCGTCGAAGACCCCGGCGATCGCGACGTCGAAGCGGGTCTCTTTGCCCGCGAGGTCGGTGTTGCGGTATTCGGCGGGGAAGGTGACGGTGATGGTGTGAAGGTTATCTTTCGAGGTATCCTTCGGGATCACGCCGATCAACTGCGCTTCAAACGTGCCGACGAAACTGCCGGACCCGATCACCAGTTCGTAGGGGTCCTCGTCCGCCATATTGCTCCCGCCGGAGAAGGCGTAATCGTCGACGTACCCGACGTACCGGATCCTGACCGTGTCGCCGTCCAGCACCGCCCGGTCGGTCACCGTGCCGTCTCCGTCGACGATCCCCTCGATCACCACTTCGAAGCGGGCTTCTTTTCCGGCGATCCGTTCGTCCTCATAGTCGGCGGGTATGGTGACGCTGACGGTCAGCGGCGACTCGCTTGAGGTATCCGCGGGGACGGTTCCGATCAGGGCGGCGTCAAACCCCGGGAAGGGCAGATCGCTCTCCCCGATCTTCAGCGCGTGGGGCTCGCCGTCGTCCCGGTTGTTCCCGCCGTCGAAGGGGAAGTCGTCGGTGTAGCCGGTGTACCAGAGGTAGATCTTGTCCCCGTCCTTCACGGCTTCGTCGGTCGTCATATTCGGGTTGCGGTAGGACGGCAGAAGATATTCGTTCAGATAGTCGTTCACGTCGTCTTCGGTCAGATCGAGCGCGACCCGGACGCCGTCGTAGTCCGCCTCGGTGATGGTCAGGTAGCCCGACAGATCGGCGCGGTAGTAGTCGAAGGTCGGATCCGCCGTCGAGACCAGATCGAAGTCCTCGAGGGTGTCGGCGACGGTCGTTTCGGCGGTGGTCTCGCCGGTCTTATTCTTGTCTTTGCCGCAGGAGACAAAGAGGGAGATCGGAACACAAAGAAGCAGGGCGGCGGCAAGAAGACGTTTGATCACGTTCATTTTTTCGGTCCTTTTCGTTTGGATTCCCCTCGCGGGAGCGCCCGCCGGGGTGGAGCGACAAGGAATAAAGATAGTATAAGTATAGATTACCCCGCGTGAAAAGTCAAGCGAAAAGTTGTGAACAATCATAACGGGCGGGATTTTCCGTCGAAGTCTGACGGAGACTTCCCGCCCTTTTTTCGAAAAAAACTTGCAATCAAATCCGACCTTTGCTATAATGTTGTAGAGAAACGTATCTACGCACGACGGGAGACCGGA
>JAEEGK010031849.1_pt1 | contig 10362 bp, 10 predicted proteins | sample 8958771 | NCBI WGS metagenome assembly JAEEGK01 (sample SAMN16246547, study PRJNA631951) | gut metagenome | biome: gut microbiome; feature: rumen; material: SC-attached | host: Bos | place: Iran: Karaj | collected 2018-10 | reverse complement strand
TTGGTATTACAATAATATTTATGAGCATGAGCTTTTGTTATATTACAATCTGATTTTGGCGTACAACCTGTTAATATAACAGTTGTAGCAAGTAGTGGAATGATTAATTTAGTTACTTGTTTAATTTTCATATAAACCCCACAAAACAGTTAGTTATCGTAACATATATAGACTTATATGTCAATTTATTAATCTTGACAAAATTAGACAAAAGTGATAAAATATAGAACTTGTAATTTTGATGGAGGTATTAGAAATGCAAGACGGAGTAACAAATAAAGAAATGAAACTTTATTCAGAGTATAAAAACAAAATTGAAGCACTAGAAGCAAATATTAAAGCTAATTTAGAGAAGAAAGAACATGGTATGATTGATGCCATGAAGAGTACTATTGAATTAATGGATTTAATGGTAAAAGCTAAAGATAATAAGGATTTAGAAGAATTATTAGATGAAACTTATGGTGTAATTTATAGTGTTATTGTTGCTGAACAAATATATGACAAGAATAATATTATTAAATTATTAGAAAAGAATCCTAAGTATATCAGTGTTAAAGAAGGTATCGTTAAATATTATGTTGAAGATGCTATGTCTATTAATAATGATAATAATATGGAAGGATTAAGTAATATTAATTCTAGTGATACTTATGAATTTATTAATGAAAATAATATTGATAAAATAGTTGAAGCTAAATTTCATGAAGAAAAAGCTGATTTCTATAATAGAAAAGCAGAATACTTAGGTGATTTAAAGAAAAGAATCTTTGAATTTCAAAGAGAAGGTAGATCAAATAAAGAAGATAGAGCTGATGCTTTAAAAGAAATGGCTGGTATTAGAGTAAAAAGAGTATTTAATTTAGCCAAACTATTATCTTATGTTGTTGTACCAGTATTAGCAATTGGTGGTGGATATCAATTAGGTGTTCACTTATCAAATCAAATTGATGAATACAAAACAACAACAAGAGTTGTTGATCCAGTTACTCATGAAGTAGTTGAAACATTAAAAGAAGAGTATGATGAAAGAGATACTCCTTATACTTCAACACTTAAATTATATGAAGCTTGGAAGAAAAATCCTAAGGGAAATGGTTATGTAAGAAAAGTAACAGCTTATGTTACAGATACATCAGCAGATCCTCTTGATACAACTGGATTAACTGAAAAGTATCATTATACAGAATCTAAAGAAACTTTATCTGAAAAAGATAATACTGATGAATCAGTTACTTTACTTACTGAAACAGTTCAAGATAAGAATGATTCAAGAAAGAGTAGAAAATATGTTGTATGGCTAATTATAGCTGGTGTTCTAGTTGCTGGTGCAATCGATGGTTTACTTGCATACAATATGGGTGTTAGTGATATCTTTGATGAATTATCTGAGTTAAGTGATGATAAGAGAAGTACAAAAAGACATCGTAGAAATTTAAGAAGAGAACATGGTAATTTGAAGAAATTAGCTAGTTCATTAACAAAAGAATGTGAAACAGCTAATAATATTTACCAATTTGGTAAAAATGAATTATCAGTTAAAGTAATAAAAAAGGCTTTATAAAAAAGCCTTTTTTTATTTAATATTTATATCATCAGTTGTTAAATCTGGTCCAGTAAATGGATCATAGTCTTCTATTTTTAAGTTAGCCATAATATCATTTATTAAATTATAATCTTTAGTAACAACTTGAAATGGTTCTGTTTCAAAATATGGATACTCATCAATAATCTCTCTTATATCATCAACAAGAGGACTTCTTATTTTTTCATATTTACCATCTTTTAATTCAATTTTATAACCATAGTATCTATAATGACATATTTGAATTGTTCCATCTAAGCCTTTAGTATTTGGATTAGTAGTCCAATCACCAACAAGATTTTCTGCTGTAACCATGGCATATTTACCTGATAAATGATCATATGTTGTATTTAGAGATTTAGATTTTCGGATATAGTGATATCTCATATAATCTTGATGAGACTTCATAAAATTAAATAAGTAATCCCAGTTTTCATGACCATCAAATAATTCACCTTTAGCTGTATAGAAATCAATATCAGTTGGTTTATTTACTATAAGAGTATTTTCTTGCCAATTATATTTCCCATTTGTTATATTTTCACTTGCCATGTAAGTTTCTACTGTTCCATAAGGAGTTTTAGCTTTATATAAATGTAAATGAGGATCTTTAATTGGACACTTTGACTCCTCAATCTTTGCACAACCTGTTAATAAGAAAGAAATAGAAAGTAGTGGAAGGACTCTTTCTACTATAACTTCATGAATTGATAATTTATGCTTTTTATTTCTCATATAGTTCTCCTATTATTATGGTAGCATATAACTATTAAAAAAGTAATGTTTACAAAAAAAATTCTTATAGAGTCTGTCAATAAATAGCAAGTTAATTGACTATAAATAACCTAATCCATATAATAAAAATTAAGGATTATTATGGAGATAATAGAATATAAAGATAAATACTTAGAAGATTGTAAAGATTTATTAGTTGAACTTGAAGAATATATTTTATCGATTGATAAGGATAAACTTGATACTATTCATCCTGATTATAGAGATAAAATGTTTTTATATGATTATCAAGAAGTAGTTAATAATAATGGTAAAGTTTATCTTGCTATTGAAAATGATAAAGCCATTGGCTTAATTATGGGAACTATTATTAAATATAATGAACAGGATTATTTAGATTATACTTGTCCTAAAGCAGGGGAAATAACAGAACTTGTAGTTAGTAAAAAGGCAAGAGGTAATAAAATAGGTACATCCTTAATTAATAAATTAGAAGAATATTTTAAAAAAGAGGGTTGTAAATGGATTCATGTAGATGTGTTTTCTTATAATGATAAAGGTAAAAACTTTTATCAAAAATATGGTTATCATACAAGAATGGATCAAATGGTTAAAAAAGTAGATTAAGTAGTAGGTGGGTTATGGAAGAAATATTAAAAATCATATTATTAAGAAATCAACAAAGAAAGTTATTAACAAGAGATGATGTTAAAAGAATATTTGAAATAATTATTAGAGTTAATAAATATACAAGTGTTGATCATATAACTTTTGAAAAGTGTGATCCGGAAGATGAAAACTGTGGTGGAAAATGTATGAGTGATCATTTTATTTTCTATACTGATGGTATCGATAAAATTATGGATAATACTTATCAAACTATTATCAATAATTTTAACTTAGATGGTTGTAAAGTGGATATTCTTAATTTCTGTTATTTAAATATAATATTTCATGAATTTGCTCATGTAAGACAAAAAGAATTAGTTGAAAAAAATAAACCAACTTTGGAAACAAGATTATTTGATATATCACAAAATTTAACGAGAATTCATGATTTCTATGAGAAAAATTATTGTAATATGATAACGGAGGTTAATGCCTTTTCAAGAGGAGCTTTTGATGCATATAGAGTTTATAGTAAATTACCAAGTAGATTTTTAACAAGTAATGATAAAGTTGCTTATCAATCATATGCTCTTGAAGAAGCAACCGATTTCTATTTTGTAGATAGTAATGTAGAAAAAGTATTAAGTCCTGCTGAAAGATTATTTACTAGTGCAGACTACTTTAATATTTCTAAATGTGATGTTGATATTGATGAGTTTAGAGATTTAGTATATGGAAAGAATGATTTAGACTTATATCATAAATTAATTCTTGGATTACCATTAACTTATCAAGAATTTGCATATATCAATTTAATGGATACTTCAATTAGAGATGGAGAAGATATAAACTTTATAAAGAAACTACAAAAAAAGATGTAAATTATTGTAAAAAGTTAATAAAGATTTTGATATGAAAAGATGTATCAAAATCTTTTTTTGTGTCATTAATTTTTTTAATCTTTTAAAAGATAATTATGAATATATAAAAAGGGAAGAGGAATAATAATTAAATATCATATTTGTCTTTTTTTAATTAGTTTGTTAGTTTTATTTTGTCACATGAAATTGTATTCTTTATACCTCTCTATCCTACTAATTTTTATGCAATTTCATGTGTACTATTTTTATATATTTGTTATAATTATTTTTAAGGAGATTTTATGTTAGAGGTAAAAAATATATATAAAGAATTTGAAAAGATAAATAAAGATAAAGTAAAAGAGAAGTTTTATGCTGATAATGATATTTCTTTTAAATTAGATAAAGGGACTACCTTAGGTATCCTAGGTCCTAATGGTGCTGGTAAGACTACTTTACTTAGAATGCTAGCTGGTATTATGGAACCAACTAAGGGAACTATTACTTATGATGGTGTAAGTTTTAAAGATAATGAAATTAAATTAAAAAGAGATATTGCTTACTTATCAGGTAATACTAAACTATATCAATCTTTTACACCATATGAATTACTAAGTATTTGTGGTGAACTATATAATGTTAATAAAGAAACTTGTGAAAAAAGAATTAAAGAACTAAGTAAAAGTTTAGAAATGGATAATTTCTTATATAAAAGAATTAGTACTTTATCAACAGGTCAACAACAAAGAGTTAATATAGCTAGATGCTTATTACATGATCCTAGTTACTATATTTTAGATGAAGCTACTAGTGGACTTGATATTATCGCAAGTCAAATAATTTTGGATTTCATAAAAAAAGAAAGAGATAATGGTAAAAGTATTATTTATTCAACTCATTATATGGAAGAAGCTGAAAATATTTGTGACTATATCATAATGATTAATGAAGGAAAGATTATTATGACTGGAACAAGTAAAGAAATTAATAAGAAAATGGGTACGGATAATTTACGTGATGCCTTTATGGAATTAATTAAAGGAGGTCATCATGAATAAGACATTTATTATATTAAAGAAAGAATTAAAAGAAACATTTAGAGATAAAAAATCACTTCGTATGATGCTTGTTATGCCAATAATTATTCCCATCTTTATTATTTTAATGAGTAGTTTATTTGTTAGTGAATCAAGAGAACAAGTAGAAGACTTTAACAAAGTAGGTTTTAATTATGAGTTTACTGAGAAAGAAAAAGAACTAGCTAAGAATTCTTTTATTGAACCAGTATATGAAGATGAAACAAAATTAAAAGAAATGTTTGATAATGGAGAATTAAATCTATATGTACTAAGAGATGGTAATAAATATGGAATGTATTATCGTAATAATGAAACTAGTGGAATGACTTTACAACTTGCTGAAGAATATTTTCAATTTTATAAAGAAGAATTACAAAAAGAATATTTAGAAAAGAATGGTATTAATAGCAAAGATGTACTAGAAATAATTACTTTTGAAGATCACGAAGAGAAGAGTGAAAACTTTATTGGTAAATATATGGGAGAATTCTCATTCATTTATATTATTATGGCGATAACTATTGCAGCTACATATCCAGCAACCGATGCCACAGCCGGTGAAAAAGAAAGAGGAACACTTGAAACATTATTTACTTTCCCAGTTAAGAGTAGAGATATTATTGTTGGTAAATATTTAGGAGTTACAGCAATATCATTAATAACTGGTTTATTAAGCTTATTTCTTGCAGAAGGAGCTCTTATTTATGTAAATAATAAATATGAAATGTTACATGCCTATAATATTGTATTTAGTGTACCAACATTATTAATATTACTATTAATGATTATTTTATTCTCATTCTTAGTAAGTGGTTTAACGATTGCTATGGCATCTCGTTCTAAAACATTTAAAGAAGCTCAAAGTGCACTAGCACCTATTAATATGATTGTTATGTTACCTGGTCTTATTTCATATTTTATGAATTTAAAGACAACACCTTTATATTCAATGATACCTTTCTTAAATATGAATTTAATATTTAGTGATACGGTTAAAGGTGAATTTAATATAGTTAATATTGGTTTAATGATTTTATCTACAATAATCTTTATAACATTACTTTTATCATTTATCATTAAACAATATAAAAGTGAAGAAACATTATTTGGATAGAAATTACTTTATAGTAATTTCTTTTCTATTATGTTAAAATAATTTCGGTGATATATATGAAACAAGCGAATATTAGAAACTTTGCAATTATAGCTCATATTGATCATGGTAAAAGTACTTTAGCAGATAGAATACTAGAGCTAACTGGTGCTGTATCAAAAAGAGAAAGTAAAGAACAAATGTTAGATTCTATGGATCTTGAAAGAGAACATGGAATAACTATTAAATTAAATGCTGTTGAATTAAATTATAAATATAAGGGAGAAGACTATTTATTAAATTTAATAGATACTCCTGGTCATGTAGACTTTTCTTATGAGGTATCAAGAAGTTTAGCTGCATGTGAAGGAGCAATATTAGTTGTTGATGCTGCTCAAGGAATTGAAGCACAGACATTAGCTAATTTATTCTTAGCACTTGATAGTAATCTAACAATTATTCCAGTAATTAATAAAATAGATTTACCAAATGCAGACGTTGATAAAGTAACCAAAGAACTTAATGATACTTTTGGTTTTACAAAAGATGAAATAATCTTAACTTCAGCAAAAAATGGTATTGGAATAGAAAAACTTATTGAAGCGATAATCGAAAGAGTTCCAGCACCTGAAGGTGATATAAATAAACCACTTCAAGCCTTAATCTTTGATAGTATTTATGATTCATATAAAGGTACTATTATTTTAATGAGACTAAAGAATGGAAAAATAAAAGCTGGCGATAAGATTAAACTAATGAGCACAGATGCAGTTTATGATGTAACTGAAGTAGGTGTTTATACACCAGGAGTAAAGAAGAAAGATGAACTAGTTTGTGGCGAGGTAGGTTACCTATGGGGAAGTATTAAAAGTATTAATGATGTTCATGTAGGTGATACAGTAACACTTGAAGATAATCCAGCTAGTGAAATGTTACCAGGTTATAAGCCAATGCAACAAGTTGTCTTTGCAGGAATTTACCCAACAGAAACAAGTAGATATAACGATTTACGTGATGCCTTAGAAAAACTTAAACTTAATGATGCAAGTTTATCTTTTGAACCAGAAACTAGTAAAGCTTTAGGTTTTGGATTCCGTTGTGGTTTCTTAGGACTACTTCATATGGAAATAATTGAAGAGAGAATTGAAAGAGAATTTAATCTTGATTTAATTGCCACTAGTCCATCTGTTGTTTATCATGTAACAAAAACTGATGGTGAAGAATTAATTATTGATTCACCACAAAAGTTACCTGAACCTGTTAAGATTGCTTCTATTTCGGAACCATATATTAGAACAAATGTTTTTACACCAAGTGAATATATTGGTCCTATAATGGAATTATGTCAAAATAAACGTGGTACTTATATCTCTATGGAATATATTGATCCAAAAAGAGTAATAATTCATTATGAACTACCACTATCTGAAATAGTTTATGATTTCTTTGATAAATTAAAAAGTACAACCAAAGGTTATGCATCTTTTGATTATGAATTAATTGGATATAGAGAAAGTAACTTAGTTAAGATGGATATCTTAATTAATGGAGAACTAGTTGATGCTTTATCAACCATAGTACACAAAGATTTCGCATACCCACGTGGTAAAGTAGTAGTTGAAAACTTAAAGAAACTAATACCTCGTCAATTATTCGTTGTACCTATTCAAGCTGCTATTGGAGCAAAGATTATTGCAAGAGCTGATATTAGAGCACTTCGTAAAGACGTCCTAGCTAAATGTTATGGTGGTGACGTATCAAGAAAGAAGAAACTTCTTGAAAAACAAAAAGAAGGTAAAAAGAGAATGAAGACATTAGGTAGTGTTGAAATACCACAAGATGCCTTCTTAGCAGTACTATCAAATGAGGAAATAAATGACGACTAGTATGTATATTCATATACCTTTTTGTTCTCATATTTGTAGTTACTGTGATTTCTGTAAAAGATTTTATAATGAAGAAGAATGTAGTAATTATTTAGATGCCTTAGAAAAAGAAATAAAAGATAACTATAAAGGTGAAGAATTAAAAACCATTTATATTGGTGGGGGGACCCCTAGTTCACTATCTATTAGTAATTTAACTAAGTTATTTAATATTTTATCTAGTATTAAATTATCTAGTGATTATGAATTTACTATTGAAGTAAATCCTGAGAATATAGATTCTGATAAACTTAAATTATTTAAAGATAATAGAGTTAATCGTATTAGTATGGGTATAGAATCAACTAATGATAATTTATTAAAGTATTTAAATCGTAAACATGATTTTAAGATGGTTAAAGATATAATTAATTTAATAAAACAATATTTTATTAACATTAATGTGGATTTAATATATGCGATACCTAATGAAACAATTAATGATTTAAAAAATGATTTAGATAATATAATAGATCTTGATATTAATCATGTATCAACTTATTCATTGATAATTAATGAAAATACTGTTCTTGGTATTAATAAAACTAACTATATTGATAATGATTTAGATAGAGAAATGTATGATTATATTTGTAATTATTTAAAAGAACATCATTTTAATCATTATGAAATAAGTAATTTTAGTAAAAATGGATATGAATCACGTCATAATCTTGTTTATTGGCATAATGAAAATTATTATGGTTTTGGATTAGGAGCTAGTGGTTATATTAATAACATTCGTTATGACAATACTAAAAGTTTATCTAGTTATTTAAAAGGTAATTATTTATTAAATAGAGAAGAATTAAATAAAGAAGATATTATGTCTTATCATTTAATACTTGGTTTTAGATTAATAAATGGTATTAATAAAAAAGATTTTTATAATAAATATCATATTGATCTTGTTGATATGTATAATATTAGATCTTTAATAAAAGATGGTTATTTAATTGATGATGGTGAGAATATCAAAATAAAATATGATATGATATATGTAGAAAATAAAATATTGGAGAATTTTATATGAGAATTTATTTAGCACATTCTAGTAATTGTGATTATATTAATAAGATTTATAAACCTATATTAAATGATTCTGAGTTAAGTAAAATTATAACACTTCCTCATATGGAAAAAGATTTTATTCACAATCGTAATTATTATGAAGATTTTGATTTAGTGATTGCGGAAGTATCAAATCCATCAACTGGATTAGGAATTGAACTTGGTTTTTTCTATGATGAAAAGAAACCTATATACTGTATTTATCAAGGTGATTATAGTAAATCAATTGAAGCGGTTACAAATAAAATAATGGAATATGATAATATTATTTATATAATAAAGAAAATAATAAAGGAGCATAATTATGAAACACGAAGTATTTAATATTGAATTATCTTATATCGAAGATGATCGAATAAGAAAAAGTTGTGAAACTATTCTTGATATGTTACCAGATTATTTTTATGAAATACCAGCATCTAGTACCGGAAAGTATCATCCAAGTTTCTCTTTAGGAAAAGGAGGACTTGTTCGTCATGTTAAAGTTGCAACAAGAATTGCTAATGACTTATTAGAAGATCCATCTTTTAAATCAAAATATACTCGTAATGAAAAAGATATAATGTTAATGACATTAATCCTTCATGATAGTTTAAAAAGCGGACTTAATCATGATAAATATACAGCTTTTAATCATCCTATTTTAATTAGTAATTTTGTTAATGATAATAAAGATAAAATTGAATTAACTGATGAAGAGTTAGCTTTATTTAGAAGTTGTGTAGAATCACATATGGGTGGTTTTCCTTGGAATGTTAATTCATATACAAATGAGGAACTTCCTGCACCCAAAACGAAACATCAAGTATTTGTTCATATGTGTGACTATTTATCTAGTCGTAAATATTTAGATGTTAAATTTAATGATAAAAACGAAATAATTGATCGAGATTAAAACAGTTAAAGGGATAACTGTTTTTTCTTTGTCAATTATTTATTAATTAAAAAAGATTATGTTATAATAGTTGTAGTAAAAGTGGAGATTATATGACAAAGTGGGATAAAGAGTATATTAAATTATGCAAAAAGATATTAAAGAATGGACGTGAAGTTCCTAATAGAACGGGGATTAATACAATAAAATTACCAGGTTATGAACTTGAATTTGATTTATCAAAAGAGTTTCCGGTTTTAACAACAAAGCAATTATATTTTAAAAAAGCGATTACAGAAATGTTATGGATTTATCAAGCTCAATCTAATGATGTTCGTTGGTTACAAGAGCGTGATAATCATATTTGGGATGAATGGGAATGTGACTCTAAGGGTGATTGGCATGCAACACAAATGGTACCAGGAGATAATGGCAAATTAGAAAAAAAAGAAATAGTAAAACATTTTGGTAAAGAATATGCTCATACCATTGGTACAGCGTATGGATGGATTGTTAATCGTTATAAATTAA
>JAEEGK010031846.1_pt1 | contig 10363 bp, 16 predicted proteins | sample 8958771 | NCBI WGS metagenome assembly JAEEGK01 (sample SAMN16246547, study PRJNA631951) | gut metagenome | biome: gut microbiome; feature: rumen; material: SC-attached | host: Bos | place: Iran: Karaj | collected 2018-10 | reverse complement strand
TTAAATTCAGAATTTCATTATATGATGAGGAAAATTTTAAAATTTCTTGGGATATTCCTTGAGATATAGGGAAAGGATATAATACAATTTTAATATCATATTATTTAGAATATAAAGATAATTCGCTTTCAAATTCACAATACACAGAAATTTATTCAGGAACAGATAAATCATTTATATATGTTGTAATATATAGTTATATATATGATTTTAAAATATAATGTTCAACAAAAAGAGGAAATTCAACAGTATATACAAATAAATAATATTTATATAGTTCAAAACCTTCAAAGCCTCAAACACCTCCAATTATAGTTTTATCAAATACAAATAAAATCCAAATTACATTAAGATATCTTCCAGTGACATCTTCAAAGGTTCTCCAATTACAAAATATAATATATTTATTAATAAGGGTTCAACTCCAATTGATAATGGATTAAATTTAGAATATACTTTTTCAACTGTAACAACAGGCAAAAGTCATACTTTTCAATATTCTGCAAAAAATTGAAAGTAATTTTTCTTTAAGAATGCTTGATGCAAATTTACCTTCACCTCCAGAAAATTTAAATAAAAATCTATTGAATTTAAAAAAAGGTTATATTTCAATTTTATGGGAAACTCAGAATGATGATGTAGGGTTACCTATATTAAGATGTAATATATATTTAAATAATATTTTATATAGTGTTGTTCAAAGCATTATATTATCATATACTTTTTCAAATTATATTTCACCTACAATAAGTAATTCAATTAGTGCAAGTGCTTATAATGAAGGAAATAAAATAACAATTGTTAATGTTTATTCTTCTTCAATTCCAAGGTAAAATAACAAGAATAAATATAATAAATGTCTCAATTAATATAATATCAATTAAATGGAATATTCCAAATGATAATGGAGGAAGCAGAATAAATTCATATGATTTAAGAATAAATAATGGAAGTGAATTTGGGCAAAATTAACTATAATAAATGAAATAAGTTCATCATATTTATAGTTATAAAATATATTTATCTGATGGAACTTTATTATAATGGTTCATATCCTTATTATATTTTTAACTAGGCTAAAAATTTTGTTGATTCTACTTATTATACTTTTAATATTTATTCTTATAATTATCAACATGACAGTTCAACTGGAGTTTCTGCCTCAGGTTATAGTGCAAAGGTCCCTAATAAAATGAAACCTTTGGTCATTTATGAAAATACTAGTTCTACAAGTATTACTGTTTCTTTTGATAATTCTGTTTATGATGGTGGAATGCCTATTTTATATTATAATATTTATCTAACAATAAATACAGTCAAAATGCTATTTCTTCGGTTGCTCAAAGTAATAAAATTGAAGTTACTAATTTAAATTTGGGAACTCAATATAAATTAAGTATTAGTGTTGAAAATATTGTTGGAGAAGGAGAAATTTCTGATGAAATTACTTTTACTTTTGCTCAAAATATAGCAATTACTAATAGTAATAATTATTTTTATATTTCCTGGAATGCTCCTTCTTCTTCTAATAGAGATAATAATAATGGTTATAAAATTCATTTAAGTGATTATATTGTTCAAACCAAATTAAATTATTATAATTTAGTTTATGACAGTGAGAAAGGGAGTGGAATTAATAAATATAAGTTTGAAAATGGAACTAATATATTAATTTTAGAAAATAAAATATATTATGTTTATATTGTAGCTTACAATTCTGCTGGTCAATCAAATAAAGTCTTTACTCCTTTTAGATATGGGAAATTTCCTTATAATTTAAAATTGAATGATTTAAGTAAAACCAATAATTTTAGTAAAATACAATTTAAAAATAATTTATCAGGAAATATTCTTCCAATAATAAAATATTCTCTGAATAAAAATCACTTGACAACAAACACAATAACAGAAAAAGAATATCAAATATCTGAAATAAGATATGATTCAAATGGTAATTTTATATTAATTGATACTGATTCAATATCAACATACATTATAGGAAATAAAATACTATATAAATTAAAAAGCAAAAATGAAATAGTGATTATTCTTCTTTATTGACTATTACTTTATCATCTTTGCCCAATGGAGAAAGTGAAACAACAAATATAATAACATTTTATGTAGGAATAATTCCATCAAAAGTATTAAAAGTAAAAAGAGATGAAAGAAGTAAAACTTTGATTTGATCCTCCTGAGGACAATGGAGGAAATCCAATATTATATTATTATATTTATAATGAAGATGATAATACATTAATAACAACAATTGATACTTTTATAATTACGAATGATTTAGGATATACTTTTAATTCTCTTATTGAAAGTTCTACTTTGAATTTCCAAATTCACCCTAGTAATATTATTGGAACTTATCAAAGTGAAGATATTTATTCTATAATTTATGGCATTTATCCTTCTTCTCCTATAATATTATTGGTTCAGATAATAATAAATGTAATGTTTATTTATCTTGGAATGATCCAACTGATAATGGTGAACACCCATAATAAAGTATACTCTTTATTTAAGCTCTGATGGTATTCAATATTATTCAAATAATTTAAATATTCCTACTTATTCTATTACCTCATATTTAATAACAAATTTAATAATTGGAAATACATATTATGTTAACATTTCTGCTTATAATAATATTGGTTCAAGTGAAGAATGTATTGATTCTTTCATTCTTTCTTCAATTCCTTCAAATCCTTTAAATTTAATTATTTCAAATACTAATAATCAAATAATAAATTTAGAATGGGAAAAGCCAATAAATAATTATGGAACATCAATTATAACTTATGAAACTTATTACTTAGATTTAACATCAACATCATCAACTACTCAAAGATTGGAAACAAATAGTATTATAAATTCATATTCATTAACTTCTCTCACAGAAGATGTTCAATATAAAATATTTATAGCAAAAAATTCAAATGGAGAAAGTTCAAAAAGTAATACAAATGTAGGATATTCATCATCAGTTCCAACAAATTTACAAGCAGCAACTTTAGTTTCTAATTCAAGAACTTCAAATTCATTTAAAGTGACTTGGGATATTACTTCAATTACTTCTTCTTTTCCAATTTTAGGATATGAAGTTTTAGTTAAAGATTAAAGTATTGAAAATTCAGATTATAATACAGTTTATAATGGAAGATATATTAATAATTTTAATACTATTACTATAAGTAATTTCATTAATGGACATTTTTATAATATTAGTTATGATGCTTTTAATAAAGATGGAAGAAGTGAAAATAGTCCTTTATTAAAGTTACTATTGTGTTTCAGTAGAAATTTTATTTTGATAAAATTAATGAAAAAAGTGAAATTGAAGTGGATCAAAGAAGCAATTTTGTAAATCAAATTCATAATGAAGAAAAAATTTTACTCCTTCTCCTCCAATTAATATTAAATTATCATCAGTTAGTGCATCTTTAATAATATTATCTAGATCATTTCAAGATTTAAATAATGAAGGAAGAAACATTCAAATAAATGGTTTTAATATATATAATGATGGAATAAAATTAAATAATAATATATTAAGAAGTGATACACTTTCATATTCAATTTCAAATTCTATAATTGGAAAAAAATACACAATTACTTTAATATCAATTAATGAAATACATGAAAGTTCTCTTAGTGATTCTTTATCAATTTATTAACTTATACTCATTCTTCTCTTTCAGTAAATAATTATTATTATTATACTGTTGTTTCTGTTAATAAAGTTGGAAAGTCAGTTGAATCAAATTGAATGTTTAACAAATCCAATTCTAAATTCTCCAGGACCAATAACTTTAGTTTCTTCAAGCAATAATAATATTAAAATTAAATGGACTCCTCCTTCAATTTCTTATTCAAGTATTGTTTCATATAATTTATATATGAGAGAATATAATTCTGGAAATGCTTTTTCAGTTGTATATTCAGGAAGTAATTTAGAATATGATGTTACTAATGGAATTATTTAATTAATTCAATATGAATTTAAAGCCAGTGATATTGATTTTGAAAATAGAGAAAGTTATTTTAGTAATCCTGCAAATTTTTATGCTACTTCTGTTCCTTCTGTTATTTCAGATTCTGATATAATTTTAGAAAATTATAGTGGAAATCAAATTAAAGTTTTATGGAGTTATACTTCTTCAGGAAGTGAATTAAATATTTTTTATTATATTATTTATATAGAAGGTGATAATTATAGATAAATTCTATGTGGCTGATAAAACATATTATATTATAAGTAATTTAACTTATGGTGAAACATATTCAGTAAAAATTAATTCTGTAAATATAGTTGGAAAAAGTAGTAATAGTACAAGTAAGAGTATTACAATTACATATTATCCAGATCCACCTGAAAATATGCAAATAACTTCAATAATTGAAAATGCTAGTGATATTACTTATTGTGATGTAACTTTTACTTGGGAATTTCCGAATATAAATTCAGAAGAAAATAAAAGCATAAGTGGTTATTCAATAAGTGCATTTTTAATTAATTCAAATGGTGCAATTGATACAAATGAAATTGTATTATATGAACAAATTAATAATTTAGCTTTAACATTTTTTGTAATCATTTAAATTATGATATTTTCACTGAACCAAAAAATGAAAAAAAATCAGATTTGATTGAATAAGAAATGAAATCACCTAAATTTATTAGTATTTATGATTCTAAAAAAATATTAATTAGATATTTTTATAAAAAAAAATATAAGTAAAGTAAATTATTTTTTATAATATTTGTATTAATTTAATTTAAAATATAATATTATTAAAATAAAGATATAACTTATTTTCCAACTTCTTGATTAAGATTTTTATTTTTGCATTTTACAAGAAGTCCCAAATGATTAGGTTCTATCGTAACATAAACTAAAGCAGGTTCTCCTTTATAATTTGCACTTGAAATAGTTTCATTATTGATAATTTCAACTGCAGTGAAATTTCCTTTGGATTTCATTATTTCATGAAAAGCTTGAGGAGAAGAAATATTAATATTTAAATCATATGAATCTTCTTCTGCAAAATTTTCCCAAATTGGTCTGTATTAATTTGGTAAGGAGAATATTGTGATGAAATATTTATAGTATTTGTATTAGAATTTCCAGTTAAACTTGAAAAAAGATCATTATTATTATTATTAATTGGATTTTTTTGAGTTAATCCACTAAATAAATTCATATTATTATTATTATTATTATTTACATTATTATTAGTATTTGACGAGCTTCCTCCAAATATATCACTAAATAAATCTAATGAATTTGTTTGATATGTTTACTGAGGTTGAATAATATTATCATTTCAATCTAAACCTAATAAATCACTTTGATTAGAACTTTTTAACTTATTATTATTATTATTTTTTTTATTAATATTTCCAGTTACATTAATTCCACTGAACAAACCTCCACTGTTATTACTATTACTATTATTTTTACTTTCAAACAAATTATTATTATTATTATTACTACTACTTGTATTTCAAGTAGAATCAATAGTTAAAACTCCAAATAATTCACTCATTAATTTTTTCTTTTCTCTACTATTTGGATCATATTTTTCTTCTTGTTTCTTAACATAAGAACTATTCAGAACTATAATAATTTCCTCACTCGAATTTCCTGAAACTGCAACATAAGGGGAATTTTCATTAGTATTTCCACTTTGTGTAATTCCAGCATTAGTATTACTAACAGAAGTAGTATTTAAAAACTTATGTTTTTCTGATTGAGAAGTTTTCTCCTCTTGATAACCTTAAGCTCCCCCTTTTTGTGCTCCTGTGACTTTAAGTTCGTTTCTAGAATTTGTAGATAAATTATTCCCTTTTGATTCATATAATATTAAAGTTTTCTCCCTCACCAGGCATTGATGTCACAGTATCAGGAGTGTTGTATGGTCCTACATTCAATTGAACTGAATCAGAATTGAATCTCTCATAATCTATCTGAAATATTTTCATCATAAGTTTTTCCATTTGCACTTGATTGAACAAATGTATTTAAAAATGATAAAGAAGTAACTAATTCAAATTCATCGTTTATTGTTGTAAATTGGTTTTTTTCTATTACTACATTTTACTTTGGTTTCTTTTATATTCTAAACATCTTTGCTGAATTTCTTGGTTTTTGTCTCGAGAAAATTTTTCGATTATTTCTTTCACATAATCTAAAGAAATGAAATTTAAATTTGAATGAATTTTTGCTATTGATGAAATTTATTAACATTTCGTCATATCTTCATCATAAGTTTTATTAAGTAAATAGTTAACATTTCTAATATTTGTTTTATTTTATTTTGATCATTAAAATATAATTTATTTGTATATTCTCCTATTACCCAAGCTAATAATTTACTAAAGAATCTGTAAAACTGCATAATTTTCAATTGTAAATTTTTTAAATTCTTCAATATCATCAGTTTCTCTTTCTCATTCATTTATTATTTTAATTAATTTTGAAAGTATATCATCTGTTACCAAAATTACAAATAATTCATTCATTACCTTAATAAACAATGATTTTGAAGGAGCAAATCTTTCAGTTAATTCAGTAATTTTAGTTAAAATATCTTTTTTACATTTGTCATTTTATACAATAATTCAAAAGTATTTTTTTTTAAAGTTTCATCATTTTCTTCCAAGCAACAATGACTTGTTGATGAGTCATAACATAATTAGGATTAATTTGAATAATAAGAGTCAAACCATTAATTCCAATACATCTTAAATTAGGACTATCAGAAGATAAAAATCTAGAAATTGTATTAGATGCTAATTCAATTAAGTGTGGATTAGGATAAATAGTACAAATAGTTTTTAAGCATTGATAAACAATAGCATAACCAATATTAATTCCAGTATCATCAGCTCTTCTTAAACATTGTGATTTTCTTTCATATTTAAAAATCTGTATATCTATATATATTACATTTTAATATATATTTTTGAGCTTTTTATAATTTAATTTCTTCATTCAATGTTTTTTTTTCTTCTTTTTCTGATTTTTTTTTCTCTCCTTCTATTCTTTTTTTCTTCTTCTTCTTTTGTTTTTTTTTCTTCTTCTTTTTTTTTTATATTTCTTGAATTTCAAATTCTTTTTCATCTTCAAAATCAACATTTCCATCATCTGATATAAAAACATAATCATTTTCTATATTTTGAGTTTTCCTGAATTCATTTAATTTCAATGAAGGAATAATCTTTTTCTTTTTTTTTCAAATGTTGTTTTATTTATTAAAGATATTTTTTCAGCCATTTGACGATAATATATTAATATTTATTCATTATTTATTAATCTAAGCTCAATTAAGTCTTATGTATTGAGGATTGGCCCAATCTTCATATCCTCCCTCAACCAACCCAACCATGAGGGTTTTCCCATATTTCTCTTAAATCTTTTTGATTTTTTTTTTATTATAAATTCTATTTTTTGGGAAAAAAATTATTTTATATAACATGACTGATTTTATACTAGCTTTTGAAGAATGTCTTAATTCAAATTTTTCTTGTGATGATATCCTCCTTAAATTACAAAATTTATCTAGCTATTCAATAAATCAAAAAATAGGAGAAGCTGAGGTAATTAATAAATTTATGGATTTTTCAACTAAGCATTTCCTTAATGAATTATTGTCAGTCGAAATTAATATCAAAGATGGTAATTTTATTGCTCAAAGTAAGGATTTATTTAATATAAGTCATATGATAATTACTAATAAAGAAAAATATAAGAATAATATTAACTATGAAAAAATAGAATTATTTTATCATACTTTTTTTTTTAGTGAATTTTCAGACGAAAATGAAACTAATGATTTTACATTTTTTTATAAATTATCAGACGATTATACAGATGCAAAAAAAGTTGAAATATATTTATTTAATATTGGTCTTATTATTTTAAGTGAAGAAATAGATTTCAAATCAAAATTAATTGAAGCTTTGTTTTCTAAAGATACACCAGATTTTCTTACTAACATTATTTTAATTTGCTTTGAATATATTAGATATAAGAAACAAGATATTTCATATTTCATACAATTTTGTACTCCATATCTAAATCATTTTAATCTTTATTATTTATCTCAAATCCTAAATAAAGATTGTAATTATAAATCATATGATATTAGAAATCTATTTTATTTACATTTTGAAAAAAATATTAATAATTTAACCAAATATAATATCATAGATGAAGAATCAAAAGTAAATTATATTAAAAATGAGAAAAATGAAGTAATAGATACTATAAATACAAGCAAAGAAGAAATCGAAAAATATTTCAATATTCCCAATCTTCAAGAAATGAAAGATTTATATTTTGTAATAAAAGATAATATTAAAGAAAATAATGAGAAATTTTTAAATATATTTAAATTAAAGGATGGTCAAATGAAATATAAAATTGTTTATGATAAATTAGAAATAAATGATGAAACCCTAAATGTATTTTCTTTTATATATCTTTTAAAATTTAATCAAATCCAGAAAATTGATGAACATTTTTTTCAAATATATAATAAAGGAAATATAAAAATTGAAATATTTTCAAATTTATTATCAAAATATATGATAAAAATAAATCAATTTTTAGAAGGGAAATTAAAAAATGAAGAAAAAAAGATATTATTTCACAATTCAGGATTTTATAAATTCAAAAATGAATATATATTCTTAATGTATATAGATGAAGAAGATTTAAAATTATTTTATCTTAAAAATGGATTAAGTAAAGTTCACATAACTTCATTGAATAAAGATAATAATTTTATGACTTTTCAAATTTATCAATCTGAAAAATCAATTATTGATGAATATAATTATTTTTATCAAGATAATGATATTGATGATGAAGTTTTATATAATTTTGGAAATTATTCTTTTGAAAATGATTTAAGATGTTATATAAAACATTTCATTAATAATAAGAAAATATTTGAATTACCTCGATTATATTTTTTATTAAATTATTGTATTCCATTACCAAATAATGAATATAAATTTATTACTAATATTAGAAGTAAAATTAAAGAGAATAGTTCATATGGATATTGTGAATTAGATTTTGTTTTAAAAAACGAGTCAAATGATGATATAATAATTGAATTTGATAATCCACCATATCGACAAAAATTAATGATGAATTTTCCTAAAGGGTTAAAGGAAGATAACAATCAAAAGATTATTTTAAAAAAAAACTCAATTATTTTTTTTGAATTTAAATCCACATTTCCTCAATTTAACTGGGAAGATAAATTTAATCTTTTTTTTAAAAAAGTGGAAAAATTTCTTGAAATATATAAAAGCAGAGGAGTATATGAGAAAGAATATATTCAACTATTTTTTGTTTATGATAATATCCCAGAAATATATTATTTAAAGTATATGAAATCTTATATTAATAAGCATTTTGGGCCTATGTTTACTAACTTTGAATTTGGAATTTTCTATTTTTCAAAAGGAATTACTATCTTAAATAATCAAATAATACAAAAGCAATTATCTGATATGCAAACAACAATAAAAGAAATGCAAAAACAAATAAAAGAATTGGAAAAGAAAAAATAATTAATATATTTGCTTAACTAAAATTACCTAATTGCAATTTTTAAATTATTTTTTTTAAATTTAATTTTAAATTTGAATTATATAAAATTACAAGATTTAAATCATCCAAAAATTATGAAGAATCAGAAAATATATTATTATAATAGTATAATATGAAGAGGAACTTTAAAAGAATATATTAAAAATATTATTAAAGACGAAAATACAAGAACAATTTTTAAGCTATTATTTAACAATAAACCCAATAGTTACTTACATTATGAATGTGAAATATGTCATAGAGACATAAAACCAGAAGATATAATCTATTAAAAAGAAGATATTTCTAAAATTATTAGATTTTGGTTTAAATTTAGATTCATTTGAATCAAAAAGTTATATGTAAAATTGTGGTATTTTAATTTATTGAGAACCTATTAAATAATATGTCTTATAGTAAAATTCTTGATATTTGGGTTATTTTATATATATCATTAAATAATGAAAAAACCCATTATATACTTTTGGTTTAATGATAAGATTATTAAAAGTATTATTTAAGGGAAATTACTTTTTTTTAATTAATTTTCATGTGAAAAAGATTCTTAAATAAATTACCAAAAAGAGCCTTCATTTTTATGAAGAACTGCTTTAAATCATACTATTAAATTTTTATGATCCTTAATGATTTAATGAATATAAAGATAAAACGAAAATTCTGTTTTATCCTTTTTTATTCATAAAAAGTCAGATAAATATCTTGAATATATATTAGATGATTATGAA
>JAEEGK010031845.1_pt1 | contig 10363 bp, 9 predicted proteins | sample 8958771 | NCBI WGS metagenome assembly JAEEGK01 (sample SAMN16246547, study PRJNA631951) | gut metagenome | biome: gut microbiome; feature: rumen; material: SC-attached | host: Bos | place: Iran: Karaj | collected 2018-10 | reverse complement strand
GTGCAGATGGTTGTGCAGGGTTTCTCCGTGCTGGGTAAGGATGGTGGGGAAAGATACGCCCCAGCCCTTGGCCAGCGCAATGCCTTCCATTTTGCCCACGATATCCTGCTCGATGATGCCCAGGGTAATGCAGTTGCGGGCTACGGAGTGCATGGCCACGCCCAGGTCGCAGGCTTCGTCCAGGGCTTTGATCTCTACCGGCTCCTTGATCAGGCGCATGGAGATGACGGCCTTGATGAGGGCCTCGGACGGCTTGCCGCCGGGAACCAGTTCCTGCAGTTTGAGGGTATTGTAATAGCGGGACGGGGGCAGGAAGTGAACCGGACGTCCTTTGACGCGCTCCTCAAGCCAGGAGGCGATTTGACCGTAAGGCCTGTGGCGGGAAACGCCCACAGAAGCGGCCTTGGACTCTACGCTGGGCTGGGGACCCATCCAGATGATGTCGTCAATTTCCACATCATCGGCAAAGAGAATCTCCTCTCCCGAATCTATGCTCATAACGGCGGCCATCAGGGGCTCGTCCAGGCCCCAATAATACAGCCAGGAGCTGTCCTGACGCCATTTGTAGCAGTTGTCTTTATATTGGGCCGGGGCTTCCGCGTTTCCAACGAACAGAATGAGACCGCTCTGTCCGGCCTCCCTCATTTTGGCCAGCAGCGTGGCCCTTCGGCTTACATATACTTCCTTTGCAAACATCTCCGTGCTTATTTTGATTCCCTCAAAGATAAGTATTTTTCTTGAAACGCTCCTTGATCTCTTCCTCCTTGTCCTCCACGTAGGTCTTGAAGTTGTCGCGGAGGCTCTGGGGAAGGGACTGGTCGGTCCTGACCTGCCTCTTAAGGGCGTTCAGCTGGGTTTGAGCCTCCCTGGCGGCCTTCCTGTCCTTGTTCTGGACACCCTGCTTGTACTGGTCCAGCAGGTCATAGACGCCCAGCTGGTTACAGAGACCGTCTACCGTCAGGGTATTGACATCGGCCTCCTCCGGCTGGGCTTCGGCCTTCTTCTCTTCCCGGACCGGCTGAGCCTCCTTCACCGGAGCAGGGGCGGGCGACGGGGCGGCTTCCTGTACCGGAGCCTCCACGGCGGGCTGCTCTCCGGCAGGGCCTTCGGGCTCGGCCTTGGGTTTCTTGTTGGTATTCACGCAGGCGGCGGCCACCAGGACCACCAGGGTCAAAGTAACAAACCTTTTCATAGTATCAAGACAGGGATTAAACTTCAGGGGTGTCCACTATTCCCATTCAATGGTTGCCGGCGGTTTGGACGAGATGTCGTAGACTACGCGGTTTACGCCCTTGACCTTGCGGATGATCTCGTTGGAGACATCGCGGAGGAAGTCGTAGGGGAAGGGGAACCAGTCGGCCGTCATCGCGTCCGTGGAAACCACGGCACGGAGGGCTACAGGGTTCTCGTAGGTGCGCTCATCTCCCATCACGCCCACGCTCTTGACCGGCAGCAGGATTACGCCGGCCTGCCAGATGGCGTCGTAGAGGTTGGTGGCCATTTCGCGGGGGTCGGAGGCCGAAGGGAAGCCCATACCGGTGCAGTTGTAGTTGCGCAGGCCGCGGATGTAGATGTCGTCGGCCTCGCGGAGCACGCGGAGCTTTTCTTCGGTTACGTCTCCTATGATGCGGATGGCCAGAGACGGACCCGGGAAGGGGTGACGGCTCACCAGCTCTTCCTTGATGCCCAGGGCGCGGCCCACGCGGCGGACCTCGTCCTTAAAGAGCATCTTGAGGGGCTCCACAATCTTGAGGTTCATCTGCTCCGGCAGACCGCCCACATTGTGGTGACTCTTGATCTTGGAGGCAATGCCGGGAATGCCGGCACTCTCAATCACGTCGGGATAAATGGTCCCCTGGGCCAGCCAGCGGGCGTTTTCTATCTGTTTGGCGTATTTGTCAAAGGTCTCTACAAACAGGCGGCCAATGATTTTGCGCTTGGTCTCGGGGTCCGTGACGCCCTTGAGCTGGCTCAGGAACTCGGCCGAAGCATCGGCGCCAATCACGTTGAGGCCCATATCCTTGTAGGAATCCAGCACGTCCTCGAACTCGTTCTTGCGCAGGAGGCCGTTGTTCACGAAGATGCAGGTGAGCTGGCTGCCGATGGCTTTGTTGAGGAGCACGCCGGCCACGGTGGAGTCTACGCCGCCGCTGAGGCCCAGGATCACTTTCTCGTTACCAATCTGCTCGCGCAGGGCGGCCACGGTGCTCTCGATGAAGGAAGCCGGGGTCCAGTCTCCCTCGCAGCCGCAGATGTCCAGGGCAAAGTTGGAGAGCATCTGGGTGCCTTCGTCCGTGTGATACACCTCGGGGTGGAACTGCACGGCGTACGTGGGTTCGCCCTCAATCTGGAAGGCGGCGTTCACCACATCGGCCGTGGAGGCAATGACCTTGCCGCCCTTGGGAAGGGCCGAAATGCTGTCTCCGTGGGACATCCACACCTGGGTCTGGGGCTTCACGCCCTTGAGGAGGGGGCTCTGGGCCACCACCTTAAGCATAGCACGGCCGTACTCGCGGGTGTTGGAGGCTTCCACCTTTCCGCCGCCGGTGTGGGCCAGGTACTGGGCGCCGTAGCAGATGCCCAGCAGGGGCAGCTTGCCGCGGAACAGGCTCAGGTCCACCTGCGGGGCGTTGGCGTCGCGCACGCTGCAGGGACTGCCGGAAAGGATCACGCCTTTCACGGTCTCGTCCATAGCCGGGACCTTGTTGTAGGGATATATTTCGCAATAGACGTTGAGCTCTCTGAGGCGGCGGCCAATGAGCTGCGTAACCTGCGAGCCAAAGTCCAGAATGACAATCTTATTCACTGCGGGAGTAGTTAGGGGTTTCTTTGGTGATGGTAATGTCGTGAGGGTGGCTCTCGGTCATACCGCTGGCGGTGACGCGGGTGAACTTGGCCTTCTTGAGGGCGGCCAGGTTGACGGCGCCGCAGTAGCCCATACCGGAGCGGAGACCGCCCATAAGCTGGTAAACGGTCTCGGCCAGGGTGCCCTTGTAAGGAACGCGGCCTACGATGCCTTCCGGAACCAGTTTGTTGAGTTCCACCTTGTCGTCCTGGAAGTAGCGGTCCTTAGAACCGGCGGCCATAGCGTCAATGGAGCCCATACCGCGATAAGCCTTGAATTTACGTCCGTTGTAGATGATGGCCTCGCCCGGGGATTCCTCGGTGCCGGCAAACATAGAGCCGCACATCACGCAGTCTCCACCGGCGGCCAGAGCCTTGACCACGTCACCGGAATAACGGAGACCGCCGTCGGCGATGAGCGTTACGTCCGTACCCTTGAGAGCCTGAGAAGCATTGTAGATGGCACTGAGCTGAGGGACACCCACACCGGCCACGATACGGGTGGTGCAGATGGAACCGGGGCCGATACCCACCTTCACGCCGTCTGCGCCGGCCTTCACCAGGTCGCGGGCGCCGTCCTCGGTGGCCACGTTGCCCACCACCACATCCAGATCCGGATAGGTGGCCTTCACTTTCTTGAGGAGGTCCATCACGCCCTTGCTGTGACCGTGGGCCGAATCCAGCACCACGGCGTCCACACCTTCGGCCTTCAGGGCGGCGATGCGGTCCAGCGCGTCGGGGGTGATGCCGATGCCGGCGGCCACGCGGAGGCGGCCCTGGGCATCCTTGCAGGCGGCCGGATAGCGGCGCTCCTGCATCAGGTCCTTATAGGTGATGAGGCCTACGATGTTGCCATTGGCATCCACCACGGGGAGTTTCTCCACCTTGTGGGCCTGCAGCACGGACCTCACATAGTCGCGGTCGGTCTTGGTGGCGGGGATGGCGATGAGACCTTCGGCCGTCATCACGTCCTTGATGGACACGGAAAGATCCTGCTGGAAGCGGACGTCACGGTTGGTGACGATGCCCACGAGCCGGCGGGTACCGTCCGTCACGGGAATGCCGCCAATATGGTTTTCCTTCATCAGACGCAGGGCATCTCCCACGGTCTGGTCCTGGCAGATGGTCACAGGGTCGCTGATCATTCCGTTCTCGGAACGCTTGACCTTGCGCACCTCTCCGGCCTGGGCCGCGATGCTCATGTTCTTGTGGATGACACCGATTCCGCCTTCCCGGGCCAGGGCAATGGCCATGGGAGCCTCCGTCACCGTATCCATCGCAGCCGAAACGATGGGGATGTTGAGGATAATGTTGCGGGAAAAACGCGTGTGAAGGTCTACCTCACGCGGGAGGACCTCCGAATAGGCCGGGATGAGAAGGACATCGTCAAAAGTGAGGCCTTCCATCGCAATTCTTTCATCTACAAAGGACATATCTCAGTTTTTTAAGGTTATTCTTCTTATATTTGCATCTGTATGCGTAAACTTCTACTACTCCTGTTGCTCGCCCTGGGACCGCTCTCCGGCGCCCAAACCCGAACTTTTTCGGACAACGCCGCCGGCAGTTTCGTCTTTGGCCTGGACAGCTACTTCTACGGCGAATCCGGCACCCTGGACTTCTCCGTGGGCGGCTCTCCCGTCCGGGCCCAGCTCTCCGGCGGCTCCGTCCGCGTGGGGAACACGCTTCTGGAAAGCGGCAGCGGAGATACGCTCATCGGCATCCACGATTTCACGGGAGACAAGGCTCCCGAACTGGTGGTGGCCCGCAGGAACAACTCCTCCGTCTGGGCAAAAATCTATACTTGTTCCGCCGGGACCTGGCGTCCCATTGGAGAAATCAGGGCCGATGGAAAAGAGATCCGGGTATTCCGTCAGGTTCTCTCTATCCGCAGCGGCGAGGTCCTTCACTCGTGGACCTGGCACGACAGCCAGTTTGACTACAAGCGGTCCAACTAGCCTTCCGTCACGTGGATCAGGGACTTCACGGGAGCGATGCCTTCCAGGCGCTCGCGGCCGGGCAAGTCGTCAATCTCTACCAGGAACACAAAGTCTTTCACTTTAACCTTGTACTCCTTGCCGTCAATGTTGACCTTGAGGGCGTTCATGGCGTTGACCACACCGCTGGAAGTTCCGCCGGTGGCCAGGATGTCGTCAAAGAACGTGAGCTCGATGGTGTCTCCGTTGGGCTTGGAAGCCGCAATGTCCGAGCGACGGAAATAAATATGGTCCGGACCGTACTCTTTCATAATCTCCACCTGCACCAGGTCTCCCTCGGAGAAGGGCAGCTTGCCTTTCTTACGCAGCGTAATCACATTCTCCACCTTCTGGGCGTAAAGCATAGGGGTGGCAAACAGGAAACCGCGGGCCTCGGGGGCGGCAATGTTGGGGGTGTCGCATAAAGCCATCAGGTCATCTACCAGGTGGCGGAACAGTTCCTTGTTCTGGATGAGCGGAATGATGTCCACAAAGTTGACACCCTTTTTGGGAAAGTTGGGATAGTACTTGAGGTAAGATCTGTAATCCATATTACTATTCTACTGAATTCATGTCAATGAGGTTGTTGAGGAGGGCATATACGGTAAGGCCGGCCACCGTCTTGATGCCGGTCTTGCGCGTAATGTTCTTGCGGTGGGTGATCACCGTATAGATGGAGATGTTATACTCGTCTGCAATCTCCTTGTTGAGCTTGCCCTTGGCCACGCTCACCAGAATCTCCTTCTCGCGGGCGCTGAGTTCCTCCCCTTCCGGACGGGCGGCGGCCACCACTTCTTCCATCCGCACCACCATAGGAACCAGGATTTCGTCTTCTATGAGGGTATGTTTGGCCAGGTCCTGCCGGAGGCTGGAAAGGTAGAAGAGCACCTTGTAAGCTTCCGTCTGCTGGCAGGGGGCCGGCAGGAACATCGTCACCAGGTTCTTGAGGTCTACCAGCTTTTCCTCCACGTTGGAGTGGTTCTGCTCGTACTCCCCGATGGTGAAGGCGTTGTCGTCCTGGGAGTTGAGCATCTCCTCCACATAGGGGAACACCGTTTCTTCCTCGTAGGCGAAATGGGTCAGGAGCTCCTGGCGATAATCAAAAAAGAAGCGACGGATTACGCGCTTCTGCTGGTCCTCACAGGGGACAATCAATTCTTCCAGGGCCGTCTCAAGGTTGGGGAGCAATACCTTCGTGTAGTAGCTGTGGGAATTGCGGAGGTATCCCAGGATGGCGGAAAGATCCGCGTTTTGGAGGGCCTCCCGGGAGGGCCGATAGCCGTCCATCAGATGGACCCGGCAGATGAGAAGGAAGGTTTCTGCATCCAGGCCCGCTTTTTCACAGACTTCCTCCACGCTTTCTTCTCCGAAGCCCAGGGAAAGTCCCATCCGATAGAAAACCCCCAGGAGAGAGAAGTCCGCGTCCAGAAGGTCCGCCATCTTCATAGCGGGGCTCATTCCGTTGCGTTCATGGGTGCCTCTCATAGCCTGCAAAGTTAGTAATTTTTTGCGTATCTTTGCATAGAATGTCAGGCAATTTTCACATTGAGATTCCCGGGGGCGCCACGCGCGTGCTCCTGCACGCCTGCTGTGCCCCGTGCTCCAGCGCCATTGTGGAATGCCTTATGCAGAACGGAATTGAGCCTGTCATTTTCTATTCCAATTCCAACATCTATCCCCTGGAGGAATACGAGCACCGCCTGAGCGAATGCATCCGGTATGCCCGCAAGTGGGGGCTGGAAATCGTGGACGACGTCTACGACCACGCCGCCTGGGGCGGCTGCGCCGTAGGGCTGGAAAACGAGCCCGAGCGCGGCGGCCGCTGCCTGCAGTGCTTCAAGTTCCGCCTGCTGCGGGCCGCAGAGTATGCATCGGCCCACGGGTTTGAAGTGCTCACCACCACGCTGGCCTCTTCCCGCTGGAAGAGCCTGGACCAGGTGAATGCCGCAGGCCAGTGGGCCTGTGAACAAGTTTCCGGCGTTACCTGGTGGCCCCAAAACTGGCGTAAAGGTGGCCTTCAGGAACGCCGGAATCAAATTATCCGGGAAGAGAACTTCTACAACCAGCTCTACTGCGGCTGCGAGTTCTCCCAGCGGGATTAGAATGCGAAGTTGACTCCCACTTTGATCTGGTTGCGGTTGGTCTTCCAACCCTCGGTCTTGTCAACATTGAGGAGGTTGTGGTCGTAACCCACGGTGAGCAGGATGTCACCAATCTGGAAACCGAGACCGCCGCCCAGATAGATGTTGAAACGGTTCATGTCTCCGTTCTCGGAGTTGTAGTGGTTGTAGGCTTCGCCTTCGTTGATGTGGATGGGACCAAAGTCAATGCGGCCGTTGTAAGTGGAACGGGCTACCAGGCCCACCTGGAACACGGGACCGGCAAAGGCATAAATGGAGGCGTTGTCGCTGATCTCAAACTGGTAGTTCAGGTTGACGGGCAGATTGAGGGCCAGCTCGGTGTAGTGCTCGGTGAAGGTAACGATCTCACGGACAGTGGCGGCACCATTATAGAAAAGCATATCGGCATACAGGCCGGGAGCAACACCCAGACCGCCTACCAGCGGAATGTTATAGCTGGCACCGACATAGAAACCATTCAGCTTGATAGCATCCAGGGCAGAATTCTCGGACTTGCTCTTTTCAATGGAAAGGAGATAACCGGCACCGGGCACCAGCTGGGCAAAAGCCTCGGTACCCATCAGCAGCATCGCAGCTGCGAAAACGCTTGCAATAATTTTTTTCATAGTATAGAACATTTGATGTATTTCCGCCTGCAAAGTTAGTAAATATTTAAAATACCAACATCTTGGTATTGCCCGCCGTTCCAAATTCTTCTACCTTTGCGACAGAAAATTAGCCATATAGTTTAGGTAGTTTTATCCTTTTTATTGTTGAAAAAGCCAACCCGTGAGGGCTGGCTTTTTAGTTTTCTGTGCTGTCTCCGCTAGAAGAGATAACCTACGCCGATGTGCAGGAAGTTGCGTTTGATGGACTTGAGGTAGTCGTAATCTTCAACCCTTCTGTTAAGATTGAAAAAGCCCAGATCAAAACCAACCTCGATGCGGAGCATATCGATGACCTCTACGCCGGCAGCGAATCCCCAGTACATATTGAAGGGGTTGCGGGCACGGTGAGAATCATTCTTTTTGCTGAGCAGCGGATAGGTGGTGCCGTTGTCGTTGATCATTTTATGGGAAAGGGCAAACTGCAGGGTGGGACCGGTCTGGCCAAACACCTTGAGGCTTTCGTTGATCTCATAGGTGTAGCAGGCCTGCAGGGGCAGGTTGAGGGCCAGTTCGCGCACTCTGTAATCGTCGTTGGCCCAATAGCGGCCAAACAGCATGGAGAGGTTGGCACCGGGCATGGCGGCCAGGCCGTCCAGCACGCTGTCCAGATTCAGATAATAGTTGGCACCGGCAAAGAAGCCGTCCAGGGAAGCGTGGTCATAGTCGAAGCCTTCGGTAAGGTAGTTGGCCGATTTCATGGTCTCAAATGCGTGTACGTAACCGGCATTGGCTACGACCTGAGCACGGGCCTGCCATCCCAGAAGAAGGGCGGCAGCAAGAACAATAATCTTTTTCATATAGGACATAAATATTAAGATTCAACTCTAAATCCACGCAAAGGTACGATTTTTTTACAATATAACCACAAATGGGGATTGACTGGTTGCGATTTGAGCCGTAACTTTGCGCCCAGCGCAAAAGACATAAACTATGATACTGGCAGATTTGAAAACCGGAGAGACAGCGGTGGTTGTCCGGGTCCACGGACACGGCAGTTTCCGCAAGCGCCTCATCGAGATGGGTTTTATCAACGGGAAAGAGGTGCGGGTGGTGCTCAACGCTCCGCTCAGGGACCCCATTGTCTATGAGATCATAGGCTACAAGGTATCTCTCCGCAGGGAAGAGGCCCGGCAGATAGAGGTGGTGACGGAAGAGGAGGCCCGCGAAGCCCTGGTAACCGACGAGCACCTGCAGGCTCTCCCCGGAGACCTGGCCGAAAAGGAACGCCTGGATAAAGCCCTTGCGCATCTGGCCCAGGAACGCCATCACAACATCCGCGTAGCCCTGGTGGGCAACCCCAACTGCGGAAAGACCTCCCTGTTCAACATTGCTTCCGGCAGCCACGAGCACGTGGGCAACTACTCCGGCGTAACCGTGGATGCCAAGGAAGGCCATCTGAAATACAAGGACTACGACATTACCCTGGTGGACCTGCCGGGCACCTATTCTTTAAGCGCTTATTCCCCGGAAGAACTCTACGTCAGAAGGAACATCCTGGAAACCATGCCGGACGTGGTGGTCAACGTGGTGGACGCCTCCAATATCGAGCGGAACCTCTACCTCACCACCCAGCTCATTGATATGAACCTCCGGATGGTGATGGCCCTCAATATGTACGACGAGCTGCAGCATAAGGGAGACAAGCTGGATGTCAAGCAGCTGGGATACCTGCTGGGCGTACCGGTGTGCCCCACGGTAAGCCGCGACGGCCAGGGCATCCCCGAACTCTTTGACACCATCATCAAGATCTACGAGCAGTCGGACCCTCAGCTGGGCCGTCATATCCATATCAACCACGGAAAGGAACTGGAGCAGAGCATCCGGCACATCCAACCCTTCATTGCCCACAACGAGTCCCTCAAGGCCCATTACTCTACCCGTTACCTCACCATCAAATACCTGGAGGGGGACAAGGACGTAGAGCAGATCCTGTCCACGATGCCCAACATCCAGGACATCTCCGACGCCCGGGCCGATGAGCGGCAGCGCATCCGGAAAATCCTGGGCATATCGGCCGAAAGCGCCATCGTGGATGCCAAGTACGCCTTTATCCAGGGCGCCCTGGCCGAAACGTATGAAAAATACCAGGCCGAACGCCCCCGGCGCACCCTGACCGACAAGATTGACGCCCTGGTCACCAACCAGTGGGCGGCTTTTCCCATCTTCATCCTGCTGCTGTGGTTCATCTTCTGGGCCACCTTCACCCTCGGCCAGTATCCTATGGACTGGATCGATGCCGGGGTGGCCTGGCTGGGTGAAAAAGTGGGGACGCTGCTAAGTGACGGCTGGTTCAAGGACCTGCTGGTAGACGGTGTCATTGCCGGCGTGGGCAGCGTGCTGGTGTTCCTGCCCAACATCCTGATCCTGTACTTCTTCATCTCCATTTTGGAAGACAGCGGCTACATGGCGCGCGCAGCCTTCATTACGGACAAGCTGATGCACAAGATCGGCCTGCACGGCAAGAGCTTCATCCCCATGGTGATGGGCTTTGGCTGCAATGTCCCGGCCATCATGGCCACCCGCAGCATCGAGAGCCGCAAGAGCCGTCTGGTTACCATAGCCATCATTCCGTTTATGTCCTGTGCGGGACGCCTGCCCATCTTCGTGCTCTTTGCGGGAGCCTTCTTCCCGCACCAGCCCGCCACGGCGCTGCTGGGCATCTACCTGCTGGGGATTCTGCTGGCCATCCTGTCGGCCCTTCTGATTGGCAAATTTGTAAAGGATGACGACCTCCCCTTTGTGATGGAACTGCCGCCAT
>JAEEGK010031843.1_pt1 | contig 10364 bp, 9 predicted proteins | sample 8958771 | NCBI WGS metagenome assembly JAEEGK01 (sample SAMN16246547, study PRJNA631951) | gut metagenome | biome: gut microbiome; feature: rumen; material: SC-attached | host: Bos | place: Iran: Karaj | collected 2018-10 | reverse complement strand
TTGTTCAATTCTTTATGAATAAAGCTATCAGAAGCAAAAGGCTTCAAGAAACCGTTTGTACGGAGTGTATTATAATTTGAATCTACCGAAATTATGAAAACATCCGTCAATGAATCTCCAGTCAGTAGTTTTGTCATCAATTCTGCTGCTGATACATCATTATAATCGCTCACCAGGATTGTGTTCTGAAAACGATCCTGGTACATGTCATCCACCTTGAGTGAGCTTTTGCCACGAATAGTTAGCTTTAACTGTTCTGATACCTGCTTATTGATACTGACAATATTAATCCCGTTTGTACAACATAATGCATACCTGTCGTCAGAAAGCAGCCACGCTTCGCTGTCATATGCACAGTTTCCAGTATTAATTGCGCCAATTATTTCAGGTCCCTTATCTCTACCAAGTGAATATACTGAGCCTTTGCATGAAAAAAGAAATCTATCATCCTTCCCGCTGAAGGTAAAGCCGTATAATGAGTCTTCTTCTCCAAACGCAGATAAATCAACCGAAACCTGCGTCTGTATCTTCGTTTCTGTCTCGATTTCTTTTATGCTCCAGCCATATTTATCTTCCACGCACAATGCGTAATATTCAGAATCATTTCCTTTGCACACACTGATTGCATCAGGAATTTCCAGTGTTTTTACAAATCCATGGGACAGATCGAATTGTATCATTAATAATCCAGGTTCATCCTGATACTCTGCTAAGGACGCAAAAACATATAATTCCCCATCATTAACATAATTCCTGACAATTCGCAGAGTATTCTCATCATTCCATGGATGCAATTCATCGATCGGAAGCCTTGTTTTTTGCCAATGGATTCCAGCTGTATCAATCAAACCAAAACAACCAGTATAAATATCCCATCCATAAAGATTTTCTCCGTCCGTCGCTATATGAGTGACAATTTCATCCAGTTCCTCTTCAGAAAAAGTAGATAACATTCCGTATGGTAATGTTGGCAATTCACAGAACAGTTCTGCTTCATTATCATCCCTTATCACCCGTAATGTTTCATCATCCAGGTACGCATAGAACTGATTATCAACCACTGTGACCGAATGTGTTGCCTTAATTCCTTCATTTTCCAAGCCCGAGCGGATCATATAACTTCTGTTCAACAACACATCCGCGTATGTCAGTGATGTATAAGCAAGCAAAATCATCACCGACATCATGCAGCTTATAAACCCGACAATTTTCTTTATCATGTTCAAACCTCCTGTCAGGGAATCAGTCGGGTCTGGATCTTTCCAGACCCGACTGGAAAAACGAAAAATTACTCAATCCACTTCGACATGCAGTAGCCACTCAGCCGTGTAGGAGTACCTTTGCATTTTACATTACCGTATACATCACCAGTCGCAGCATACCAGCCAGTCGTGCCGCATTCCGAAACCGTAACAGTAGAACCATTTTTCATCCATCCCAGATTTTTACCATCTGTAGAAGGCATATCGCGCATCTTGAGGCTACCTCCCTTAACCGTTCCCGTCATAGCAAAAGCCGCGCTGGAGATCATCATCATAATCGCCATCACAAAAGCAACAACCTTAATCTTCTTATTCATAAATCATTACTTCCTTTCTCTTATACACTATTGTGTTTTTCTATATTTCGTTTTTTCTTGCAATAAAGTTTAATATCAGTTACAATTATTTTGTTCCCACAAGATATCCACCGTTTATGCGGCGGACGCTGTCCAGGCGTATTTTGCGGGAACTATTTTATCGGGTCCTCGGATCCAATTCTTCATATGCCAATCTCCTTTCTTCGTTCTTTCCATTAACAGCATTCCGCTGAGTATGGTCTTTTTGTCAGGCGCTTCGGCGCTTTTTGTTTTCTCCAATCCGTCCGATCCTGATCCAGTTTCTTCAAGACATACGTTTCTTGTCTGTCTCTATCCTTTGTGAACCACTTACACTTATATAAACAACCAAGTTTTTGTTTTGTGACATCCTTTTTTATTTTTTTTGCAATAAAATAGTTTAGTTACCCCCGTTCTTAGCATGCTATAACATTATTGCATTATGAAAAAACACAAAAAACCGTTTACCACGATTGTAATATTCAGTTTTAAGTTTTTGAAAACAACAGAATATCATTTTGCCTGTCGTAGCATAATAATTCTTTCAGAAAACGCCGGTAAATAATCAATGCGTTAAGTGGAAGAAAACATTTCGGTGCAGCCGGAGTGCCAGTGACTCTTCTTTCGTTATCTATCCGGAACAAAAACTTTTTCTGAAAAAACTGAACCTTTTCCCCGGTGAATGTGTCTATAGGGTGTATCGGCCGATACAGGAAAGGAAAGGGCGCCCATGACTGAATTTGAATTCGAGCAGCAGGTAACCGCGCTTACCCAGAAGATGTACCGGGTATCCGCCAGTCTGCTGCGCAGCCCCCAGGACCGGCAGGATGCTGTGCAGGAATGCGTATGGAAAGCCTGGCGCAAGCTGCCTCAGCTGCGTGATGAAAGCCTTTTTACCGCATGGATCATGCGCATCCTCGTCAACGAATGCAAGCGCCTGTGCCACTCACATTGGCGTGAAGTAACCGTGGAAGAGATTGAGATCGAACAACCGGACGGCATGGACAACCGCCTGCGGGATGAAGCTCTTCACACTGCTGTGATGCAGCTCCCCGAAAAACTGCGGCTCGCCGTTACACTCTACTATATCGACGGCTTTTCCCTGCGCGAAACCGCGCATATACTTCACTGCCCCGAGGGCACCGTCAAACAGCGCCTGCATCGGGCGAGAACCACATTACGCGTTCTGCTGGAAGAGGAGGTGTGAAGGATGAAAGAATTGAATTGGAAAGACTGCTTTGAGCCTGCACCGGAAGCCTTTGAGCGTTCCGTTCAGCATGCGCTGCAGACGAAAACGGAGGAACAACATATGAAACGGATGATTCCGCGGTCCGCGATGATCGCTTTTGCCCTGATCCTGGTCCTGATGGCCTCTGCCCTTGCTTTCGGCGGGGACATCCTGAACTTCCTGCACACGGATAACCTCGGTGAAGTACAGATTCAGAAACCGGATGTCAAAGTGGAATATGCTGAAACCGGAATCCTGAAGGAAATCCGCGTTGACGAAGCCGTATGCGACGGCCGTTCCGTCCACATGCTGGTCACCTGGATCGCCGACCCGGAAAAGGGTGCCCTGCTCTGGGGCTCTGACTGGGACGTGGATCCCAACAGCGTGCCTTTCGCTGCTGAACGTGCAGCCGCCCCGAAAGTATATCTCCTCAACCCGGGCAGTATGACAGTTGAAACCGGCGGACAGCAGTACGATGTCTGGGACGGCTGGCACAAGCGTTATGATTCGGCATACTCCATCACAGCGGATACCACCTTCTTTATTGATGATCTGGAACTGGGTGATACCCTGACTGCCATTCGCCCAACCTATATCTATGAATATGATCCGGATCCCGAAAGCAACGCGCCGGCCATTGAGATGGTACCCTGCAGCGTGACCATGCCCGTCCAGGTTGCCGGAACCCGTACCTATGAAGCAACCAACCTGCCCATTAAACTGGAAAACTATAAGGTTAATTCAGCGAAGGTCACCCGTACGGATCTGGGCATCTACGTTGAAGTCGAAGCGGAGGACGACTATGATCCGGAAGAATACGAAAACTCTTTCTCTGAAGGTCCCGGAGAAGGTTATCCCACCCTCACCCTGCCGCTCCACGGCAGCGCCTGGTACCGCCTGCTGGATCAGGACGGAAACGAAATTGCCAGCCTGACAAGTGACCAGAAGTATCTGGCAAATGATGATGACGGTGAAGAATGGGCACACCTGCTCATCCGGGAAATGTTCCCCGTCGCCGAAATCGGCAGCAGCATCACCATCCAGCCGCTGGACACCGGCAGCATGGAACGTTTTACCCCCTACACCCTGGAACTGGTTGAACGCTGATCGTCAGCGCCATACCGGAAAAGGCGCCCCGTCCGTACGGACAGGGCGCCCCTTTTTGTTTTCCCGGCAATTACAGCTTCAGTTTGTCAAAGTTCCGGATAATCCACCGGGTCATTTTGAGATTGGTTTCATACAGTTCCCGATGTTTATCCTTGTCTGCAAACCAGGCAGTGGAAATAACCTGGTTGGTCAGAATCATATATGGAATCGCGGCCTTTTCCTCCGCGGTCATATGCACCACAGAATCATACCCGCACATGATTTCCTTCAGGATCCCGGTCCATCTTTCCAGTTTCGCTTCATTTCCGTCCTCAAAGGTCTCTGACAGGATCGCACCTGCTGCATAGCAGGGATCAAAGATCCTCACGTTGCGTTCACTCAGCTCGAAGTCAATGAATCCCCATTTGTCCCTGGAAACAATGATATTGCCCGGATTCGGATCCCGGTGGATAATCTGCCGCGGCAGCGCGTAGTACAGTCTTTCCATCTCCTGCATATCGATCCCGGCGAAGGCGCCTTCGGCAGACAGTACTTCCCGCAGGGCCGGCAATGCCCAATCCCGGGCAATTGCAAAAGTATCCGTGTCTTCCACCGGCACGTCGATCTGCTGCAGTGCCAGATCCAGCTGGCCGATGACTTCACCGATAAACCGGCCTTTCTGTTCATACTCGGCCAGGTAAACTTTGCTGGCAAGGATACGGTCTCCGTTCACCCGCCGGCAGAGGAAGAAAAACAATTCTCCGTTTTTGACATATTCTTTTCCGTCAGTCGTCTGCACTGCAACCGGCGCATAAAGTCCCACGCTGTCCAGCGCTTTGGCAATACTGATAGCCTTGATCACATTGCCCAGATTTCCGGTGTATTTGATCACATAATCCGTTCCCACATATTTGGCGGTATTGCTGATCTCACCGCTTTCTGGATACACAACATCCGTTACAGGTTCATTTTCCATGCCCCATTCAGCCAGGATCTCTGTAATCTTCCTGTGTGTCAGCATAATCTGTTCCTCCTGGATAAGGTTGATTCTGTATGGCTGTCGGGTCCTGAATTCACGGAGGTATTCAGCCGGTGTATAACCCAGTTCCCGAACAAAAGCCTTGTAAAAACCGGCATAAGTGTTAAACCCGTATTCCAGAACTGTATCGGTCTTCTTCCTGCCGGAGCCGATTTCATGGATAGCATGGAGCAGTTTCCGCCTGAGAATATACTGCATCACCGGCATGCCCACGGTGCTCTGGAAAATCCGGTAGAAATGAAAAACGGAATATCCTGCTTTTTCTGCCGCTTCCGCCGCCGTTATTTCTGTCCGGAGATTGTCCTCGATATAATCGATGGCAGCCTGGATGTTTTCCTTATACACAGCTGTTCCCTCCTTTCTTCCCAAATAGCAGCCGCATGCAGATCATACTCTGTCCACAGGGGAAAAACATTTCCTGTTTTGCTGCTTTTTTGAACAAAAAACGGATCCGGCGCTCATCCGCCGGATCCGTTCTGTCTGCTTTATGCTTTCGGTTCCGCTGCCTTCAGCACCCAGAATCCGCCGGATTTGTCCAGCTTTTCCACGCTGCCGTAGAGCGTCTGCAGGTACTTCATGCAGCTTTCCGCGCCCTGCTGTTTCCGGATCACCAGGTACAGTGCGCCGCCGGGCTTCAGGCTCTTCGCCGCGTCCGCGAACATCTGGTAAATCACCTGTTTTCCGGCCCGGATGGGCGGATTGGTCACAACGGCGTCAAAGGTCTGGCCCGCCACGACGGTCATGCCGTCGCTCTCCACGCAGGTGACTTCAGCCTTGTTCCGCTTCGCGTTTTCCCGGCTCAGGTCCAGAGCCCTCGTATTCACATCCGCCATGGTCACCCGGGTTTCCGGCCACTTTCGCGCAATCGAAATGCCGATCACGCCCCAGCCGCAGCCCAGGTCCAGGACATCACCCTTCATTTCTTCCGGCAGCGCCTCCAGCAGCAGCCGCGTACCGGTATCCACTTCTCCCTTGGAGAATACTCCCGCATCCGTCTGGAAGCTCAGCGAAATACCCCGGTAGGTATACTCACACCCAACCGGCTTCGATTCACTCTGCGGTACCCGGGTATAATAATGATCGTTCATGCGTCCCCCATGCCTGCGGCCTGCCGCAGGGTTTTCAGCTCCTCTTCTGTCAGTTCACGCCATTGTCCTTCCGCCAGTTCCGGATCCAGTTCCAGCGGACCGAAAGCACAGCGGTGCAGTTCCAGCACTTCATGCCCCACCGCGGAGAACATCCGTTTCACCTGGTGGAACTTTCCTTCGGAGATAATCACCTCCGCCACGGACGGTCTCAGGATCGTCAGCTTCGCGGGCTGGGCGGTGAAATCTCCCAGATCCATACCGGAAGCAAAGGTTTCAATATCTTTTTCTTCCAGTTCGCCTTCCACCAGCGCCCTGTAGCGCTTGTCCACATGGCGTCCCGGGCTCAGCAGCCGGTGGTTCAGTTCCCCGTCGCAGGTCAGCACCAGCAGTCCGGTAGTGTCCTTATCCAGCCTGCCCACAGGCATGCATCCAATGCTCCGGTACACCGGCGGCAGCAGGTCCATCACCGTAGGCTGCTTGGCGTCCCGGGCCGCGGTCAGCAGGCCGGCCGGTTTATACAGCATCACATGGCGGACGACCCGTCCGTCCAGTGCTTTGCCGTTCAGTGTCAGGCTGTCCTGTTCCGTCTCAAAAGAAAGGGCGGGATCCCGGATGACCCGCCCGTTCACCGCGGCCTGTCCGCCGCGGATCCATTGTTTAACCTCACTGCGGCTGCCGACGGAAAGCGTAGCCAGCCAGCGGTCCAGCCTCATTTTCATGATACCGGTATTACTCCTTCTCCAGTCCGTTCACAAACGCCGCGAGAATCAGGGAACGCAGCGGCAGCAGGGGAATAGTCAGTACTCCGCCCACAGCCAGGATAATCAGGGACACCTTGGTGGAGGGCAGGCTGACCGTCTTCATCACCAGACCGTTCAGGTCCTGCAGCACCGGCAGGTAGCGGATGATCACCGCAACAATCGCAATAATGATCGGCAGCAGGGTAATCAGTGAGCACAGCCAGCTCAGCACGATCTTTCCGTGATGACCGCGCAGCATCTTCGGATTGTTCCGGATAAACGCGTGCCGGTCTCCGCTGTGGAAAGCGCAGCCAAAGGCCACCAGGAGTACCGCGCCGACAAAAATGGCAATCAGGTACAGAACGCCGGTCATCAGTTCCCCGCCGCCGAAGTCCTTAATCCCCCGCAGCAGGGTAAACCCGTCCATATCCCCGGAATAATGAATCTTGGCGATCACCAGGCAGGCAATCAGCGGGACACTCCAGAACAACAGCATCAGCATCCGCTTCAGTCCGTATGCCAGCTTCTTTCCATATTCGGAGGGATCAATCAGCCGGATGCTGAACAAGCTCCCACCTCTCAGGGCATCCCGCATGGCTGCGGCCGCGTTCACCCGCGCCCAGAAAACCAGCAGCATCCAGAACGGAACCGCCAGCAGGGCAAACACCATCACGCTGCTGTCCGTCATGAACAGCAGCGGCGTCACTGCCGCCAGAGTGATGCAGGCTTCCACGATCAGGAATTTTGCTGTTGCTCCGAAATGATCCTTATATGCCCGAAACGCGTCTTTCAACGCTGCGGAAATCGTCATTCAGGTGATCCCTCCTGTCTGTCTTTTCCCGTGTATTATACCGGTTTTGCGGTTTCATTGCAATGAAAACAGGATGCACCGTATATACGGTGCATCCTGTCATAATCAGGTATATGGGATTTGCCTTGCTCAGCAGCCCTGGATGGAGCTCAGGATGATGCCGACCATCTGAGCAAATCCTTCGTTGGACAGAGGACCACAGGCCACTTCCAGGATATAACCCATCTCGGTGGTGAAGGCCACGACGCCGGTGTCCTTATCCTTGATCGCGTAGCTCAGGGCGGGCAGGCCGTTCACGGTGCCGGCTTCGATGTCGGAAACTTCGCTGTCTTCCTTCAGCTGAGCTTCATATTCTTCCAGGCTCATGCCTTCCATATTCACGTACTGAACAGCAACAGCAGCGTCATCACTTGCAAAGTAGCCAATGTAGCCGCTTTCACGGTCTTCATCGCTCAGTTCAACGGCCTGCAGCACTTCGGGGATCCAGATTTTCACGCTGATTTCATCAAAGGTCTTGAATTCACCGGCGATCTGGGAAGCAGCTTCTTCCACGGAAGCCCAGGTCAGCTCATTCGCGAACGCGACAGAGCACAGCATGCAGAGTGCCAGGATCAGTACAACCAGCTTTTTCATTTTGTTTTCCTCTTTCCTTCGGGACCTCGTCCCTTTTTTCGAGCCTTACAGCTCACACAACGGCAAAAATCATACAAAAATCACTTATTGAAATCAATAAAAATGGGACAAGTGGCAAAAATCTGGGACGAGTGGTATACTGTCTCCCGTGTGTTTATCGGAGAAGGAGGAAACGGAATGCACATTGCTCTCACAGATGACAGGCCGGACGCCCTGGCAAAACTGTCGGAAACCCTGAATGAATACGCCGACAGGAACGGTCTTCATTTTGACCTGCATACATATTCCGGCGGTGAGGAGCTTCTGGAAGCTCTCCCTTCACAGCATTTTTCTCTTATCTTCCTGGACGTCTACATGAATGGAATCTCAGGGATTGAAACCGCCGCCAGAATCCGCGAAATAGACGAGGAGGTCTGCCTGGTTTTCCTGACCACCAGCAACGAGCACCAGGCTGAAGCCATCCACTGGCACGTCTATGACTATATCAACAAGGACGAAGGACCTGAGGCCGTTTTCCGGGTCATGGACCGTCTGCTTCGCGGACATATCCGTGATACGTTCCCGACCCTCCACTTTACCGCCGGCAAAACGGAAATCAGTCTCCCCTACAGTGACCTGGTCTGCCTCACAGCGGACCGGAACTACCTGGTTATTCACAGCCGCCAGAAAAAAGAATACCGTACCCGGATGACGCTTTCTTCCGTCTGGTCCAAGCTGGAGCAGGATGGCCGCTTCCTCCAGGTCCTCCGCGGAGTCATCGTCAATATGGACTATATCACTGATATTGCCGACAACACCTGCTGCCTGCAGGGAAATCTTCGGCTTCCCGTCAGCGTCCGGAACCGCGCCACAATTGAGCAGCTCTGGACCGACTATACTTTTTCCAGGATTCGCCGTGAAAGCATAGCGGAAGGAGGAATCCGCCCGTGATTGCAGCCCTGCTCTCCTTTGTCATGGTGCTCCCGGCCCAGGTGCTGTGCCTTCTGCCAATGCGCCATCAGCTGAAGCCCGGCCGGAAGAAAACCGTCGCCATCCTGGCGGTGCTGAACGCGTTCCTTCTTCCCGTCGCCGCCTTCGTCACGATCCAGTTCTCGCTCGATATCAACTATGTCCTTTTTCCGATGCTTCTGGTTTTTTTCGTGGTCTATCAGCATATCCTGAAGTGTTCTGTCAGCAAGACCCTGTCGGTTTTCCTGTCGGTTTCCGCCCTGATGGCCATTCTCTGCAACCTCACCTGCGCCATCGAGGCCTCTTTCGATCCTGCCTCCGGCGCCAACACCCTCAGTCTGAAGTCGGCCCTGATCCAATTGGGCGTCAACACTGTCGCCTTGGGAATACTTTTCATTCCGTTCTTCCGTCACGGCAGCCGGCTCATCGACGAGCTGAAACTGGAAAAGATCTGGTATATGACTCTGCCCTTTTCCGGCGTCATGATCATCTGCAATTTGTTCATCCGTCCACTGAAATATGAGACTCTTTTTGTCAACAACGTTTTTCGTTCTTTCCTGTTTTCCATTTTTACCTTCCTCATCCTGTGGAATCTGCTCTGTGTCATCTATTACCAGATCGTCATGGGCGTCCTGAACGCCTCCCGTACCCGGGAGCGGATGAGAATGCTGGAGATGCAGGAAAGCCAGTTCGAGTCCCAGCAGCAGTACATGGAATCCTTCGCCCGCACCCGCCATGACTTCCGCCAGAATATCCTGACGATGAAGAACCTTTATCACGAAGGAAACTATGAACAGCTGGGCCAGTATATTGATGAATATTATGACGCGCTTCCCGTTCCGGAAACCCGCCAGTACTGTTCAAACCGTGCTCTCAATGCCCTGCTGAACTATTACGCGGGCAAGGCAAAAGAAAACGCTATCCCGATTTCCTTCCGCATTGATATCCCGCAGAAGATTTCCGTCTCGGATGTGGACCTGTGCACCATCATCGGCAACATCCTGGAGAATGCCGTCGCGGCCTCCCTGGAGATTCCCGCCGAAAAACGCAGCCTGCTGCTTTCCGGCCTGGTGCAGAACAACCGACTGTATATCGTGGCCACCAATTCCTTCAACGGCTTGGTCAAAGAGCGTAACGGCAAATATCTGTCCCGCCGCCACAGCGGCAGCGGCATCGGTCTGAAGTCCATCCGCG
>JAEEGK010031841.1_pt1 | contig 10364 bp, 8 predicted proteins | sample 8958771 | NCBI WGS metagenome assembly JAEEGK01 (sample SAMN16246547, study PRJNA631951) | gut metagenome | biome: gut microbiome; feature: rumen; material: SC-attached | host: Bos | place: Iran: Karaj | collected 2018-10 | reverse complement strand
AGTAAGATGTGTGTGAAGACTGATAAGATTTGGAGTTACTTCCGAATACTGAGGAACCAGTAAGACGTCGTCGAAAGTAATACCATCACCGATAATCGATGCCATAACGTAACCTCTCTTTCTTTGATTGACTGTAAATTTTTTAAAATTATATTTAACAAAGTAAGTATTGTCAATGAGTGAAAATAAAGAAATATGCTGATTTTTTTGGTGGTTTTTGCATATTTTTTGACGTGTAATTCTAAGGCGGACATTTGTCCGTTGTTTGCGAATTTTCCAATAATTCTTCCCATATTTTTAGACAAATGTTATAGTTTTAATAGACGAACTAAAGTTAGTTCATACAAATTTAACAACTTTGTACTCCAAAATGAACAGAAATGGGCCTTAGATTTATTGAATTTTTTTATCAATAGTTCTATTATAAAATCACGACATTGCGGGGATGAGTACCGGTCATTTTTTTTGAGATTTTTTACTTCATATGATATGCGGTAATTAACATCGTTTTTTCTCGTCCCAAGTAACTTGAAATGTCCTATATAAAAGGAGGAATTAGAAATGCCAAGAGCAAAACAGTCTATGGATGGTAACCAGGCTGCAGCACACGTTGCTTACGCGTTTACAGACGTTGCTGCTATTTATCCTATTACACCATCCAGCCCAATGGCCGATTTCGTTGACCAGTGGTCAGCAGCAGGCCTTGAAAATATTTTTGGAAATCAGGTACAGGTTGTAGAGATGGAGTCTGAGGCAGGTGCTGCAGGTGCCGTTCACGGTTCACTTGGTGCAGGTGCACTCACAACTACATTTACAGCTTCACAGGGTCTTCTTCTTATGATCCCTAATATGTACAAGATTGCTGCTGAGCAGCTTCCTTGTGTATTCGATGTATCAGCTCGTACAGTTGCTACACAGTCACTTAACATCTTCGGTGATCACTCAGACGTATATGCTTGTCGTCAGACAGGTTTCGCTATGCTTGCTGAGACAAATCCACAGGAAGTTATGGATCTTGCTCCTGTAGCTCACCTTGCAGCTATCGAGGGTAAGGTACCAGTTCTTAACTTCTTCGATGGTTTCCGTACATCACACGAAATCCAGAAGATTGAGAAGTGGGATTACGCAGATCTTAAAGAGATGGTTAACATGGATGCAATCAACGAGTTCAGAGCTCGTGCACTTAATCCAGAGCATCCTACAATGCGTGGTTCACACGAAAACGGAGACGTTTTCTTCCAGCATAGAGAAGCTTGCAACACAGCTTATGATAATTTCCCAGCAGTTGTTCAGAAGTACATGGACAAGGTAAATGCAAAGCTTGGTACAGATTACAAGCTTTTCAACTACTATGGTGCTGCTGATGCAGATAGAATCATCATCGCTATGGGTTCTATCAACGACGTAGCAGAAGAGGTTATTGATTACCTCAACGCTCACGGCGAGAAGGTTGGTGTACTTAAGGTTCGTCTTTACAGACCTTGGTCATCAGAGGCATTTCTTGCTGCACTTCCAAAGACAGCAAAGAAGATTGCTATCCTCGATCGTACAAAGGAGCCAGGTGCTCTTGCTGATCCACTTTACCTTGATGTTGCTACAACACTTCGTGAAGCAGGTCTTAACGATATTACAATTTGTGGTGGTAGATATGGTCTTGGTTCAAAGGATACTCCACCTTCATCAGTATTCGCTGTATACAAAGAGCTCGAGAAGGATGCTCCAAAGGCTAGATTCACAATCGGTATTGTTGATGATGTTACTAACCTTTCACTTCCAGAGGTTAAGCCAGCTCCTATTACATCAGCTCCAGGTACTAAGGAGTGCAAGTTCTGGGGTCTCGGCGGTGACGGTACTGTAGGTGCTAACAAGAACTCTACAAAGATCATCGGTGACCACACAGATAAGTACATCCAGGCATACTTCCAGTATGATTCAAAGAAGACTGGTGGTGTTACAATTTCTCACTTGAGATTTGGTGACAACCCAATCAAGTCTCCTTACTATATTAATCAGGCAGACTTCGTTGCTTGCCACAACCCAGCTTACGTTACACAGGGCATGAAGATGGCTCAGGACGTTAAGCCAGGCGGTGTATTCATGATTAACTGCCAGTGGACAGATGAGGAGCTCGAGCAGCACCTTAACGCTGAAGCAAAGAAGTACATTGCTGACAACAACATCCAGCTTTACACAATCAATGCTATCGATAAGGCTATTGAAATTGGTATGGGTAAGCGTACAAACACAATTCTTCAGTCAGCTTTCTTCAAGCTCGCTGATGTAATGCCTATCGACCAGGCTGTTGAGTACATGAAGGCAGCTGCTAAGAAGTCATACGGCAAGAAGGGTGACGATGTTGTTCAGATGAACTACAATGCTATCGACGCTGGTGTTGATGCTGTACATAAGGTAAACGTTCCAGATTCTTGGAAGAACCCAGCTCCAGATGCTGCTAAGCCAGAGCTTCAGGGTAGACCAGAGGTTGTTAAGATGGTTAAGAACCTCCTTGAGCCTATCTCTAAGATGGATGGTGACTCACTTCCTGTATCTGCATTCATCGACAATCCAAACGGACAGTTCGAGCTTGGTGCAGCTGCATACGAGAAGAGAGGTACAGCTGTAACAGTTCCTACATGGGATCCAGAGAAGTGTATCCAGTGTAACCAGTGTGCATTTGTATGTTCACACGCTACAATCCGTCCATTCATGCTTTCTGAGGACGAGGTTAAGGCAGCTCCAGCAAACATCAAGCTTGCTGATACAAAGCCAAAGGCTTCAGAGTACAAGTACACAATGTCAGTATCTCCACTTGACTGTATGGGATGCGGCGAGTGTACAACAGTTTGTCCAGTTGGTGCTATCACAATGGTTCCACAGGCAGAAGAGGCAGACGAGCAGCCAGTATTCAACTACTTAGTAGCTAACGTTGGACGTAAGGAAGCAGCAGGCTCTGACCTTACAGTTAAGGGCTCACAGTTCAATCAGCCACTCCTTGAGTTCTCAGGATCATGTGCAGGTTGTGCTGAGACTTCATACGCAAGACTTATCACACAGCTCTTTGGTGAGCATATGTATATTTCAAACGCTACAGGATGTTCTTCAATTTGGGGTGGTCCTGCAGCTACATCACCATTCACAGTTAACAAGGATTCTAAGAAGGGTCCAGCATGGTGTAACTCACTCTTCGAGGACAACGCACAGCATGGTTTAGGTATGCAGGTTGGTCAGAAGTACCTTCGTGAGCGTGCTATCGAGGCAGCTAAGAAGGCAGCAGAGGCTGGTTCAGCAGACCTTAAGGCAGCATTTGCTAAGTTCGAAGAGACAATCAACAGCACAAAGGAGAACGGTGCAGCAACAGACGTACTCGTAGCTGAGCTTGAGAAGAACGGTTCTGAGGACGCTAAGGCAGCACTTGCTCTTAAGGATTACCTCGCTAAGAAGTCTGTATGGATCTTCGGTGGTGACGGTTGGGCATACGATATCGGATTCGGCGGTCTTGATCACGTACTTGCTTCTGGTGAGAACGTTAACGTTATGGTATTCGATACAGAGATGTACTCTAACACTGGTGGACAGGCTTCTAAGGCTTCTAACATCGGTGAGGTTTGCCAGTTCGCTGCATCAGGTAAAGAGATGTCTAAGAAGTCTCTTTCTGAGATTGCTATGTCATACGGTTATGTATATGTAGCTCAGATCGCACTTGGTGCTAACATGGCACAGGCAGTTAAGGTTCTTGCAGAGGCTGAGGCTTACAACGGACCTTCACTTATCATCGGTTATGCTCCATGTGAGCTTCACGGTGTTAAGGGTGGTATGAACCACTGCCAGGATGAGATGAAGGCAGCTGTTAACGCAGGTTACTGGAACCTCTTCTCATTCAACCCAGACCTTAAGAAGGAAGGAAAGAATCCATTCACTCTTACTTCTAAGGAAGGTGACTACAGCAAGTATCAGGACTTCCTTGCAAACGAGACACGTTACTCTCGTCTTACAAAGGCATTCCCAGAGCGTGCTGAAAGACTCTTCGCACTTAATGAAGAGACAGCTAAGGAGCGTTATGCTCACTTGCAGAAGCTCGTAGATCTCTACAGCTAAAATAAAAGGCTTAGTAACACCTAGGTTACGGTCTCAAGCCTGAGATATTGTCCCGGGGCACAAACACGTGCCCCTCAGACAACACTCAGAGCTTGATACCTACCTAGGTGTTTTTTTAGTGTTTTGATTTAGCCGCAAAGGCTCTACTCGGGCGTTGTAGTGGAATTTGGAAGATAATAAGAGTAGTAAAAAGAAACTAGACGATTAATCAAATTTTTTATGATCTAATTTGATTTTGGCAAAAAAGCGCATATTTTAGCAAAAACTGCACTTTATTTTTGGAGATTTTGGTATTATAATCATTATCAACAAGAGGACAAATATGAATTAATTGTGAATTGTTACACTATGGATTGTTTTATGCGGGCAAACAATCATAGGTACTCAAATTGTATAATGAATGGTCGATCACAATTAATTCTTGTTAAAACAAACTTTTTAGGTGAAGGGAGAAATGCAATATGAGAACAAAACAAAAGACACAGATTGAAATCAACAACTATAGGTATGAGGATGGTCTTATTTATGGAGCAATTAGTTTTTTAGGCGGTTACACAACTAGGAATTATCTGATTAATGGTGATACTTTATTTACTGCAAACTATGCGTTTTACAATGTGCTATTTAATTATTTAAGACTTTCTGGGAAAATGGATAACTGCTATTTAAATGTTTTTCAAGGAGCATCAGTTATATCATTTTGCAGTAAACCAGATAGTTATGTAGAGAATGTAAACTATGCAATGGAATTGCTCTTTGGACATGAATTTGATAGTGAGTTATTTGAGTTTGCCAAGTTGCAAACTATGGATGGCTTTGTGCAAGCATTCAAGGATGGAGAGTTTAGAGGTAGATTTAAAGGTTATGAGTTTGCAGAGCTAAATAAAGGTTTCACTTTGAATAGTCTTGTAAAAGATATTGAGACCATAACATACGAAGAGTTTGTAGACAATGCAGAACATCTGGTAATCCCTAGCAATATAAAAGTCTTTATTACGGGAGATACCAGTAAAATAGATTTTTCAAAGATTGAATTTGAAAAGTATGAGGACCAATATGTAGATAGCATAATGGTTGCTGCACATGAGTTTAATCCATTTTATAGACAGGATGCTCATATCATGAATGTGGCAAGAGAAGAATACAATATTATTATTGAAACATTTGATTTTATCAATAAAGATGTTACTAATTTCACCAAGCAATATATCGTTGAGATGTTCTCTGAACTTATTGGCGGAGATGAAGTTGACATTTGGGTAGATGATTTTGATGCAAGCATCATATTTACATCACCTGAACTAAAGGCGTTTAAAAATTCATTACTTTTTACAGACGAGAAGCAATATGAATTAAATAAAAAGCAGTTATTATGCGAATATTTGCTTATGATGGAACACAATCCAAGACATTTTGCAATTAAATCTGCAAGACTTATGACTATTGGTATATCTGTTGACCAATATATTGAGTTTATTGATAGCTGTACATATGACATGTTTAATGAAATGTGTGCTAAATCTGATTACAAAAAGACAGAGGCGCAAGTGGTTCTTAGGAAGGCAGTATAAGTAGTCGAAAGTATTGCGTTTTACCTTGTACTTTCTACATCATCTATTGCGTTTTGTTGTGTAAACTGATAAAATAACACTAGATATTGTGTGCGTAAAAATTGAGCACTGATTTCAGTTTTATAAGTGTAACTGAAGTTTAGTGCGGACTACATTTGGGAGGAATTTATGAAGTGTCCATTTTGTGGTAGCCAAGATACCAGTGTAATTGACTCAAGACCAGCAGATGATAATACTTCTATTAGACGTCGCCGCTCTTGTCCAGAGTGTGGTAAGCGTTTCACCACCTACGAAAAGGTGGAAACAATTCCACTTATAGTTATAAAGAAGGACAACAATCGGGAGCCATACGACAGAACAAAGATAGAGAAGGGTGTTCTTATTGCATGTCGTAAACGTCCGGTTTCTGCAGCGCAGATTTCCAAGATAGTAGACGAGATTGAGACAGAGATTTTCTCATTGGAGGAGAAGGAAATCCCTAGTTCAAGAATTGGTGAGATAGTTATGGAACATTTGGAGACTGTTGATCCAGTTGCTTATGTTCGTTTCGCATCAGTATATCGCGAGTTCAAGGATGTCAATACGTTCATGGACGAGTTAAAGCGAGTTTTAGATAAGTAGTTAGGAGAATAAATGTTATCGCGGGGTTAAATATTTGCTTTTAGTGTCGATATTTTTATTGAAAGCAAATATGGAGATTATTACATGAACATTTCTGGTATTCGCCCATCAATTGGGTTTTACGATCAAAACTCAATAAGGATTAGACAAGAGCTTGGCGCACTTCCTATTGAAGAGCCAGTTGAGGTAACTCCAGTTCAGGAGAAGCCTTCAATCTCTGAAGAGGACATTGCAAATGCTCGTAAGGCTCAGACATTTGGAGCATATGACTTTGCAAGCCAGTACAAGCCAGGTGAAGTTCACGAGCTTAAGGGCGCAGACAGTGATATTAATTCATTGGATGTCAAGAAGGCAGTCAGTGATATGGAAAAGGATTCTGTTATCCATCGTTATCAGTATTTTGTTAAGGGCAAGCCTAATCAGGAGACTGAAAGCGTTGCAGTTAGAGGTACAGAAAACTTTACTCTTTAAAATAATGTGGTTTTTTCGGGGCACATCAATTGATGTGCTCCTTTTATTGTGCTAAAATCGAGCCTATGAGTAAGCGTAATTTATATCCAAGAGACTACATTGATAGTACATATTCAATTGATTTTAAAAAGCTGTATGAGCAGGGCTACAGAGGAGTGATTTTTGATGTGGATAATACATTGGTTCCACATAATGCTCCAGCAGATGACAGAGCTATTAAATTATTTAAAGAGTTAAATGAAATTGGTTTTCAGGCTCTACTTTTATCCAACAACAAGGAGCCTAGAGTTAAGACCTTTAAAGAGGCTGTCACATACTGTTCCTACATATATAAAGCAGGCAAACCAAAGGTTGCAGGCTACAAGAAAGCTATGGAGCAAATGGGCACAGATGAATCAAGCACTATTTTTGTAGGTGATCAGATTCTCACAGATGTGTGGGGGGCTAACAGGGCAGGTATTCGCTCTGTGATGGTCAAGCCAGTTAAGAAGTGGCACGAAGAAATCCAGATTATTCTTAAGAGAGTGTTGGAGTTTTTTATATTGATGGGGTACAGAATTCACAAGATTATCTCATCCGGTCCTTCGGACCCCCTTCCACTTAAGTAAAGCGGAAGGCGTAAATATTATTCGAAGTATTATGTTCAGAGGAATGATATATACTGATAAATTGCTTCACCTCCAGGGGGCGAAGGCGGAAGGAGAATGAAATGAAAATTGTTATTGCAAATGACCACGCAGCGGTGGAACTTAAAAATGAAGTAAAGGCTTACATTGAGAGCCTTGGCCACGAGGTCATCAACATCGGCACTGATTCAAACGAGAGCTGCCACTACCCAGAGTACGGTGCTAAGGCGGCTAGGATGGTTGCATCAGGCGTAGTTGATTTAGGTGTACTTATTTGCGGTACAGGGGTTGGTATTTCCCTTGCGGCCAACAAGATTAAGGGAATTAGATGTGGTGTATGTTCTGAGACAACTACAGCAAGACTTATTCGCCAGCACAACAATGCCAACATGATTGCATTTGGCGCACGAGTTGTTGGACCAGAATTGGCAAAGGATATAGTAAAGACATTCTTAGAAGCAGAATTTGAGGGCGGTGGACGTCATCAGATTAGAATCGATATGATTTCTGCTATTGAAAATGAAGAGTAGTTCTGATATAATTCATTGGTCTATGTTGACAGATAATAAAATGAAAGTCAGATGTTCCTTAAGTAACATTTGGAGTCGAGAGCATCTGATTGATTTTACCTGATATTAAGATATTTTAGAGGAGGAATAAAAGATAAATGAACGTACAGGTAGAAAATCTTGAGAAGAACATGGCAAAGCTTACAGTCACAGTTGACGCAGCTGAGCTCGAAAAGGCTATTACAAAGGCATATAACAAGCAGAAGGGCAGCATTTCTGTTCCTGGCTTTAGAAAGGGCAAGGTTCCTCAGCACATGATCGAAAAGATGTATGGTGCAGAGATTTTCTATGAGGACGCTGCTAATATTATCATGCAGGAGACATACCCACAGGCTTATGACGAGTCAAAGCTTGACATCGTTTCTCAGCCACAGGTTGACATTACACAGCTTGAGAAGGGCAAGGACTTCATCTATACAGCTACAGTAGCTGTTAAGCCAGAAGTTAAGCTTGGTAAGTACAAGGGTGTTTCTGTATCAAAGGTTGATTCAAAGGTTACAGCAACAGAAGTTAACAACACTATCAAGGCAGAGCTTGAGAGAGCTGCTCGTACAGTTACAAAGACAGGCAAGGCTGCTAAGGGTGATACAACAGTTATCGATTTCGAAGGCTTCATTGATGGCGTAGCATTCGAAGGTGGTAAGGGCGAGAACTACGACCTTGAGCTTGGTTCTGGTTCATTCATTCCTGGTTTCGAGGATCAGCTTATTGGTCACAAGGCTGGTGAGGATGTTGAGGTTGAGGTTACATTCCCAGAGAACTATCAGGCATCTGATCTTGCAGGTAAGCCAGCAGTATTCAAGTGCCACATCCATGAGGTAAAGGGCAAGGATGTACCAAAGCTTGATGACGAGTATGTTGCAGATACAACAGAGTTTGAGACAGTAGAAGAGTACAAGGCTTCTGTTAAGGAACGTCTTGAGAACAATAAAAAGGCTGAAGGCCGTCATGCACAGGAAGACGAAGCTATCGCAAAGATCGTTGAGGCTTCTAAGATGGAAATCCCAGATGCAATGGTTGATTACCAGGTAGAGAACATGATTAACGACTTCGCTAACAACATGGCGGGACAGGGTCTTTCACTTCAGCAGTACATGCAGTTTACAGGCATGACAATGGATGCTTTCCGTGAGCAGGTTCGTCCAGATGCACTTGCACGTACACAGTCTTCACTTGTACTTGAGGCAATTGTTAAGGCTGAGAAGATTGAAGCAGCTGACGCTGATGTTGAGGCTAAGCTTGAGGAGATGGCTAAGCAGTATGGTATGGAGCTTGACCAGCTTAAGAATCTTGTTGGCGACAACGAGAAAGAGTCTATGAAGAAGGATATTGCTATCGAGAAGGCAATTGAGCTTATCATGGACAATGTTAAGGAGTCTGCTAGAAAGTCTTCTACAAAGAAGGCAGCTGACGAGGAAGCTACAGAAGAGAAGAAGCCAGCTAAAAAGACTACAGCTAAGAAGACTACTACAAAGAAGGCTGCTGATTCTGAGGAGAAGCCAGCAAAGAAGACTACTGCCAAGAAGACAACTACTAAGAAGACTACAAAGAAGGCAGATGCAGAGTAATCAAGGATTATTCGTTAAATAATTATTAACTTTTTGTAAAATCTAGGACAGCGGTCCTTAAAACACTTATAATTATAAGAAATTAACACGATAGCCTGGGCGTTAGCTCGGGCTTAGTGTCTATTCTAAGGAGGATTAAAATGGCAACAATTCCTTATGTCATTGAACAGAACTCTCGTGGCGAGCGTTCTTATGATATTTACTCAAGACTTTTAAAAGATCGTATCGTATTCCTTGGTGAGGAGGTAAACGAGACTACAGCTTCTCTTACAGTAGCTCAGCTTCTTTTCCTTGAGTCAGAGGACCCAAGCAAGGACATTCATCTTTACATCAACAGCCCAGGCGGTAGCGTTACTGCCGGAATGGCTATCTATGATACAATGCAGTACATCAAGTGTGATGTTTCAACAATCTGTATTGGTATGGCAGCTTCAATGGGAGCATTCCTTTTAGCTGGTGGACAGAAGGGCAAGCGTTTTGCACTTCCAAACTCAGAGATTATGATTCATCAGCCACTTGGTGGAGCAAAGGGACAGGCTACTGAAATCGAAATCGCTGCAAAGAACATTTTAAAGACTAGAGAAAAGTTAAACCGTATGTTGGCTGAGAATACAGGAAAGCCATATGAGCAGGTTTGCTTAGATACAGAGCGTGACCACTGGTTAGATGCCAACGAGGCTCTTGACTACGGTCTTATCGATGAGATTATTACTAAAAAGACAAAATAGCCGATATATATACTAGCTAGGGCTTAGTATAAGTGTTTATTTGAAAGAGGTAATTATGGCAAGAAACGATGATAGAATTCGCTGCTCTTTCTGCGGAAAGACTCAAAATCAGGTT
>JAEEGK010031840.1_pt1 | contig 10364 bp, 7 predicted proteins | sample 8958771 | NCBI WGS metagenome assembly JAEEGK01 (sample SAMN16246547, study PRJNA631951) | gut metagenome | biome: gut microbiome; feature: rumen; material: SC-attached | host: Bos | place: Iran: Karaj | collected 2018-10 | reverse complement strand
CCAATCCCCAATCCCCAATCCCCAATCCCCATTTTAAAAATAAAATAATCTTCTATTTATTATCATTTTTTTTAAATATTAATATTAATAATTAATTAAAAAATTTATTTTCATTTAATAAAATTTTTAATATATGTTTAATTTCTAATAATATTATAAATATTAATATAAATTAATTTTGAAAAAATAAAATTTAATTTTTTTCTTCATAATCAACATATGTAATATTTTTCATCTTATCAAATTCTTCTTTAATAATTTTAGCCATTTCCTCTGCAGTTTTAAATTTATTATAATTAACTCTAATAACAGGTATAACTTTACTAATTTCCTTTAAATATTCTTCATAAGCATTATATAACTTTGTTAAATAATCAATCGTTATTCCAGTTTCACATCCTCTAGCTCTCATTTTAATTCTTTCCAAAGCTTCTTTTGGTTGACAATCAAGATGAACAATTAAAGTATTTTTTTTCATAAAATTACTCATATTTCTAAATAAATTTAAATATGTTTTATACTCTCTTTCTTCCATATTTCCATCTTCATAAAGAACTTTAGCAAAAATTGAATCTTCATATAATGTTCTATCTTGAATTCCTCCTGTTCCATTCCATAAAACTTGTTGATGTTGTCTAAATCTAACATTTAATAAATATATTTGAAAACTAAAGCTATATCTTTTCATATCTTTATAAAAATCTGTTAAATATTCATTTTCTACTATTGGTTCATAATAGACAGGAAGATTCATTACTTTTCCTAAGGCTGTTGCTAATGTTGTTTTTCCTGCTCCAATTATACCTGAAATTCCAATAAAATTATCTTCACCTAAAGTCATATTTACTTTTTCAAATTGCTGTATTATTGATTTAGGTGATTGAGTTTTTTTTTCATTATTTATTATTGATTCCTTTTCTTTTTCTGGAGTTGAAGACATATAAATTAATTATTTTATTTTTGAAATTTTAGCGGTTAATTTATATAGAGAGTAATGATATGAAAAATATATTATGAATTTTGAAGCGGTAATGTTATTTTTAAATAAATTAATATTTTTATATTAATAATTATAAATATTTTTTATATTACATTTTTATTTGAATAGCTTTTAATAAATGAATGATAAAGATATTTTAAATTATTTTATTAAATAATAATTAGAAATTTCTTTTTAAAAAAGTATTAAACTAAAAAAAGTAAATATTTCTTTTAAAAATATATTTTAAATATTATATTTTGAAAAAATAATATATTTTTATAAATCAATTTTTAAAATTTTATAAATTAAAATATATTAATTTAGTTAATAATAAAATGTTTATTTATTATTTTTTAATTTAAATTTATTTTATAAATAATATGAAGAAAAGATACTTAAATTATTATTCTTAAATAAAATAAATAAATTCAAAGTTTTTAATTTAAAAATTCAAAATAATTTTGCCTTAACTTATATTTAAATATAATAAAATTATAAATTTAAATAAATTATAAAAAATAAAATTAAAATTTTTATTTAATATAATTTAAAATTAAATATTATATATTATTAAAATAATTATATATTTTTTATTTATTTATTATTATATAATTACTTTTATGAATTATTATTGACACAATTGAAATATTTTTTAATTTTCTAAGCTTTCTTTAGCACCTTCTTCTCTTTCTTTTTGATCTTCAATTGTTAGTTTATTAACTTCTTCTAAACTTAAAATATTTTTCATCATTTCTAAAAATTCTTTATGTTTTGTGTTACCTTCAGAAGAAAATATTTCAATTGCTTTTCCACATAAAGTAGTAAATGTATTAACAGTATAATCATTAATTTCATTTTTATTTTTAATTCTATCATATAAGTCTTTTGTAATCCTTTCAATTTCATCTGAATTATCTTTTTTATTCAAAATATGATGAATTTCTTTTGCAGTTAATCTCTTATTATATTTTTGACCTTTCATTAATTTCATTGTTTCTGGTTTTATTTTTAATCCCTTTATTTTTTTAACAAGAATATCTCTAAAAAATAAAATATTATCAATTTGTAAAGTAAGAGCAAATTCACTTTGATTACTATCATTATAAAAATTAATTGAAACTTTTTTTTGCATTTTATTTAATTGTAAATCAGTAATTGCAAATAAACTAGCCCAAAAAACTATTTTTCCATTTCCAGTTTCTTTAATTTCAAATAAAATAAAACAATCACCAGATAATATAATTTTATAATCAAATTTTGGATTAAATACATTTATAGGATTTGTTTTAGAAGGTTCTATATGACATGGGAAACTATCTATAAAAAATAAATAAATAAATATTATATTTTACTTACAATCATATTATCAAAATTTTTCATATCATATATTGCACCTAAATGAAATCTACCATAAAATTTATAGCTTTTTGTATTTATTACATTTGCAAGAAATTTAGGAATTAAATTTACAATTTCGATTAATTTCATATTTTTATTCCAATTTTCACATATATTATTAAATAAATCTCTACCATCCATTAAAGAAGGCGTACAAAAATTTGTTTTTGCCAAAATTTTAGGAGGATAATCAGGATATAAACTATCAATTATCATTAACATTACAATATTATCTGGTAATTTTTTATTTTCTGCTTCACTATCTATTCCAATTATTCTTTTATCTATTATTATAGATATATAAAAATCAAATGAATATTCTTTATATTTTGCATAAATACCATTTTTATTTAAAGCTTGAATAGCATTTATTTCTATAATATTTAAATATTATTTTATTATATTGTTTTTACCTTCTTCTATTTTCTTTTTGAATGATTCATTTTTTCCTTGTTTTTTTTGAGATGTTTTGAAAAGATTATTAAATAATTTCATATTGAATATATTATAAATTTTAAATAATATTTAATTTTTATTTTGATATTTAATTTTTAATTATAAATTAAAATAAAAAAATAATAAAAATAATATTAAATTATAAATCAAATAATTTAATATTATAATATTATCATTATTAATTTAAAAATTTTTCAAAAAAAATTTTATTTTAAATTTGTGATATATTTCATTTTATATTATTAATCAATTAGTTATTTAAATAAATTTTATTCTTCTTTCTTTTCAAGTTTTTTTCCTCCTCTTTCATTAGCAACTCTATACAAATCTTTTAAATCATTCTTTTGATCAGTTCTATATCTGCTTATATATCTTATCTTTCTATCATGACCAGAACGAACTCTAACAATTCTTGCATGAATTCCACAAGCGACACAGTATTGATTTTTAATATATAATTTAGGCATTGAATATTTTTCTTCATTTTCGTTGTAAACACTTGCTTCTTCTATATCTCTTTTTGAACTTCCATCTACCATATTTTTAATTAAAAATCTTTTAATTGCTTTATCTTTTGGACATAATCTATAGCAGTTATCACAATGAATTGGATCGCTGTGTCCTTTATGTTTTTTGTTTCTTCCATTATTACGTCGCTTTTTTGGCATTTTTTTAGATATTAAATGAAAAAAATTAAATATTTTTATTTATTTTAAATTTATTAATAAATTATTTTATTTTATTAATTAATGCTTTTAAATGATTTTTTTTCATTTTTATTATTTTATTTTATAAATTTTTTTATATAAATATAAAAAATTTAGATATAAATTATAAATTATGAAATATTTCAAAAAGCGACAATAGTCTAGTGGTTAGGATATTTGCCTTCCAAGCAAGTGACCCGGGTTCGAGTCCCGGTTGTCGCAAAATTTTTTTTTATTTTTATGAAAAAATAAATAGTAAGATATTTTTATTAAATAAAATATTCTGTTTATAAAAAAATTTCGACATAATATTTTTTTTTCTTTTGTAAAATATATAATATAAAGAAAAGATAATAAATTATATAATAATTATAATAAATTTTTGAAAAAAATTAGTTTAAAATAAATAAAAAATATAAAAAGAAATAACATATAACTAGAAATAAAATAAAAAATTCTTTATAAGCTCAATTTAAATATATATAAAATTATCAAATAACTTTAGAATGATAAATAAATTAAATTAATTATTTAATTAATAAATATTATAGAATTTAAAAACATAATTAATTATTAAATAATTAATTGAATAATTCAAATGTTTATATATTAATAAAATTTCATTTAAAATTAAAAAAGAAAAAAATTTTGATTAAAATAATTAGTTTTTCAGAATTTTCAAAAAAAAAACAAAAGATATTTTATATTTTGAATTAATTTACCTTTATTTATAAAAAATTTTATTTTTATAAATAAATATTATTAATTATATTATATTATTTTAATTTATGGAAACATTAATTATATTTTTCTTAATTATAAAAAAATTATTTAATTCATTAATTTATCATCATCATCTTCAATCGCTTTTTCTTCTTTTTCTTTATTCTCTTTATTTTCATTTTCTTTCTTTTCTTCAATAATGTTATTTATTTCAGTATTTATATCAGAAATATTATTATTATTTTCTTTATCATCTAATTTATTCTTTTCATTATTATTATTATTTATTTCTTTACTTTTAGTTTCATTTTTATTTCCAATAATAACATCATCTTCAAACAAAGTATTATCATCAGCATTAATATCTAAATTTAAATAATTAGCAGGAACTTTTTGATTAATTCCAAGATTTACACTAGGTTTAAAACTTCCCAGACCTTCTAAAATATCATTTAGACTTAAATCACTATTTATAATAATAAAAACTATAAAACCAACAATTGCTCCAATAACACAAATTATTAATAATATCTTAATAGCATATAAAAATTTGTTATAAGGACAAGCAACTAAAATCGGATCAAATTTATAACCACCTTTACACACATTCCCAGGAACCTTTCTATATCCTCTTGAAATTTTATAATAACCAACACAATTTTCAGGAGGGTTTGTTGATTCATATTTATTACTTATAGGAGTACAAGGATCACCCGGTTCTACTCTATGATATCCAATATCACATTGAAAATCATCATTTGTACAATCACATAAATTTACTGTTATTTTTCTTTCATAACTTTCACTATATAAACATTTACTTTCTCTTTTTCTTCTACTATACATTATTTTTTTTCCTAAAATACAACTATTATCACTTTTAGCTGTGCCTGAAATTGGTGTCCAATTTTCATAATCACTTTCTGAACATATTCTTATATTTAAAAAAGAAAAATCTAGAGTTATTACAATCCCTATTGGGTTAGAAGTTGGATCATGTTTAATTCCATAAACTAGAAAACGTTGACTTGCACTTTCTGGTTCAATTAAAATATTTTTTATTGAAATTTCCTCATCTGATATGGTCATTTCTTCCCAAGTAATTCCTTCATCATAGGAATAATAAATTTTTTTTGATGGTTTTTCATATTCAGCTATAACTAATAATCCACCATGATTACCAATTTCATAAATCCAAATTCCTTTTTTAATTTCATACCAATTAATTCCTCCATCTCTAGATAAAAATAAAGCAGGACTTTCATATTGATAATCCATATAATGTCCAACATTTCCATTTCCAATTATTATTCCTGGGGCATTTGATTCACTATAAAATTGAGGAACTTGTGATGAATAAGAATATAAATGTAAATAACAATATTCACCACAATCATATGAATTCCCATTACTATCTACTGCAGGTGCAGTCAAACGTTTCCAATCTCCTCCTTTATTATGAGTTATTAATGTTTTTACATAATTTTTATAATTAATTGATAAACCTTTTTTCTTATTTTTTTTATTACTATTCATTTTTTGAATTTCAATACTTGCTTTTTTAATAAATTTTCCTGAAATAACATTTGCGATATATACACCTTCAACACTTTCTATTTTTTCAAAATCATTAAAATCTTCATAAAATTGAATATTATTTTTAAGACTAATGGAAAATTCTTTTCCATTTTCACCACTTGCATAAATATATCCAAATTTAGACCCAATTGTTAAATTATTCATATATAAAAACATTATATCTTCACTTGTATCTAAAAAATTAAAAGAATGTTCCATATATTTATTTTGATTTGTAATAATAGGTTCAAATTCATATCTTAATTGATTCGCATTTGCATGTAAAATCTGAACAATTTGTTTTTCTTGATCAACAACCTCACTAACATATAAATCATTTTGAGTCAACAAAAATTTATTTCCTTTTCGAACTCCTGTAATTTTTGTATCAAAAAAATCATCACTATATACAAAATCATTTTTATATGAAAATTTTAGCAATTTATCCTGATTACCTCTTCCTCTCGGCATATAAGTAACTAATATTCTAGTTTTTGGAATTCCTTTTGATATATGTTGTGAATTCAAAACTCCCCAAGAAAAATCACTTATATAATCTCCTAAAAGTTTCCAATCATCTCCCAAACTTTTTGTAACATATAATTCTTTAACTATTCTACAAGGTTCATTATGAAAATCTTCACATAAAGAATATGCACTTACTAAAGCCCAGTTTCTTTCTGTTGGATGAAATAAAAATTCATTTATTGGTCTTCCTGCATCTAAAGTTCTTATTTTATCTCCACAATCTTCAATTATCCAACTAAAATGTTCAGTTCCTAAAAAAAATATTAAAGTAGGATCAACTGGTGATTGAAACATTTTGGCAACTTTACCTATTTTATCTTTTTTATTTTCTCGAATATTTTTTGCATCATCTATTAATGTTGGATTTAGTTTTTCCCAAGTAATTCCTTTGTCTTTTGAACGATAAACGGAACTTGTTTCAGTTAATAAAATTATTATTTCATCATTTTTTCCACACCATATTAAATCTTCTGGTGGACTATCAAATTTTGAAGTATGATAAGCTAAAGAAGATGATGATTGAGATGATACTAAATGAATAATTAAAGTAATTGTTATTATAATATATGAAAAAAATAAATTCATTTTTATATGTTTTTTATTTTTTTAAATATTTAAATTAATAAATTAATTATTATTATATTATTTATCATAAAATAAAATTTTAAAAAAATTATTCTAAAATTTATAAATATTTGTTACATATTATTAATATTACTATTGTTATTTTTTTGTTCATTTAAATATTCTTGATATAATTTATCATTCATATCATGATTTATTTTTACTAAGTGCTGATTAATACGGTTTAATAATTCATCTTGCATATTTTTTTTTGAGATAAAATCTTCCATTTGTAAATTATTATAATGTTGATTATAAACATTTATTTGTTTATCCAATTCACTTAATTCATTATTTATATTATAATTATTGTTATAATTATTATTATTATTTTGTATATAATTTAAATTATTATTCATATTATTTTGATTATTAATATTATTAACATAATTATTAGAATTAAAATTAATATTGTTATTATTTTCATTATTATTAAAATGAGAATTATTTATATTATTATTATTTGGAGAATTATTATAAGAATTATTTATATTATTATATAATTGTGCTTCATTAATCAATGGATTATCATTTGAAGTTGAAAAAGGATATTTAGAAGCATTAATTCCAGAATTTTGTTGATATTTCATATTATTATAATTATTCATATATTCATTAATATTATTTTGATTAATATTATTTTTTAATTCATTATTATTATTTGAATAAATATTATTATCATTATTATATGAAGGAATATTTTTAATATTTTCTTGATTATTATTAGGGAAATAATTATTATTATTCACTTGATTATTAGGAAGATAATTATTAAAATTTGATGAATTTAAATTTGAATATATTTCATATTGTAATTCATTATTTTCATTATCAAGTAATTCTTTCAATTGTTGTCTTCGAATAAAAAGCATATCTTTTTTTCTATTAATTTCAAAATTTTTATCCATTATTATTATTATTAATTATAAAAATTATAATAAAAATTTAAAATATAATTACAACTAATAATTATTTTATTAATTATTATATTAATTAAAATATTATTTATTATTAAAATTTATCATTATATGCTCAAAAATATTAAAAAATATATTCCAAAAAGAAAATATCGTGAACGTGCTCAATTAGAATCTAGAAAAAAATTAGGTTTATTAGAAAAAAAATCAGATTATAAATTACGTGCTGAAGATTATCATAAAAAAGAAAATCAATATAAAAAATTAAAAGAACAAGCAAGAACAAAAAATCCTGATGAATTTTATCATAGAATGTTAAAAGCAAAAATCATTGATGGAGAACATGTTGAATTTTCTGATGATAAAACAATTCAAGATAAAGTTGTTTCAAATACAAAATTTATCAATTTAATTAATTTTAAAAAAAGTCAAATCGAAAAAGAAAAAGAAAAATTAAAAATTGATTTAGCGTTGAATCAAAATTTTTATGGAGGTAATTTTAATAAAAAACATTATTTTTTTTATAATAATGAAAAAGAAATAATACAAAATTCTAATAATATTGAAAGCATTGGATTTATTGGGAAAAAAAGAAATAAAGAAAAAGAAATGTTATATAAACAAAAAGTAAAAAATATTAAACAGTTAGAAGAAATAAGAGATGGCTTACAAGAACAAAAAGAGTTATTACAACCAGGAAAAAGAAAAAAAATAAATGGAGGATATAAATATTTTATTGAAAGAAAAAAATAAAACCTAAATTGAATAAAATATTTCTCATTTAAGAATTTTATTTTTATTCAAGAATTATTAAATTTAAAAAATTATTTTTGTTTTTTACTAAAAAATATTGTTATATAAAAATAAAATTTTAAAATTTATAATATTTATTAAAATAAATTCCTAAAAAAAAATTTTTTAAAGCAAAATAATATTTAAAGACATAAATAAAATAATATATATTTTAAATAATAGATAATAAATATTACATTATTTCCTCTCAATTCCTTCATTTTTTTTTTCCCTTTTTTTTTGGTGTCAGCAAAAAATAAAATAAATATATTTCCTATTCATTCTTTTTTTAATTATTCTTACAATATCATTAAATATATTAATAAAAAATGTAAAATATATTTATATAATATGTATTTATATTTAAATTTATAGATTATATGAATCTAAAAATAATATATATAATAAAAATTAAAAAAAATTAAAAATTTAAATTATTGAAATTAAATTATTTATATTTTTAATATTAAATTTGATTTGATATAATGATTTTATTTATAATTGCTTAACAATAAAAATTTTAAATAATAATGATATTAATTATATATTAATATAAATATTTATTTAATAACAATAATTTTTTTTTAATTTAATTATTAAAAATGGAAGCAAATAAAGATTTTGTAAATTCAAATAATAAATTAATTTCTGAGAAATCATTACATTCTGAAATAATAGTCTATAACTCAAATTATATGAATAAAAATGTTAAAATTAAAAGATTTGATTTAAATAAAGTAAAATTTAATCCAGAAAAAATTAAAAATAATTGTGAATTTATGAAACAAATGAACAATAATATAAATTATTCAGTTAAAATAATTGATAACTTCAAAAAAGATGATTACTATTATATTGTTTATGAAAATTGTGAAACAAATTTAGAAGATGTTATTAGAAAATCAAAATCAGGAATTTCTGTGAGAAGAATGAAAGGATTAATGAATCAATTTAATGAAGTAATGAAATATATTTTTGAAAATAAAAAAGCTCATAGGGATATAAAACCATCAAATATTTTATTAAATAAAAAAAATACATTGACTGGATACAAAATTTTAATAAGTGATTACTCATATGAAAAACCTGAAAAAGATGAAAATAATTATATATATAATTATTATATTCCACCAGAAGTATTGAATAATAATGAAGAAGATTTTTCAAAAGAAGATCTATGGAGTATAGGAATAATGCTGTATAGAATGTATATAAAAAAGTATCCATTTAATTTTCAAGAATATTGTGATTTTATGTCAAGTAAAGGAAAAATAAAGTTTAAATCATTAGATAAAATCAAAAATAAAGAGCTGAAAGATCTTGTGACAAGACTTCTTTCATATGAACCAAATAAAAGAATTAAATGGGAAGATTACTTTAATCATCCTTTTTTTAAAGTTGATCAAAATATATTAAATAATGAAATTATATATAATAAAAATGTTCCTAATAAAATAATAGATAATGGATATTCAAATTTTGAATTAAGTGGAATAATTCCAGGAAAAATTGATATAGAAGTACCGGATGTTAATATTCAAAAAAATTTAAAATCAAAAAAAATTCCAACTGGAGCTAAAATAAATATTCCAAATGTTAATGTGAATGTACCTGATGTAAATTTAGATAAAAATTATAAACCTATAAATTTAAGAGATT
>JAEEGK010031839.1_pt1 | contig 10365 bp, 6 predicted proteins | sample 8958771 | NCBI WGS metagenome assembly JAEEGK01 (sample SAMN16246547, study PRJNA631951) | gut metagenome | biome: gut microbiome; feature: rumen; material: SC-attached | host: Bos | place: Iran: Karaj | collected 2018-10 | reverse complement strand
GGCGCCGTAGGGTACGCATTCGCTGGTGGGCACCAATGTTGTAGAAGAACTTGCGTATCTCCTCCTGAAAGAGGATAATGAGTCCAATGACACCCACGCTAACCAGTTTGTCCATGATACTGCCCAACAACTTCATCTCCAGCACCTGCGTCACCACCAACCACAAGACGACAAACAACAGGATGCCCATGAAGACGTTCAGCGAGCGCGACTCCTTCATCAGCCGGTAGACGTAGAACAGCATGATCGCTACCAGCAGGATGTCCACAATATCCTTTATTCCAAATTCGAAAAACACCTTATTTATTTACGATTTAACTATTTTCGATTTACGATTTATTTTCCGTCGGCTGCGGTTCTGCCGCAGCCATTACCTTCAGCTCGTTTTTGTCGGCTGCGGTTTTGCCGCAGCTACAATCTTCACCGCCTCCACAGCCTCCTTGACGTCGTGTACCCTCAGTATCGACGCCCCCTTCAGCAGCGCCATCGTATTCAGCACCGTAGTGCCGTTCAAGGCCTCATCCTGACTGCATCCCAGCAGGCGGTATATCATCGATTTCCGCGAGACACCCACCAACACCGGCAGCCTCGTCATCTGCATCTGCTCCAACCGCTGCATCACTTCGTAGTTCTCTTCCAGCGTCTTGCCAAAGCCGAAGCCCGGGTCAAGGATGATGTCCTTCTGGCCCATGTCGCGCAGCTGCTGCACGCGCTCGGCAAAGAAGAGCAGCGTGTCGCGCAGTGTGGGTTCAGACGCCATTAATATATAAGGTACGCGCAGGCGTGAAACGACCCGGCGCATCTCCGTTCCTTCCTGTGGCGTAGAGTAAGTGCCCACATCGTTGATGATGTCGGCGCCATATTCCTCCACGGCCATGCGGGCCACATCGGGTCGGAACGTGTCGACACTCACCACGGCGCCAGGCCACTCACGACGCACAGCGCCAAGAGCCATGCGCAGCCGTTCCATCTCCTCCTGCTGAGTAGCCGGCGCAGAGCCGGGACGCGTGGAACAGGCCCCTATGTCGATGATGGCAGCGCCCTCATCGATGATCTGCCGAGCACGCTGCGCCACAGCCTCCTCCGTCTGAGCACGGCTGTCGGCGTAGAACGAGTCGGGGGTGGCGTTGAGGATGCCCATCACCACCGGCTGGTCCAGGCTCAACAGCTGCCCGCGGATGTTCAGCGTATAGTTCATTGGGGTTGTTTTTGCTTTTGGTGTTTTTTCGTTATATCGTTATCACGTTATATCGTTATCACGTTATAACGTTATTACGACTTCACGTGATAACGTTATAACGTAATAACGTTAAAACATCATTTCGTTATCTCGGTGATGGCCTCGCCGGTGCAGGCATCAGGCTGCTGTATGTGCAGCAGCTGGCACACGGTGGGAGCGATGTCGGTGATGCTCACCTGACGTGACGTGGCTCCCTGTGGCACCTTCCAGCCGTAGAACAGGCAGGGGATGTGAGCGTCGTATGGGTTCCACTCGCCATGTGTGGTGCCCGTGGGCGACGACCATGAGCCATACTCGTAGTAGCCGGGCTTGGGAAAGAAAATGATGTCGCCGGAGCGGCCGGGATAATAGCCCATCATGGCACGGTCGCGCAGCACGGGCGGCAGACTGCTGGTGGCCAAATCCTTATAGACAGCGGCAAACACAATGTCGGGCTCTTTCTCCAGTTCCCATAGGATGTGTTGCTCCATGTTGGAAGTGATAAGTCCCTTTTCGCGTATCTTTTCCCAATTAAGGAAGATACGGTAGTCCATGATGTCGCCAATGTAGCCGCCATCCTCGCCAATGTCGTCGGCAATAGCCTTATAGACACGCTCCTTCATCTCGCCGCTGTTCCAAGGTCCGGCGGCAATCTTATGATCCTGCATGTACTGCCAGTTGTGGGCAGCGCCGTGGTCGGCAGTGAGGAAGACGAGATAGTTGTCTTTGCCCACCTGGTCATCAATAGCTTTGAACAGTCGGGCCAGGTCGCGGTCGAGCTGCAGGTAGGCATCGTCGGTGTTGCGGCCTCGTGTGCCATACTTATGGCCGATGACGTCGGTCTGCGAATAACTCACGCAGAGCATATCGGTCTGGTCGCGCTTGCCCAGTCCCTCACCATGCAGGGCATGGATGGCCATGTCGGTGATGATGGTACCGCAATGTGGCGACAGGCCGATGTCCTCGCCCAGCTTCTTGAACTCCTTGTCCTTGACCAGGTTCTTGTTGTTGTCCGACGCCCACTTCGGCAGTTTGTCCATGTAGTAGGTGGAGGTGACGAAGCATCGGTTCTTCAGGTCGAGCCAGTAGGCGGCGTTGGCGCTATGACCTGCTGGGAAGATGGCGGCGCGATCCTTGTAGCTGACACCGATGACCTTCGACTGGAAGTCGGTATGCAGGCGCAACTGGTCGCCAATGGTGGTGGCAAGCATGTTGCGGGGCGAGCGCTTGCCCTTGTCACTGTCGCTGCCAACGGTCTCTACGCTGTTGTCGGCGCAGCAGTAGGTGTTTTTGCCGTCAATATAGAAGTTGTTGCCGCAGATGCCGTGGAAGGCGGGCGTGGTGCCCGTATAGACTGAGGCATGACCGATGGCCGTTATCGTCGGCACATAGTTGATAAGGCAGTTGTTGCACGAGAAGCCTTTATCAATAAGGCGTTTGAAACCGTCATTGGTGAACTTGTCGTAATAGCGTGAGAGGTAGTCCCACCGCATCTGGTCCACCACAATGCCCACCACGAGGCGGGGCTTTTCGCCAAAGCGCGACTGAGCTGCTGCTGCCAGCGAAAGGCAGCAAAGCATCACGATAATGAAGAATTTTTTCATAGAGAAGGGTATAATTTGTTGCAAAATTACGATTTTCTTTGCAAACGGCCAAGGACTACGCCGAAAAATTCACATAGATTTTTTAACGAGGCGTTTGCACGCAATTTTCCACGCTGTGCAGTTGGCTGAAAAGGATTGTCTTTTTTCAACGGCACAGGCCGCTTTTTTCATTCTTGCCGCCCTATCTTCATCTTTGGGGGCCACCCAAAATTGTCCGAAGGCTTCGGACGCTCCGTCCGAAGGCTTCGGACTCGTTGTCCGAAGGCTTCGGACTGTCTGTCCGGAGGCTTCGGACGATGACTCCGAAATGTAAAGAAAACATGATTATCCGCATGTAGCTGATGGATGCCTTTGCTATCATGTGCTGTCTCAATTATAATTAGACAAACACGTGCTGCCGCAAAAGTAACCTATTCCCCCCCTTGGAAGGGGGGGGCAGGGGGGGATGAAACTTTGCGCAGATGGATCCCCCTCTAACTCCCCCTTTGCAAGGGGGAGAATTGAGTTACCGCAAGCCTTTGCTTGTATTTGTCATGATACATTCTTATGAGGAGTCGGTTTGCTTCTATACAGGCGTGCACACTATCGGGTAATTGCGGATAATCATTAAAGATAATTACGGACAGCTTTAAAATGGCAAAAACCGGTGAGGCTGCACACACATTCAGGCTGAAAAACAGAAAAAAGCACATCCCGTTAACCAAAAGACGGAAACGAGGGAGGACTAGGTTGTCTGCGGGCGAGCCACCGACGCTCCCACGCTGTTCAACCAAACTGCACGAACATTTTTTCACATTTTTCTTGCTCAAAACAAAAAAAGTGTTTATCTTTGCAATTGTTTAGGAAAGAAGTGAAAGTGTATGCAGCAAATTAATTCTCACTTGTCAAGACTGGTACACGACGTGGCCGCTCAGTTAGGCAATCGCGAAGCGCTTATCTACAAGCCCTTCGGCTCAAAGGAGTGGAAGTCGTATTCATGGAACGAGTTCTCGCAGAAGGTCAAGCAGGTGTCCAACGCCCTGCTGAACATGGGTGTGGGTGTGCAGGAGAACATTGGCGTGTTCTCGCAGAACTCCGTGCAGTACCTCTTCACCGACTTCGGTGCCTGGGGCATCCGAGCCGTCACCATACCGTTCTATGCCACCAGCTCCGAACAGCAGATACAGTTCATGATCAACGATGCCCAGATCCGCTTCCTCTTCGTGGGCGAGCAGGCACAGTATGACAAGGCACGCCGCATCTTCCCCACCTGCAAGTCGCTGGAGCGCATCATCGTCTACGACCCCGCCGTCAGCATAGCCGAGGGCGACAAGACCGCCATGCACTTTGACAACTTCCTGCAGCTGGGCAAGGGACTGCCGCGACAGAGCGAGGTGGACAACCTGACACGCGAGGCCACGATGGACGACACGGCCAACATTCTCTACACCAGCGGCACCACCGGCGACTCCAAGGGTGTGGTGCTGAGCTGCGGACAGTATCATGCAGCGATGGAGGCCAACCATAAATGCGTGCCTGTCACCAGCAATGACCGCGTGCTCAACTTCCTGCCGTTCACCCATATCTTCGAGAAGGGCTGGAAGGTGCTCTGCATCACCGTCGGTGCGCGCCTCATCGTCAACACCAACCCCTTGGAGGTGCAGCAGAGCATGCGCGAGACGCATCCCACCTGCATGAGCGCTGTGCCACGCTTCTGGGAGAAGGTCTATCACGGTGTGTTAGAGAAGATTGAGAACAGCAGCGCCGTGAAGCGGAAACTGTTCAAGCACGCCCTTGAGGTGGGACGCCGCCACAACATCGAATACCTGTCGCACGGCAAGCGTCCGCCCGTCAATCTGCACATGGAATACGTGCTGCTGAACAATACGGTCTTCTCGCTGGTGCGCAAGGAGCTGGGCTTGGAGAACGCCAACTTCTTCCCCACAGCCGGAGCCACCGTTGCCCCGCAGGTCGAGGAGTTTGTTCACAGCATCGGCATCAGCATGGATGTGGGCTACGGTCTCACCGAGTCACTGGCCACCGTCAGCTGCGATCACTTGGACAAACCCTTCACCGTAGGCTCCGTAGGCCGTCCCATTGATGGCCTCGACGTGAAGATCAGCGACGAGGGCGAGATTCTCCTCAAAGGCCCGACCATCACGAAAGGCTACTACAAGCGCGACGACCTGACGCGACAGGCCTTCACCGCCGACGGCTATTTCCGCACGGGCGACGCCGGCTATCTGCAAGACGGCGAGCTGTTTCTCAAGGAGCGCATCAAAGACCTCTTCAAGACCAGCAACGGCAAGTACATCGCCCCGCAGATGATTGAGTCGAAGCTCATCGTCGACAAGTATATCGATCAGGTGGCCATCATCGCCGACCAAAGGAAATATGTGTCGGCACTCATCGTGCCCGACTACCATCTCTTGGAGGAGTATGCCCGCTCGCATCAGATTGTCTTCACCGACCTGCGCGACCTTTGCCAGAACGAAAAGATACACGAGATGCTGATGGAGCGCATCGACACGCTGCAGCAACAGCTGGCGCAGTATGAGCAGGTGAAGCGCTTCACCCTCCTACCCCACCCCTTCTCTTTGGAGCGCGGCGAACTGACCAACACGCTGAAGATCAAGAGGCGCGTGCTGAATGAGAATTATCGCAAAGAGATAGAGCTGATGTACGCATGAGATTAGTAACAGGGACGAGTGCGTTGCTGCATTTTCTGGTCGACGGGCTTTGTGTCTGTTGCTTTTATCTCTTGCTTTCAGCCTACGGCGGCATGGTGCTGGTAGGCGCTTTTATATTATATAATGTGTTGGCTTTTCTGACACAGCCTTTAACGGGCATGATGGCCGACCGTCCCCGTCTGCTGCCGCTGCTATTGCCGCTGTCGGTGGTGCTCTTGGCTGTAGGCGTCGTGCTGGCCTCTCTTCTGCTGGCCAGCGCTCCTCCTGCCTCCCGCCTCTCGACCCTCACCACGTTCATCATCGCCCTTCCCTTGGGCTTAGGCAACTCGCTGTTCCACGTCTGGGGCGGCAAGACGGTGGCGGTAGCGACAGGCAACGACCCGCGCGCCCTGGGTGTCTTCGTCTCTACAGGAGCCTTCGGCCTCGCCGTAGGCATGGTGCTGCATGCCTGGTGGCTGCTCTATACTTTTGTGGCAATGATAGCCGTCACGGCTGCCGTAGGCCTTATGAGTCCTATGAGACCTATAAGTCCTATAAGACCTATAAGTCCTATAAGACCTATAAGTCCCATAAGGCCTATAAGACCTATAAGTCCTATAAGTCCCATAAGTCCCATAAGCCCCATAAGCCCCTGGCTGCTGTGGGGGAGCTTGCTCTTGCTCATGGGCTTTGTGCTGCTCCGCTCGTTCTTAGGCGAGACGTTCACGGCCGGTGTGGCGAAGGGCGGCGCGATGGCGCTGCTCATCGGCGGCGTGGCGATGGTGGGCAAGGCACTGGGCGGCTTTGTGGCACACGGCTTCGGACTGCTGACCGCCTTTGGCTTTGCCTTGGCGGGCACCATCGTCTGCCTGATGCTGAAGAGCGCCGTACCAGAGCTGTGGCTCATAGGACTCCTGTTCATCAACGGCACCATGGCGGTGACACTCTGCTGGGCCAACAAAGCCATGCCGGGACGCGAGGGACTGGCTTTCGGACTCTTGGCTGCTGCCCTCATGCCCGGCTATATGCTGGCGATGGCGGGCGCTGAGACGTCTTTCATCGTGCCACGCCTGCTCATGGCGCTCCTGCCCACTGTTGTCATCGAACTGGCTGTGCTATGGATGCTGCGCGAGCGCCGTGGCGACGTGCTCGCCTCATCGGTGGTGGTCAATATCCTCACCAACATTCCCCTGAACATCTTCATCATCTACGTCAGCGGCTCCTGGACCGCCATCATCATCGGCGAAGTGCTGGTGCTGTTGGTGGAGATGCTGTGGTACAGATACTTCGTGGGCGAATGGCGCCGTGCCTTCATCTACAGCTCACTGTGCAATGCCATCAGCTTCCTCATCGGCGTATTGGTGCAGCTTTTCATCATGCTCAAGAATATCATCCAATAAACCATTAAAATAAAGACACGATTATGCTTAGACTATTAGCCGACGTCCTTCCCATTGATCCCGCTGAGTACGAGAGACGTATCAAGGTTCTTCGCGAAGTGGTTGTCGACACCGTCGATACCGTCGCAGGTGTAGGTCAGGAATTTACCAACAATGTACAAAGCGGCAGCGGCAACAGCCTCCCCTGGATTCTGGGTGCCATAGCCGCCGCACTTATTGCGCTCGGGTTCTGCATCTTCATGGTGCGAGCCAACAGAGCTGCCACACCGGCCATCAGCTGACCGTGCTGGCCCGCCCCGATTTCCCCCTCACAGAGAGGAAGCGGGCTTGTAAGTAGTAGGTCTGCCTGCTTTTAACTTGAGAATCTTTTCCGTCCCGTCATACAACAGACGGACGGAACTGTTGCGTTTTGCTTTGACGGTGGCTTCTTTCAGGCGACCGTTTTGCCATTGCATGTCTACCTCATAGCCGCCACGGGCACACAAGCCCTTCACCTCGCCGTCGGCCCACTGTGAGGGCAGAGCGGGCAGCAGCTCGACAACAGCAGTGCCGTCATCACCGACCCTGCTCTGCAGCAGCATCTCGCACACACCCGCCGTTCCGCCGAAGTTGCCGTCAATCTGGAAAGGCGGATGCGCATCCATCAGGTTCGGATAAGTGCCGCCGCCAGGTCTGCGGCGGTCGGGGCCGCGATACTGGTCGGGGCTGACGTAGGTGAGCAGCTTCTGGTAGATGTGGAAGGCCTGCTCAGCGTTGTGCAGACGTGCCCACAGGTTGATGCGCCAGCCAGTGCTCCAGCCCGTTGTCTTGTCGCCTTTCTGTTCCAGAGTCTTTGCGCAGGCAGCAAGGAGGGGATGCGGCGATGCCGCATCATACAGCAAGCTCAAATGGTGACCGGGGAAGAGACCGATGAGGTGGCTCTGGTGGCGATGGTGCGGGTCGTAGTCGCGCCAGTCGTGATACCACTCATTCAGGTCGCCCTCGCTGCCGATGGTGTAGGGATGCAGCCTGTTGAGGGCAATTTGCAGAGGCAGGCAGTCATCGACCAAGCCGGTGCTGGTTTTCTTGCTGGTCGAGTGCTGCTCCAAGATGTGGTGTGCAGCAATCGTGTTAGTAAACAACTCGCGGACGATGGCCAGGTCGGCCGTGCCGCCGTAGCACGTCATACCGTGATAGCCCTTGTCGGTGACGTATTCGTTCTCGGGCGAGGTGCTGGGGGCTGTTATCAGTTCCTGCGGGTTGTTGGGGTTCTCTACAAGCCAGTCAAGGCAGAAGTCGGCCGCCCCTTTCATCAGCGGGTAGGCCACAGTACGCAGGTAGTCGATGTCTTGCGTAAAGAGATACTTCTCCCACAGCGACTCCACAAGCCAGGCGCCGCCCATCGGCCAGTTGGCCCATTCCGGTTTCTCGTTCTTCTCACCCACGGGGTTGGCCATTGCCCAGATGTCGCTGTTGTGACCGGCCTGCCAGCCGCGGTGGATGCCGTAGTAGTTCTCGGCGGTGTAGCGCCCGTTCTCGGCCAGCGCCTTGACGAAGCCGTCTAAGGGCATCGCCATCTCGGCCAGGTTGCAGTTGAAGGCGGGCCAGTAGTTCTCCTCCAAGTTGATGTTGATGGTGTAGTTGCCGCGCCACGGTGCCCACTGATGCGGATTCCACAGACCCTGCAGATTAGCAGGCACGGCGGGAGGGCGCGAGCTGCCGATGAGCAGGTAACGGCCGTACTGGAAGTAGAGCGTCTCCAAGTAGCGGTCGGCCTCGGTGTGCCCCGTGTTGTAGGCCTTGACAAGGGAGTCGGTGGGGAGACCGTCACAGTGAGACGGCATAGCTGACAGGCTGAGGGAAGTACGGGTGAAGAACTGACGGTAGTCGGCGATGTGGCGTGCGCGTACCTGCTCATAGGTGACGTTCTGTGTGTGCCAGGCGCGGTTGGCGGCCAGTTCGATGTAAGGCTTGCCCTCTCTCACGGGATGGCGGTCGAAGCCATTGAAACTGGTGGCGTTGACGATATAGACGGTGGCCACGCTGACATCCTGCAGGCGCAGCGTCGAATCGGCACTGACCACCTGGCCGTCCTTGTGGTCCACACGCACAATGGTGCAGAAATGGATGGTGCTCTGCTCATCGCCGTCGGCATGGCCTGTCATCGTCAGCTGTCCGCGGGTTGCCTTTGTCTTGTGCGGCAGGATGGAGTTCAGCTTCAGCTCGAGGTTGAGCTGCTTCGGCTTCGATGCCGTCAGGCGGATGGCGATGAGGCTGTCGGGAGCCGAGGCTAAGTATTCGCGGCAGTAGCTCACATCACCTATCTTATAATACGTGCGCGCGAGGGCGGAGTCGAGGCTCAGCTCGCGGCGGTAGCCGGTGGGTTGCCACTCATTTGTAACAGTCGGGACGATGCGCAGTGTGCCGAGGGGCTGATAGTAGCAGGAGTTGTGGCCCTGCACGTGCAGCTGGAGGGAGTCGGCCAGGCGGTAGTCCTCGTAGAAGAGGGCCTTGCGGATGCTGGAAATCCAGCGCGAGGCGCCAGCGTCCTCCTGTCGGTCAATGGGCTGGCCCGTCCACAGCGTGATGTCGTTCAGCTGCACGATGTCATGGGCAGGGTCACTGTAGACAAGGGCGCCGAGACGCCCGTTGCCGATGGGCAGGGACTCCTCGAAATAGGTGGCGGGCTTGTCAAACCAAAGCCTCATCGGAGGCTGCGCAGCCTGCGTGCCGATGGTCGTCAGGCAGGAGAAAAGAAGTAAAAGTCGTTTCATGCCACAAAGTTACTCTTTTTTTTCATCTATCAGCAATAAAATGAAAAAAACTTCGTAAATTTGCAAACGAAAATCTACTAAAACGATGAAGAAGCTTATAAAAAGCCTGTTACTGCTGATGCTGCCAATGGTTGCCTTGGCAAAAGTGAGCGTGGAAAACCTCAGAGTGGAGAACCTCGTGGAGCCGTTGGGCATCGGCACGGCGACGCCGCACTTCTCGTGGATCATCACCAGCGATGAGCGCGACGTGGTGCAGACGGCCTACCACCTCATTGTCAGCAACGGCGACAAAGAGGTGTGGAACAGCGGCGTGGTCAACAGTGCCCAACAGCTATGGATAGTCTACGGCGGCACACCCCTACGCTCGGCCACTCACCTGACATGGCGCGTCAAGGTGACGACGAACAAAGGTGAGACGGAGTGGAGCGCCCCGCAGCGCTTCAGCATCGGCCTGCTGACCGAAAGCCAGTGGGGCGGACGGTGGATAGGACTGGAACAGCTGCAGGAGGGCGAGGTCAGCGGAGAGGTGCACAGCCGCCTGGCAGCACGCTACCTGCGGCAGACATTCCGCCTGAACGGTAAGCCGGTGAAACGCGCCACGGCCTACGTCACCGGTCTCGGCTTCTACCGGCTCTTCGTCGGCGAAACGGAGGTGGGCGCCGACGATGTGCTGAAGCCCGCACCCTCGGATTACCGCAAGACCATCTACTACAACACCTACGACGTCACCGACTGCATGGC
>JAEEGK010031833.1_pt1 | contig 10366 bp, 5 predicted proteins | sample 8958771 | NCBI WGS metagenome assembly JAEEGK01 (sample SAMN16246547, study PRJNA631951) | gut metagenome | biome: gut microbiome; feature: rumen; material: SC-attached | host: Bos | place: Iran: Karaj | collected 2018-10 | reverse complement strand
CTAATATTCATAAAAGTATAAATACTTTAGTATATGTTTTAAGAAAAATTTATAAAGGTGAATTTTTTTCATCTGAATTTGATGTTTATTATACACCTTTAAATAAATATATGGAAAATTGGATATTTGCTTTTCATAATATTATAAATAATTTTATAAACGGTGATAAAATAGATGATTTATTTGAAGTTAATTATAATAATGAAGTTAATGATTTATATCAAACTATGTGTTTATCAAAAAAAGAAATTAGAATATTTATAGATAAATATAAAAAGATTAATGATTTATGTCAAAAAGAAGATAATACTGAATATGAACAATTATATTTTAATATTGATTCTATTTTAAAAGAAAATGAAGAAGAAAATGAAATAGAAAAATTTTATATCTTTAATCATTATAATTTTAGTGAATATAGAAATAATATTTTGAAAATTAAACTAAAAAAGGAAATAAATATTGAATTTAATTATATGGATCTAAATGAAGATTTAATAGTTCAAAAACAATATGAATTAGTTGATGGTATAAAAAATTGTGTAAAGCATGTTTTAATTAATATCCCTAATTTGACATTTAATTCTAAAAATTATGCATTTGAATTATTATTTAAAGAAATTAATAAAAATATTAATTATCATCAAATTAAACAAACATATTTATTGAATAATATTCCTTTAAATTGGTATAGCAAATTTATAGATAAAAATATGGTTGTTCTTCCTGAAGAATATAAAAAAGATAATTTTTATAAATTATATGATGAAATAGAAAAAGAAACTAATGATTTTAATTATCAAATTTTAAATAAAAGCACAATATATACAAATGAAATGTTATCAGAAATTACTGAGCTTAAAAAAAATACATTATTTTATAAACATCAATTAAAAGAAATTAAAAAATTGGAATTAAATACCAAAATATATTTTTTTATTGAAAATAGTAAACCAGAAGTTTGTTTATTACAAAGAAATATTTATAATATTAATTATGCTTTTAAATTATATAATATTACAAATAAGCCAATAACTCAAGAAATGATGAATGAAAATGAAAAAGAATTAATCTTAAGTACAAATGATAAATGTATCCATAGTATAATTGAAAATTTGCAAAAGACTAATAATGAAATTAAAAAAAATTTTGGGTATATGAAAAAAGAAGGTCATTGTCAAACTATTGATGATTTTATTACTAAAATATTATTTAGTAGACATAGTATAACAGAAGATATATTAAATAAATATTTGCATAAAGGAGAAAAAAATATTCAAAATGATACAAAAGTTAATAAAGTAGTTGAAAGTTATTTTGAAATTTTAGAAAAATATATTGAAACAAATTTTAATCAATTTTTTGAATCTAAAAATCCTAAAAAATTTGAATTAAAAAAAGAAGAATTTTTAGTTAAAATTCAAAGTTATATAATGACTAAAATATCAATAAAATTAAGTAGTTTTTTAAAAGAAAAATTTGAACAAAAGCAAAAAAATATAGAAAATTTATTTACTGATAGAACTTTTAATGAAAAATGTAAAAGATTGTCAAAATATGGTGATGAATTAATAAATTATTTGGAAATTAAAAAAGATGATATTAATATAGATTGTATGAATATTGCAATAGATTATTTATCTAAAATGGATAAAGAAAAATATTGTAATAATATTATTGAAAAATTTTCTAAAGCTATTAATGTTATAGTTAATATGTTAATGTTTACACAAGAAAAAAAAGAATCAAGTATAGATGATTTTTTACCTATAATTGTTTATTTATGTATTATGTCTAATCCTCAAAATATGATTACTAATTTTTGTAATTGTATTTATTTTTTAACTAATAAACAAAGTAATCAAAATATTGGCTTTAATTTGGCTAATATTGAAGGATGTATTAATTATATTATAAATTTAAATGAAAATAATATATTTAATAAAAATTATAACAATGAATAAAATTTTGTTAAATAAAAAATTAATTATAAATATATATTATTATTTAATTTAATAATATATATAATAATAAGTTTTTTATCAATAAAATAATTTGAAAAAATTTAAGTTACTTATTATATTTAAATTAAAATTTTATAATAAATAATAATAAATTAATATTTTAAAAAACTTTTTTTTTTAAAATTTTAAATTTTGTATTTAAAATTTTAAATATCAAATTATAAGATTTCAATATAATTAAAAATAAAATAGATTTAAATAAATTTTTTAAATAAATTTTTTTAATTTAAGCATATATTTATGTCAATTTATTTTAAATTATTTAGTTAAAAAAGAAAAACTAATAAAAAAATCATAATTTTATAAAATGATAAAAAAAATTCAGAACAATCAATAGTAACATCTTCAGCATCACGCAACATTTTTTTATATTCTTTAATAGATGATAATTTATCATAAATAGGAGTAAAAAGTCTAAAACCTTTACCATTTATTTTAAAATTAACTTCACAACACTTGATATTTTCTATTAAATCTCCTTTTTTTTCATTTTCAATACAATCATTAATTTTGTCACCATCATTATTATTGCTCTCTTCATTGCCACTATTATTGCTATTCTCATTGTTACTATTACTATTGTTATCCTCATTGCTATTATTATTGTCATCATTATTATTTTGACAAAATATAATATTTAAAAGATAAAGAAAGAAAAAAATAAAAATAGTAGATTTAAGTTTCATTAAGAATCAAAAAATAAATTAAATAATAAAAAATAAAATATTTAAATAAATTTATATAAAATATTTTTTTTAAATTAATTATGATTTTTAAAATAATTTGAAAATATAAAAAAAGAATTTCTTTTTTTTTATTTTTTAATATCAAACTATAAATTAATATATTAAAAATTATATTTAATAATAAATTTTTCTTACTTAAAATTTTCATTTAAATGATTATTTAAATTAATTTCTTCTTTATTTTTTTTATCTAAATAAGTATTATTTCCATATAAATTTAAAAATGATGGTATATTTATATTGTTATTATTTATAGAATTATTTAAATAGGTTGTTGCATTAAAATTAGGATTAATTGATTTCATTATATGATTATTTATAGGAATCATTGGTAAGTTTAAATTATTTTTCATTAAAATTGAATTTCTTATATTAGAAACTTTCATATCAACTTCAGATTTAGGAACATCTTTCATATTTATATAATTTTGAATTTCATTATATATAGAATTTAAATCATTAACTTTTTTATTATTAAAATAGTTTCCACCATTATCTTCTGGTTTAAAGGGACAATCCATACTTACATGACCCTTATCACCACAATAAATACATTTAATTTCAATTTTATTAAATTCTCCCAAATTATTTGGGCATTCCCAACTACTATGACCTTTTTCTCCACAATATTCACAAGCTGGTTCTTTATTATTATCATTATTTCTATTAACTAATGATAGAGAATTTTTTGCTTTATTATATTCAGATGAATTTTCATCTAAATAAGGAGAAATTAATTCAACTGCTTTTTCTATGTCTTCATCATTATTTCCGATAATTAAAATATGAAGTGGTTCATTTTGGCTTAAATAAACATAATTACTTGAATATGTAGAATTTGACCAATTTGAACCTTTTCCTCTAATTGCAATTTTACAATTTGAAATTTTTTCAAATCTCTTTTGAGTTTCTCCCTTATATCCAATTAAATATTTTGTGAAATTATATTTATCATTATTTTGTATATAAATTTTTTTTAATTTTTTTGGTGGTTTATAATCATTTGGAGGTTGATAGTTTTTATCATATTTCATTAATTCAAAAATTATATTATTTTTTTCATTTATATATTTTTCTTTATACATCATTATTCTAGTATTTATTCTTTTTCCTTTTCCATCATAAATAGGTTCAGGGGATTCTTCTCTTAAATCTGGATCTTCTTCTTCAAAATCACACTTTTCTAATCTTAAATTTATATCTTCTAATCTTTGTTTTCTTAATAACATTTCAAATTCATTAATATTTATATCTTTTGGAATTTCATTTACCATACAAGGTGTAAATGTTTTTGATGATTCAAATCCCCAATGACTTTTTTTTATATTGAATTGTTTTAAAATTGAATCTTCTTTATTCCTTTCCCATCTAGTTTTTCTATTTAAAAATTCAGTATTTTTTGGTAATATTATCAATTCTTCATTTTTATTTGATTTATTATTTTCTTTATTTTCATCGATATTATTAATGATTATATTGTTAGACATTTAATAAAATAATATAAATAATATAAATTATAATCATAATAAAGAATTATAATATTATATAATTTCATTATTAAATTGTTTGCTTAAAGAAAAATTTTTAAAATATTATTTCAAATATTTATTTATAAATAAATATTTAAAATTAAATATTTGATAATATATTTTTTAAATATAAGATAATATATTGTTATTTATAATTCTTATTATATATATATATATATTATATATTAAAATAATTAATTATTGAACATTAATAATATATAATAATAAATAATAATTTATTTATAAATTTTTAAATTAAATTATTTCATAATTTTTATAAATTTGTCTAACATTTTCCATAAATACTACTGGATTTGATTTATCATATTCTTGCTGGATTATATTATCTAATGAATCAAAAATTTTTCCACTTAATTTTTTAATTATCCTTCTATCTTTATATCTCTCAATTTTTTTAAAGGTTCTATCACATTCATCAAAATCATATTTATAATTAATTGGTAAAGGAAAAAATATATGAAATATTGTGGGTCCTATAAAGGCTTTCCAATTAAATAACCAACCATTATTATATTCATTTATACAATCTTCACTATAATCACTTTTATTACAAATAATATAATATTTCTCAATAAAAACATTATTGATACTTTCATAATATGTTATATTATTAATACCATAAACAACTTGACTTAAAACTAGTTTAAAAACAAAAACAAAAACTATAGTAGTTATTATCCCTAAAATATTTATTAATATTCTTATAATAAAGAAAATTTTTAAACTTATTTCATTTTTATAATAATTTATAAAACCAATATAATAATGAATTCCAAATATCATTAACCATATATTAAAATTAATGAATAGTTGTAAATTTTTATATCCTACACATTTATTGGTAAATACACAATGATGATCTCTTCTTAAAATACACATATTACATTGACTACAATGTGATGTTCTTTCAAATTTTAATATTTGATTATTTTTATCTCCACAAAATAAACAATTTTTATTATATTTTTTTAACAATTTTTCAGAAATAATTCTTTCATGATTATCTGATATTATTTTGCTAATGTTTGTTTGAGAAGGATTTTTAAATAATAAAAATAAATAAATTATCATAGTATAATAATATAAAAGATGTGAAAAAAATTTAAAACTTTTTTTATTTAAATCTTTTTCAAAACATTTATAAAATATTGATACACAAAAAATATAATCTAATAAAAAGCATGTTAAAAAGAAAATAATAAAACCATTTTTTTTTAATACTTTTTGAATAAATGGAATTTCTTTTATAAATTTATTCATATTATATTTAATTTTAATATATAAATATTTTTATTTTATTTAAAAAAAAAATAATTTTAAAAATTATATTTTAAATTCAAATTTATAAATTTTAAATTTTTAAAAATGAATCTTAAACCACAAATTCCAAAAAAAACTAAACAAAATAAAAATCTAAATAAAAAAAATCTTCGATTAAATAAATCTTCTCAAAGTTTAAATCAAAATTCAAATTCATTTATTGTTTTAAAAGATGGAACAATAAAAAGAAGAAGACATAAATTATCTTATAAAGAAATTTATTTAGATAAATTAAATTATGTTCCAATTGAAATTCATTTGCGTAAAAATTCAGAAAATTCAAATTATTCAAATTCAAGTAGAGCTAAAACAGTTGGAAATTCAATAAGTAAAAGTTTCAATAGATTAAATAGTGTCAAATATAGTAATAAAATAAGGGAAAAAGAATTTGAATTATTTAAAAGAAAAAATAGTAATTCTAATAAAGATTTATTTGATGATATTTCTAGTGAAAGATATGAAGATTTCGATAATAATAATAATGATAATTTTATTGATAATCAAAAATTAAATAAAAAAAATAACAAAGAAATGTCTAAATTTGAAATAGATGAAAATAACCTATCAAATATAAGCAATAATAATTATTATGAAGATAGTTTAAATAGTAAAAAATTAAGTAATGCAAGTAGTATAAATAATACAATAAAAAAATTAGAAGATAAATGTAATAATAGGAAGGATAATAAGATTAATGATAATAAAATCATAAATAAAATTTATAATAAATTAAAAGATAATGATTTGGAAAAAGAAATGAATAAAAATTATAAAGTAAATAAATATAGTAATAATAGTTATAATGAATATATAAATAAAGATAAAAAAAATAATAATATTTTAAATTATAATAATAAAAAAGAAGTAAAAAATAAAAATAATTCAAATAATGATGAAAATAAAAATAATTTGAAGTCAAAAAATAATTCATTATCAATAGAACAAAATATAAATATTGAATCAAATACATTAAAAAAAGAAAATAAAATTATAGAAAATAAAAATGAATTTTCAATTCTTACAAATTTTAATAGTAAAGCTACAAATAATACATATGAATCAAATAAATCAAATCAAAATGTTAATATTAATGTTAAAAATGAATCAATAATTTCCGATAATTTAGAAAATAATAAATTTAATGTTAACAAAAATAATAATAAAATGAATAATAAAGTTGAACTAAAAATAATAAATGAAAAAAAATTTGATAATAATGAAGAAGAAAAAAATAAAATAAAAAATATTATCAAAAATAATAATGAATATGTTGAATTACCTTTATTGAAACAACAAGATAATGAAGAAGAATACGATTCAAATTACAATTCTAATAAAAATAATAATTTAAAAAACAGTAACAACAATCAAATTAGTCCTAAATTTCCTGATAATGAAAATAATGATACAAATAATAAAAATAAAAATGAAAAAGAATATATTAGCCCAAATAAAAATAAAGAATTTATTAATAATAATAATTTTACATTACAAAAAGTTGATAACGAAAAAGATGATAAATATGGAAATATTAAATCAAATGAATTTAATATAAATATAGAAATAAATAATAATAGTAAAGATAAAAAAGAAAAAATAAATATAAATAAAAGTGAAGAAAATAATTTAATAAATATAATCAATTTTAATAGTAATGATAATTATAATTATAGTGATAATAAAGAATTTAAAAATGAAAAAAGTAAAAAAAAAATTGAAAATATTATTGAAAATATTAATGATAAAAAAATTAATAATAAAGAACATTTAAAAGAAAAAATAAATAATTTAAAAAAGGATAAAAGTTTATGTAGCAATGAAATTGATATTAAAAATATGAATTTTTTAAATGAAAATAATAAAACCGAAAGAGAAAAAATTGAAACAAATTCTAATTATAAATGTTTAAATTTAAACGAATATAATGAAAAATATAGAAATAAAATTTCACAATCTTCTCCAAATAAAAAAAATAATTTACAAAATAATTATAATCCATTTAATTATAAAATCCCAGAAAATTCTTTTAAAATAGAATATAAAGAAAATAATATAAACAATTTTATAAATGAAAATAATAAAAATAATAAAGAAGATTTATTTAAAGAATCAAATGAAGAAGATATGAATAAATATAGTATTGAGAAGAAAGATTATGAGAATGAAAATGATTATGATGAAGAAACAGTAAATTCATATAATAATAAAAATAATGATATATTAGTATTAGGAAAAGACATTATAAAAGAAGAAGAAAATGAAGGAGAAGAAGAAAATTTAAAAAATTCAAAAAATAAAAAAAATATAAATAAGAAAATTTATAATAAAGAAGAAAAAGAAGGAGAAAAAAATAATATAAAAAATAAAAAAAAAATAAATATAAATAATAATAAAAATAATTTATCTGTTAATTGCAAAAAAGAAGTAAAAAAAATAATTAATGAAGAAGATAATATTAATAATAATTTAATTATAAACTCTAATTTAAAAAAAATAGAAAAAAATATAAAAAATAATATTGATAACAAACTAAATTTTAATACAATAAAAAATCAAAAAAAAGTATCAGAAGAAATTGAAAATAAAAATTTAGATAATTTTAAAAACATTAATTCAAGAAATATGTCTAAATTATTTTATATCAACAATTTAAATAATAATAATAATGTTAGCAATGAAAATATCTATAAAAATAATATAAAAATAAATATTAGTAACAAAGATTTAAATAATAAAGTTGAAGAAAATAAAATAAATAATGATAAAAAAAAAACACAAAGTATAAATTTTACAGAAAACATAAATCAAATTTATAATAGTAATATAAATAATGATAATTTGAAAACAAATTCAGAAAGATATTTTTTAAGTCCTGAAAATAAAATAGAAATAAGTTATTTAATAAAGAAGGATTTTATAGATGATTTTACATCTCCTCCTTCATTAGATGAAGAACATATAAAGCAATATTTAGAAATAAATAAAGATAACAATTTTGAAATAAAAAATATATCGAAAAATAAAAAATTTGAATATAGTAAAGAACAAAGTTTTAATTTATTAAATAATAATAAATCATATCAAAAATTAAATGAAAATATAAACAATAATAATATAGATATTGAAATAGAAAATAATTATGATAACTGTAAAGAAACAGAATATAATATAAAAGAAACAAATTTTATTGGAATCAAAAATAATAAAATTAATAAATTAAATTATGAAGAAGAAGAAAAAAAAATAGAAAAATTAATAAATAAAATAAAAAGAGAAAAAAAAAATGTAAAAAATTTTAATGAATTATGTGAAGAAAAAAAACAAAATTTAATAGATTTAAGAAATAAAAAAATTATATTAGAAAAATTAAAATATAAAATAAATAAAAAAAATATTATAAATAATTTAGAATTAAATAATTTATCTGAAAATAAAGAAGAAAAAATTACATATAATGATTTAGTTAAAAAAACATATAGAAATAATAACACTAATAATAATCTTAATGAAAAAAAAATATTTTTAAATAAAAATATATCATATGGAGTATTTGAAGAAGTAATAAAAAAAATGAATTTAAAAAATAGACAAATATATAACAAAAATAAATATGAAAATGGAAATGGAAATGATATATTTGAAAAATCAAATGAACTAAATTTAAATAATATAGATTTATCAAAAAATGAAATAAAAGAAAAGAATATAAATAAAAATATATTTTTAGATAAAAATAAAATAAATAGTTTTAAAAATAATATAATAAATAAAAATAAAAAAATTTTTCTAAACAATAAATATTTCAATAATTATAGTTGCAAAAATATAAATATTCAATCTAATACTCCTAATCAAAGTACAATTTATTTAGAAAAAGTAAAAGAAGATATAAAAAATTTTAAAAATAAAAATGATTTAAATAAAAAATCGGAAAAAAATATTAAATCAGAGAATAATAGAAAAATTTTTATTTATAAAAAATATGATGAAGGTTTTATAATGCCAGTAAATACAATAGAAAAAATAATAAAAATAAATAATTAAAAAATATTGTAAAAAAAGATATATATATATATATTTAAATTATTTTAAAAAAATATTTAGGATTAATAAATAATTTTAATTTAATTAATGGCTGAAAAAAATTTTATAATTTCATATAAATATAATAAATGCTATAGTTATAATTTTAATCATGAAATATTCTTTGAATTTTTAATAAATCAATTTGACTTTATGTCATCTACACAGCCATATTATTTAATTCAAAAAACTTTATTTCCATTTATTAAATTAGATAAAGGATATATAATTGAAAATAAATATATTCCTTTTTATAAAATATTGACTGCTGAAAAAATAGAAGAAAATACATCATTTAAGAAAAAATTAAATAGAATCTTTTATATAAAAAATTTTAAAAATCAATCATTGTATTTTCAAATTCTATATACATTATATGATAATACATGTGAAAATAAAATGGTTATATTATTTGAAACTGATCTTTTAATAAAAAAATATGAAGAAAAAAAAACAATAAAATTATATCATGATTATATCAAAAATGTGAAATCTCCTTTCTATAAATTTTTAGAAAATTTTTATAAGGTAAATATGAATAAAATATCATATATTTATGAATCAATTTTAATTTATTGTTCACAACAAAAAATATATAATTATATAAATAATATTGAAAATATAATGAAATTATATTATTTTA
>JAEEGK010031832.1_pt1 | contig 10366 bp, 8 predicted proteins | sample 8958771 | NCBI WGS metagenome assembly JAEEGK01 (sample SAMN16246547, study PRJNA631951) | gut metagenome | biome: gut microbiome; feature: rumen; material: SC-attached | host: Bos | place: Iran: Karaj | collected 2018-10 | reverse complement strand
ACTGAAGTCTGTTGCGGCAGATGAACCTGTTCCCAGAATAGCTGGTTGAGCTGTCTGAAAGGAGTGTGATGCGATTGCTATTCCTAAGAGAACAATAACCGCGATGATGCTTACTTCGACGCCTACACTAATTCGCTGTAAAGCTTGCTTTTTATGCCTCTGCCTGTAATTACCGTAACCCGGCTTTTTTCTCGTTGTTCTCATACCACGACAGAAAAGATCCATCTGACTGGATCACTTGAAGACACACTCAACTGTTTCATTTGTGGATCTCATTTCAATCGCTCGCACAGGGGCAGGAGCTCTTCCAGACGGGCGACGATGCGCTTCTGCTCGGCAAGCGGTGGGAGGGGAATGGCTATATTCCCAACCTGATTTGGGCTTATGTGCGGAACGCTTATACCGGTTGTCTCTCCGCCCAATGGGTCTTTCAGTAACGAAGATCGAAGGAGAAGGGCAATAAATGGACTTGTTAATCCACCAAGGCCCTTGATGCGTAATACTCGTTGTACCAAATAGGTTTCCTCTTCTTCGTCAAAGATTGCCACGCGTGTGCCATCAGAAATCCACGGGCGATCCAATCCTAACAAAACATCCCCCGGTGCTAATTTATAATCACGTACTCGATCTGAAACGGTATCGACGTATACAGTTTCTTTCCAGCGAACATCATTAACACCAAGGTTAATTCCTCTCAAAAGCCGATATTTACCTTCGGTCTTAAAATCCTCACTTTTGAATGCAAACCCCGAAAGCATGTCTGTAACTGCTGACAGCCGTACCCACTTCCAGCTCTCCGGAACATCAAATGGTATTTCATCCTCTGCAATCTCCGGCAGGGGCTTTTCTTTTTTGATCTTCCCGGCTTTGATCAGCGCCTGCTTTTCGGTCTGAATCTGTTTGTACAGTTCCTCACCAGTGCCTTCTTCAGAGCACTGCTCCACCAGCTTGCCCTGGATGGCCATCTGCAGGATGGATTTCTGCATATCCCCGGGGAAGCGCTTGTTGAAGTCCTCCAGACGTGTCCATGCCTGTTCATAGCGCTCGATCAGCGGCAAAAGCTCTTCGATCTTTGCCACAATGCGCTTCTGCTCGGCCAGCGGAGGAAGAGGCATTTTCAGTTCATGGAGTGCATTTGCCGATAAACCTTGAATCGCAATCCCTTTACCGGCTATCATCCCTGCATTCTTATAGAGATAAAAGCAATAGTAGAAATATCGAACTGAGACCGACCCATACGCCCGAAGCCTGTGAATATGGTTTTGTATCCGCATCGGATAATCATAAGGCCATATAGCAGAGCGACCGTAATCACCGCCCTCGCAAACCAATAGATCTCCTTTTTGAACCGTGCATTTCTCAACTTCCGATTCTGTAAAAGGCATTTCCTTTAGCTTTTCGAGTTCAAAACGATCCCAATACAGATTAGAGGTTGTGATATATGTCATCGGCGTTCCGCTTTTATCAGAACCATTCAGGGCTTTGCCTGTATTATGCTGGAACAAATCCCCAACATAACACCACATCCAGCTCTCCGGAATATCGAAAGGCTTTTCATCCTCTGTGATTTCCGGCATGGGCTTCTCTTTTTTGATCTTTCCGGCGTTGATCAGCGCCTGTTTTTCCTGTTGAATCTCTCGGTATAGATCTTCCGCTGTGCCTTCCTCCGGGCGTTGCTCGACGAGCTTCCCTTGGATGGCAAGCTGAAGAATACTGGTTTTCAACTCCTGGGGCGTCATAATTCAGCCCCTCCCAGCTTGGCGGTGATCTCAGCCAGCACCCGGTCAATCTCCGCGTTCAGGGAAGCACGCTCCTCCTGATAGCGCTGAATCAGATCCATAGGCGCAAGGATCTCCTCTTCCTCATGGGGGAAGCCGCACTGATCCAGATTGTAGCCCAGTTCCCCCGAAAGCTGCTGCACGGTGTATTTCTTTGCTTTGTCGAAGCCGTCCACGCTAATCTCCTGGCGGTTATTCCACCATTCGATCACCGGGACAAAATGCTCCAGCTTCATAGGCTTGGTCTTGGAGAAATGCTTATAGCCTTCCGGCATGTCCAGCCGATAGAACCAGGTCTCAGTGGTAGGGCCGGTACGTTCAAAGAACAGAATATTGGTCGTGATTGAGGTATAGGGCGAAAAGACGCTGCCCGGCATACGGACGATCGTATGAAGGTTGAACTCCGACAGCAGCTTCTTCTTGATGTTGATTTTGGCATTATCAGTACCGAACAGGAAGCCGTCAGGCAGGATTACGGCGGCGCGGCCGTTCTCTTTCAGCCGATACATGATGACAGACATGAAGAGGTCGGCGGTCTCGGAGCTGGCCAGATCAGCCGGGAAATGGTTTTTGACCTCAGCCTTCTCGCTGCCACCATAGGGTGGATTCATCAGGATGACGTCGAATTGATCGTCGACTGTGTAGTCCAGCACGTCCCGCAGCAGGCTATTGTCATGGAACACCTGGGGTACGTCCAGATCGTGCAGCAGCATGTTCGTGATGCAGAGCATGTACGGGAATTGCTTTTTCTCGATGCCATAGATGGACTGGCCGAATTCAGCCCGGTCCTCGGTGGTCTTCACTTCTTTTTCCAGCTCTTTCAGCCAGCTTGTCAGGAAGCCGCCGGTGCCGCAAGCGAAGTCCGCCATCTTTTCGCCGATCCGGGGCTTGATCATCTGCGCCATGAACTCGGTGACAGCACGGGGCGTATAGAACTCACCGGCGCTGCCCGCGCTCTGCAGTTCCTTCAGAATGGCCTCATAGATCTCGCCGAAGGCGTGGCTTTCCTCGTAGTCGGAGAGATCCAGCTCGTCGATCACGTTGATAACTTGACGGAGCAGCACGCCGTCCTTCATGTAGTTGTTGGCGTCGGCAAAGGTAGTCTGCACGATGGCCTTCTTGATGGGCGTAGAGGCGTCTACCTTTACGCCCTCAATCAGAACATTGCCATTGCTGTCTTTGATATCGTTTCCCTTCAGTACAGGAAACAAGGTGTTGTTCACAAAGCTCAGCAACCGCTCGCCGGTCATAGCCGTGCCGGATTTATCGTCATGCGCCCAGTTTGCCCAGCGGCATTCCTCCGGGATGATGGAGGTATAATCCTCGTCATCGAACTCCCAGTCCTGTTCCTTGGCGTCATAGACTTTCAAAAACAGCATCCACGCAATCTGCTCGATGCGCTGGGCATCACCGTTGATACCGGCGTCATTGCGCATGATATCACGGAGCCGCTTCACAAAACCTGATAGATTGGCCATCGGCGTTACCTCATAGCGTTCCACTGCTGCAGCAGGGGAACGAACACGTCGTAAAACTTCTTGCTCCATTCTGCATGGAACTTCGCCATTTGTGTCCAGCTGGTCTCGTCGCTGATACCCACACCTGCGATATTGTAATCAACATAGGAGGATTTGCCCTCAAAGCGCCACCAGTTCAGGGGGATTCCCAATGCGGCTTCTATTTCATCTTTTCTGGCGAAGAGGTAGTCATATGCCGACTTGTTCACATCCCGGTTTGATTTCCCAAGCACCAATTCAACAGAGGCCCTGTTCATCTTAGCCTCGCAAACGATGGAGAAACCACTGATCCCGATTGAACCGTTGATCCAATATTGTTTACTTGTGGTCACATTCTTAAATGAGCCTTCGGGACCATGAGCAGTTTTTATATGCTCCAGAGCAAATGCCCAGTACCTCCGCCTTAGCTCAAAACGGGTTCCGGCTTCTTCTGCCTTTTGATCTGTATTTTGATCCTTCAGATAGAAGACCAACTCTTCCGGATTCTGACCATATGCTTTGAAGAACTTCCTTAGTATCGACAATTTGGTGCTGGTGCTGGTGTTCCGCTCAAGATAGATGTCCTGATCAATTTCCAAGGCACCGCGAAGATCCGCAGGATTGTCGCTAATGTAGTCGTTCAGTTCATCATCCGGGTTATCTGTATGTGCAAGAAGGGCCATCACAGATTTGTCTTCGGCATGGAGTATCTTTAAGATTTGTACCATCATGGTGATCCAACTGTCGACCGGCTGTTCCGTGTTCTTATAGCCGAAGCGTACAATTTCCCGCCCGCTGAGATCCACATCGTCTTCCAGAGTATAGGAATCAAGTTGCTTTTCTGCCGGCTGATAGGATGTAGCTGGCATAGGCCAGATATTCAATGCTCGGGAGACCAGCAGCTCACGGCGCTCTTCCAGTTCCGCTAGAGTCCACTTTTCTTGATTAGCGATCCAAGTGTTCATCCGCAGGCCGCTATAACGGAAGCCTTTGTCCATATCTCGTTTGTCGGCGAAGGAGTTGTTGCTGTATTTGGAATTATAAGCTGTCAGAGTAAGGTTTGCTAATCGATGTAGCCAGATTTCGTGGATATCTTCGTAATCGTCGCCAAGGGCACTGACCCATTGCGGCGTAAGATGCTGCGGCATAATGTGCTCAATGGAGTATGTGCCTTCATCGAGATGCCGGTATATATCTTTGTCTTCATCTATACCATAGTTTTCAAAGCGTTCAAAGATATAAGCCTTATTCTTGATGTTCATCGGATAAATCTGGCGGGTGCCCATTGCCTCAGCAAATTCATCGTCTTTTGGGAAACGACCTCGTTCAGGTTTGGAGAGCAGAGCATATTTGAATTTCTCCAAATAATCCGCTTCCGTTCCGTCAAACCGGATGATCTCCCGGTGAAGCATGAGAAAGATCTTGTTTAAGGCGTTTGTAGGTAAATCACATATACTCCTGCGGAAGAGATAGTTTTCTGTCAGGAGGAATACTTCTCTTACGTTCTGGAGAGAAAGTGCCGGAGATCCTTTTGCCATCATGCGCAGCACTTCAAGGAAGAACGGCCTGGTTATGGTAGTTTCCAGACGATTGAGCCGATATATACATGCATTCAGCTTTTTATCCTCGGTTCTGGCCTTGATCAGGATCTCATACCATTTTGCATAGTCGAGCAGGTCCTTCAGCAGATCTTCGGTCTCAATCTTGTTTTCCTCAACATAGGTTTTGAAAGTAACATATACTCTGCTTATTGAGGGGATTGCTTGCTGCTTCACGCTGAGGTAATCCCGCATAAATGAACTGACGTCGTAGTTTGTGCAGAGTTCGATCTTGTTCCAGTATTTTTCGTAGTAGTCGTTTTGCTCTTTTGACGGCAATCCCATCAGGATAAAGTTTCGGATCTTGTCGCCTTCGCTCAGGGCAAGGCCGGTGGAATTGAGGCTCTCAAAGATCAGCTGAGGATTATCGTCTTTGTTCAGGGTAATATTGATGATCTCAAGCTTGGTAATCGCAGCATAGAGCTCATCAATACTGATCTCTTCTTTTTGAATGCGGGAATAGAAATAGTTATAGTTTACCGTCAGATTTGAACCCTGAATATAGTCTTCTGTATCCTTGAACAGCCGGCCAAACGCTGTGCTGTCGTTTTTGACAGGCTTGAGTTTTATTCTGGTGTCTTCCTCCTGCCATTCATCTATCAGGTATGTCTTGTAGATCTTATCTGCTAGGTTAGATTGCGTAGGCGTGATAGTACCCGATTTCATCAGATTATACATGGCAAGCATCAACAGCGAAATCGTAGTAAGCCGCTGCTGTCCATCGATAATCAGATACTCGTTGAATTCACCATCACTATGAACGGATACAATGCTGCCGAAGAAGTGACTGGAGCGTCCTTTTCGGATAATGGCAATAAGATCATCGTAAAGCTGCTTACAGTTTTCGATGCGCCAATCATAATTGCGTTGGTACACGGGAATAACAAACCGCTTATCTGATCCTTGCATATAAGAGACAAGCTTCGCTTCAGAGCCCTTCATATCAACCTACCTCATCCAAATAAATCTCGTCTTCCAACTCCTGAACGGCCTTGATATATCCCGCTTTTCCACCAAAAAAGGAAGAAATCTTTGCTGGTTTGCCGTATTTCAGGAAAGGATCGAGTTTCAATATCTCGGTCTTTCCGATCTCATAAATACCGACGTTCATATACTTATCCAGCAAGGCTTCCAGAATCTCGCGGGCAACACCGCTGTATTTGCTGAGGAAATCCCGCTTCTTGACGTTGTTTGCCCGTTCTCTCCGGGTAAGCGGCTTCCTGTCATAAGCTACATGGCATATGAAATCAAAATCGTCCACATCGCTCATGCCTTGGTCCGCTTTCATCATCTCAAGATCAATCCCGCGTTCCATCAGCATATCCCGGATTCTTTCTTTTTTGGGATCACTACGCCATTCCTGGATAAAAGCGTCCAATGTGGCATACTCTCCACGAACATTTTCTTTTGTATAGTCCGTGATGCTTTCCTGCCGGAGAAGCTTGCCGTTGGCGTCATAAACGGACACCGTCTTGTGAATGACCTCAACCCTGCAACCATTCTTGTCAACGATAGGTTTCACCTTTGGAGGAGGGGGTGGAACAGGCGGGTCTGGAGGCGGATCGACCGGATCATCGCCGCCACCGGGATTCGGATTGAAACCCGGATCAACCTGGATAGGACCATCCCAATCAGGATCCGAGAACAGGCGTGTAACGTTACGGAAGTCCATAACCACGAAATGGGTCTTTCCTTCCTTTTCACGCAGCCTGGTCCCGCGTCCGATGATCTGTTTGAATTCCGTCATGGAGCCAATCATTTCATCCAACACAATCAGCTTTGTCATCTTGCAGTCAGCGCCGGTGGAGAGAAGTTTTGATGTTGTTGCTATAACCGGGTACTGCGCAGAAACGGAGATGAAATAGTCCAGTTTGCTCTTTCCGTAAATATCACTGCCAGTGATCCTGACGACATAGTCAGGATTCTTCTTTACCATGTCAGCATTCAGATTTACAAGGGCGATGCGCATCCGCTCGGCGGCTTCCTCCGTGGCGCAAAAAACGATCGTCTTCGCCATGCGATCCGTTGCAATTAGATAACGTGTGATTTCTGAGGCTACCTGCTGGATGCGATCTTCAATTACGATATTATAATCGTAATCGCTGTTGGTATAGATTCGATCCTCGATTGGATTACCGTATTTATCGAGTTGTCCTTTCCTTGGCCGCCATCCGTCGCCGATGTCTGTTGTGATGTTGATGACCTTGAAAGGGGCCAGGAATCCATCCTCGATACCTTCTTTCAGGCTATATGTATAAATGGGATCGCCAAAATAGGTGATATTGGAGATGTACTTTGTCTCTTTTGGCGTGGCAGTCATACCGATCTGTGTTGCGGAGCTAAAGTACTCCAGGATACGACGCCATCGGCTTTCTTCTTTTGCAGACCCCCGGTGACACTCATCCACGATGATAAGATCGAAGAAATCCGGGTTGAACAACTCTGAGAAATGCTCCTGATCATCATCGCCGACAAGCTGCTGATATAATGAGAAGTATACCTCATGAGACGTGATGGTGCTGCGGTCGTCTTTGGCAAAGTTGATCTTATGGATGACCTTCTCCAGCGGTGCAAAATCCTGCTGGATAGACTGATCAACGAGGATATTGCGATCAGCCAAGTATAGAATTTTCCGTTTCATCCCGCTCTGGAGAAGACGATAAACAATTTGGAAAGCCGTATATGTTTTGCCGGTGCCGGTGGCCATAACAAGCAGAATGCGATCTTGTCCGCTGGCGATGGCATCAACGGTGCGGTTGATGGCAATCCGTTGATAATACCGGGGGGGATAGGTGCTCTGACTGCTGTAATAAGGCTGTTCCAACACTTTTTCCTGATCCGGGGAGATACCCATACCGCCATTGCGTTCAGCTTTATAGCGGGCAATCAGTTCGGCTTCAGTAGGAAACTCATCCAGCCCAATCTCTCGTTCTAAGCCGGTTAGAAAGTCATGTTCCATGAACCCGTCGCCATTTGAACTGTACGCAAAAGGCAGATCAAGCATCTGTGCATAGGTCATTGCCTGCTGGAGGCCAAAAGAAATGGTGTGGTTATTGTCCTTTGCTTCGATTATGGCAATAGGATTATTAGCGTTCAGATAGAGAATGTAGTCTGCACGCTTAGGCTTTTCACGGAACACAAAATTTCCTTTAAGATTGATCTTGCCATCTGTGATCTGTGTTTCCATCGTAATCTTATGGATGTTCCATTTGGAGACGATGGCCGGCGTGATATACTGCAGCTTAATATCTTCTTCGGTCATCTGTTTTTTGTCCAGAACCATGCTCATCAGTATATCCTCCTTCCTCAATTATTACTTGGGTCCGGAATGATTTCCAAGATGTCATCAATAGTGCAGTTCAATACACTGCAAATCTTAACCAGCGTTTCAACACGAACATCCTGACCTTTGCCCATTTTTGCCATAGCATTCGTGCTGATTTTCGCTTCTTTTATCAGCCTGGTTTTGCTCCAATGCTTATCAATAAGAATGTGCCAAAGCCGATCATAACTGACTGACATAGTGTGTCTCCTTGTGTTCAGAGTCGCATCAACAATGCTTACAAACTACCAATGTATACTGTATCATACATTGTGGAGATTTTCAAATTGGATTTGCATTTTGCAACTGAATACGGAGGCCCACTATTTTCCTCAAAACTGAATCACCTGAGTTTCAATCCATAGAGCACTGCTATTCGACCTGGATTTACCTCGTGCGACAACACAATTCTGCTGAGCCTATTCTATAGTGTAAATCAGAAGGTGTCCCATAAACCGAACACCATAAGTTCTGCTGCTTACTGCTGCTTATCGCTGCTTATACCACCCCAGGCGCGCAGTTGCTCATGTGCTCTGGTTCCGGTTGAAAGGGATACCCAAAACGAAAAACCGCCCCAGGTGCCGCATCACTATTGCGGTACCTGGGGCGGTCAGTACTGGGGTTAAGCTATTTAACGATTATCCGTTGAGTTCGTTGGGGATGCCAAACTGATGTAGAAGCTCAGAAAGGGTCTTCCTGTAGTCTTTTTCGTTCTTCAGGAACTGAGGCATGAACGGTTCACTGGTGTTGTAATCCAGGTAGATGCTCACGAGAACAGAGGTTGCGAGTGCTTCGACCACATCAGGAGAGCATTCATCTTCCACACGCCTTATCGTTTTCCCAAGATCGGCAACCAACTGCATCCACGTCTTGAAGTACTCCTCATCTTCCAAAAGATTAAACTCGCTCAACCAATCACGAACAGAATGGGTCTCGGAGGCGTCTCCGCAAGTCGGCTTCTGGAAAATGTATTCGACTTTGGCATTCAGGATGTTTTTGCTTCCGTTTTTCGGAGCCTTCATGCTTCGGCCGAGCGGATACAGAGCACACACTGTCGGCTTGGATTTGTGAATGGAACACTTCTGATTCTTGAGAAACGGGCATCGTTTTACGCTGCCTTGCGGGAGGAGCCGGACGATTACCATTCTGGAGGACTGCCCTAAATAGGTGTCACAGTACTCCGAGACGATCTCGGCCGGAGCCTTATTGAGCGCTTTCGCAATACGGTAGACGTCCTGCGGGTTGAGCATGATGTCTTCCCTATGGGTACAGCACTTCCCACACATCTTGCAGTGGAAGCGGAAGGTGTCATCAAGGCCGACGACCATGCTGTCGTAGTTGTCCATAATGGTTTTCAGGCGATTATCCATGGATTGATTCCTTTCTTTACTTTTCCCAGACGAAGTTCCCATACTCATCCTCGACGATGATGGGCTCTCCGTCGATATCTGTCGCGGCACCGAAGTCAGCGTCCATATATGCAGCTTCAGCGGATTTCTTCGCTTCTTCGAGATCATTTGCGGTTACCGCTGCAATAAAACGGGCGTCGATCTTATAGGTGACATAGAATCTTTTAGGTTCAGGCTTCTCCCTGGTTGGTTTATCCATTGCCATGCCGGTCATCCTCCGCACTCAGCGCTCTCGTAACCAGGCTTGATCTTCGCATCCGTCAGCATTTTGCAATACTTCACGAAGATATCCGATAGAGAAGCATCCGTGAGAATGCGCTCTTCAGGGGTGAGAACTGACCACGGATACGCTGGCTCGTACAAGAGATAGTAGTTGGTATCGAAATCCTCTGCTACAGTGAGCCGGATATTCTCCAGTTCGGAGATGACCGCAGCCATGATAGGAGCGATCCCTATGTTCCCATACTCATCTTCGTAGTCTTTCAAGGTTTCGAAAGAGACGCTCTCCCAAGTCTCATCGATATCTGTGATCCATTCCTGGATTTCTTTGGCGAAGGCGGGAGCCTGCCTAATGAAATTGACCAGGCGGTCTTTATCCGTTGCGATGAGATCAGTACGGATTCCGTATCCATCAACGGACCAATAGTGATAACTCATATTCTTTTCTCCTTTGAACAGAATGATAGTCAGTGATAGTGATTGGGGTTATTCCATCGTGAGGCTTTTAAAAGGGAAGTATTTCAAGGCCGAAATCTTGCCATCG
>JAEEGK010031830.1_pt1 | contig 10367 bp, 7 predicted proteins | sample 8958771 | NCBI WGS metagenome assembly JAEEGK01 (sample SAMN16246547, study PRJNA631951) | gut metagenome | biome: gut microbiome; feature: rumen; material: SC-attached | host: Bos | place: Iran: Karaj | collected 2018-10 | reverse complement strand
CCTTGAACAACATCGCTAAGTTGATGAAGAAGCTCCCGAACGTCAACCTCGAAATCCAGGGCCATACCGACGATACCGGTAAGGAAGAAAGGAACAAGGTTATTTCCGAACAGCGTGCTCAGGCTGTTGTCAAGTACCTCGTCAAGAAGGGCATTGACAGCGAACGTCTCCGCGCAGTCGGTTACGGTTCCGATAAGCCGATCGCAGATAACAAGACGAAGAAGGGCCGCAAGCTCAACCGCCGTGTTGAACTCGTTCCGTTCGAAAAGTAATCTTCGAATCTGACTGAGAACTAAAAAGGGGCGTCCGCAAGGACGCCCTTTTTGTATATGCTGAATGTTATTAGTTGCAGTGAATGTGCGGCGTAATTGAAGAAACAGCGCAAAAAAAAGCGCACGGATAATCCATGCGCCTTTCTAAATAGAGATCTTTATAAGTAAATGTGGGGTGTTTTAATTAATGATATTGTTGTCGTATGGCAGCGAGAGAATAAAGCGTCGGCCAAGGTATATTCTTCGCAGTAGCGTGCAAAACGAGTGTTGCGACGGGCTGCTTGCAGACCGGCATAACCGAGTGAAGCCGCTGACGCCGTAGGCGTCAAAAGCATCAAAGGCGAATGCTGCGGTTGCACTTGTGCAAACATAGCTGAGCCGTAATTGCTGATGCTGAAAGCATCCACTCCGAGCTGGGGCCCCGCCCGCATGACGTACTTTTTTCATTTTAAAAAGGTATTTAGGCGTTAGCCTACTTTTTAAACACCCATTTCTTGTAGAGGGTGAAGCTTACGAGTACATAGACGACGTTTGCGATGATGTTCGCGAAGTAGGTCGGTTTCATGAATCTCGAAATGAATTCCGTAAAGCCGGCGCACCAGGTTGCGTTTTCGAGAATATAGACACTCCCTTCGAGAACGAGCAGGTTAATCGCGTATGAGCAGAGGAATACAATGACGAAGCGTGCAAATTCAGTGCGTTTCTTGTTTTTACTCTCGAAGTTCCAGATGCGGTTCATGATGTAGCTGTTGATGCCGCCGGCGACGAATCCCAGAAAGTTCGAAAGTTCCAGGTTCCAGTCGAGGACTTGATGCAGAATCCACACAGTGGCGAGCGTAATCAAGGTGTTCATTACGCCGATGATATTGTATTTGATGAAGTGTTTCACGGCGGTAAAAATACTATTTTTTGCGCCATGGACTGGATTACTAGTAAGAAATGCAGTGCCGCAGATGCGGCTGAAATGATTCAAAATGGTGATGTTCTCGGGGTTTCTGGATTTACTTTGGCTGGATACCCCAAAGCGGTTCCTCTGGCGATTGCAGCACGGGCAGAGAAGCTCCATGAAGCGGGTCAGGAATTCAAGGTAACATTGTTTGCCGGTGCCTCGACGGGCGACAGCTGTGATGGAGCTCTTGCGCGCGCGAAGGCTTTGTCGCTGCGCATGCCGTACCAGTCCAATCCGAGTCTGCGCAAAGCGATTAACGACGGCAGTATTCATTACATCGACGCTCACTTGGGCAAGATGGGTTATCTTGTGCGTACGGGGGCGGTCCCTGCGCCGACGGTTGCAATTATTGAGGTGTCTGCAATTTTGCCGGATGGCCGCGTTTGCCTTTCGACGTCGGGCGGAAATTCAGTTTGTTATTTGGATATGGCGCCGAAGATTATTCTGGAATTGAATACGCGCCTGGGTGATAGTTGCATCGGCGTGCATGACAATGCGCTTCCGGAGCTTCCGCCGCATGCAAAACCGCTCGCAATTTACAGTGCGGGCGACCGTGCCGGCGATGATTTTGTGCGCATCGATCCGAACAAGGTTGTTGCAATTGTCGAAAACGATGCCTACGATGAAGTGACTCCGTTCGTGGAACCCGATGAAGTTTCGAAGAACATTGGCGAACGCATTTTGGACTTTATCCGCTTCGAAGAATCACATGGAAGGCTACCGAAGGGACTAGCCTACCAGAGTGGCGTAGGCAAGGTGGCGAATGCGGTGCTTTGCGCGATGGCAAATGATGACCGCCTTGGTCAAATAGACCTTTATACCGAAGTCATTCAGGAAGCCGTGCTTCCGCTTTTGAAAAAGGGCAAGCTCGGTATTGCATCGGGAACAGCGCTTACGCTCTCTCAGGCGGCGCAGAAAGAATTTGTTGAAAATAGCGCCGAATGGAAAAAGCATTTTGTGCTTCGCCAGCAAGAAGTGAGTAACAGCCCTGACGTGATTCGTCGTTTGGGCGTGATTTCCATGAATACGGCTTTGGAAGTTGATATTTTCGGTAACGTGAATAGTTCGCTCGTTTGTGGTTCCGCGATGATGAACGGCATTGGTGGCTCTGCCGATTTTGCTCGCAACTGCGCTCTCGGATTTTTCCTCACGCCGTCTGTGGCGAAGGGGGGTGCGATTTCGAGCGTGGTGCCGTATGTGAGCCATGTCGATCACACGGATCACGACACGCAGATTTTTGTGACGGAGCAGGGGCTTGCTGACCTTCGCGGTTTGCCGGTCGAAGAACGCGCCCGCTTGATAATCAAGAACTGCGCTCATCCGGATTATCGTGACGAACTCACGGATGTTCTGGAATACGGTCTCAAGCATGCGAAGGGTGTTCACCTGCCGCTTGCGCTTTCCCGTGCGTTCGAGATGCATACGCGCTTCTTGGAAACGGGAAAGATGCTGTAAATATACCGTATTCGCTTAATTTATTCCTTGTCACAGTTGCCCAAATCCTGTAATAATTATATTTTTGTTACGGGATGTTTATGTGTGGCTAGAACTTGATGATGAGGACATCTCTTTATGGGAATTTTTTCTCAAAATGGTTTTAGGAGCTGTTTGTTGCGCTCCCAAATTCTGTTTTCTGCTTTACTTGCAGCATTCTTTGTAGCGTGTGGTGACGATTCTTCGAGCGGCCCGGAAAAACCGGGTTTTAATACTGAACTGTCCAGTGAAGAAGACGATTCTTCTTCGTCAAGTGCTGGTTCTAAAAAGTCGAATTCGTCAAGCAGCGCCAAGAAAGAAGTTTCTTCTTCTAGCTCTTTGGAAGAGATTGATCCGCCTGAAGAGGATTTGAATGTTATCTATGTGCTTGTAAACGGTTCCGTTTCGGGCGTGGTTGCGCTGGATGAATTTGCGAAAGGCGCCCAGGTTGAGGTGGTTCAACTGGATTCCGCGGACGGATTTGCTAAGTCCAAGAATTCTTTTTCGGGTGATGTCGGCAAGAATGGCGCCTATGAAGTAAAAAAGATTAATTTGTCTTCGCCATATGTTTTGCTTTCTGCTGACGGAAAAATTGAAAGTGCTGTAGATGGAAAATCGTCATCGGTTTCGTTGACCGCTTTGGGAGATGCGACCTCCAGCATCGTTTTCAATTTGAATTTGTTGACTACGCTTGAAGCTGGGCGCACTCTTGATATTTTGAGTGGAAATGGAGCGACTTCGTTTGAAGAAGCAAAGTTTGAAGCCTCTGCAGATGTGTGGAATATGTTCCACTTGGAATCTACTGATTTCGACATGACCGAGACTATCCATGTTTCGGACGATGGTGAATCGGGTGCTGCGCTTCTGGCATCGACTATTTTGTTGCAGGCGGGTGCTGATGGAGACTTTGCGGAATTCTTTAAGGATGTTCTTGCCGATGTGCGCAAGGATGGCAAATGGGACGATGCGGCTGCTCGTTTGACGATTGCGGATTGGGCTCTTGAGAATGATATCAAGGATGGTTACGCGTCGATTCGCAAGACTTTTGAAAAGCGGATGGGTAAGGCTGCTGACTTTGAAGAATATCTCAAGAACTTCTATTTAAGCGAACTTAATTTCCCTAGTTGCAGTGCAAAATCTGCGGGTAGTATTTTCTTTGTCATAAATAAGTCCAGCAAGTTCTATGCATCGAGATATGATGATGTCTCGAAATCCAAGGACCGCTTTGTCTGCGATGAACAGAAGGGATGGACTGCAATTCCGGACAGTTTGAAGGACTTTATGGGAAGCTCGACGCCGGCGAAGGACGGCGAGGTTCGTCGCGGTGCATTTACGGGCGAGTTCTTGACATACGACGGGACGAAGAAAACATGGCGCAAGGCGACCGCTGTTGAAAAAGACCGTTACTTTGTTCTTGAATCAGGTATAAAAGAGTTCGTCGATATCCAGGATGTCTATGAGGGCATTAAGGATAACGAACGCGTGATTTTCGTTTTGCGCCATGCTGAACGTGGCGATGACACGAGCAAGGGCGGTACGCTTACGGATAACGGCAAAAAACAGTCTGAAGAAGTCGGTGCCCGGTTGACGAAGTTCAAGGAAGATTTTGTGTTGGGTGCTTCTGAATTCTTGCGTGCCCACCAGACGGTCGAATCCATTGCGAAGGGCCGCGGTCAATCTTACGACCAACGCGATACGCTTCCGCAACTGAATGATGACTGGTACATCAAGGACAAGGACATTATGTCCAAAGTAAACGATGAGGCCGGCGGCGGTTGGCATTCTACTTCTAAGTACGCCTATACGGGTGCTTATACGACGGGGACCAATGCGGCGTTCTACAATCTTGCGGAACGTTCTGTGGAACTCATCGAGGATGTTCTTGTGAAAAAATATACCAAGGAAAAATTTGTCCTTTTGAGTTCCCATGACAAGGTGATGGTTCCGCTTGTGGCTTATTGCTCGAATTTGAAGATTGAATTGAAAGAATACGATGGTGGCAAGTGGATTAACTACTTGGCTGGTGTCGCTATTATCATCGATAAGGATGGAAATCGTCGATATGTGGCTGTTCGCGGTCTCAAGTCTGGGTTTGCGAACTAAAAATTACTAACTTCAAATCCATGCGGATTTGGATATTTGCATTATCATTTTTGTTGTGGACGGCTTGCGATTCTGTCCGTTATGGCTCTGTTCCCTGCGAAGGTGATGATTGCGAAGTGGCGCTGAATGATAGCAGCGATTCCAATGAGTCTAGCGATTCTGGTGATTCAAAACAGAGCTCGGGTGGCCAGTCGTCGGAAAACGAAAAGAAGCTTTCTTCGTCGCGGCATTCTTCGAGCAGTTCCGCGTCATGGTGGCATCGCCGTTCTTCCAGTTCGGCTAAGAATGGCACTAAAGACACTGTAGGGGTTGACAAAAACTCTAGTACATCGACGCATTCCAGTACTAGAACCTCCAGTTCTTCCGGTACGCCGGTTGTCCAGCAGCCTGTTGACACGCTTCCTGCTTGCGATGCCTCTTATGAGGGAAAAACTTATACGCTTGCGGGAGTGTTGTATTATTGCACTGCGGGCCAATGGGGCGAGTTCGTTCCCGATAAATCGGAAGTGCAGTGCAGCGATGGCAATTTGAAGTTGGTCCGGGTGAGAAGAGCGCTATATGCGGAAGACGATGATACGTCGTCTGTAAGCGATTACCGCAGGGCGGGCGTCCGCATTTCGGGCGTTGCGCAGAAGGGGCCGTTCCATGCCGGTGCGTCCGTAAAGATTACTGAACTGGACAGCTTGAAGCGCCTTGCAGAAACCAGAAGAACGCACGAAACGTGCATTGCGTCTGCAGATGGGTCGTTTGCGTTTGACAATTTGAATCTTGTATCGCCTTATGTGAAGGTTTCTGCGAACGGTTATTACATGGACGAGTTGACTGGAGTCCGTTCAACGTCGCTATTGCAGCTTGATGCGGTTGTCGATTTGTCGAAGCGGGATTCCTTTAACGTGAACATCTTGACGCATCTCGCTGCTCCGCGTGTGCTCAAACTTGTGCAGGACGCGGGAAATAACCAGCCTATCGGTAGCCAAAGCGGTCGAGCTTTGAGTGACGTGCTTTCGTCCTTTGGCATTAGTCTTGGTGGATCTACGGGTGGTTTCAATGGTGGTTGGAATCGCGGCGGAACTCAGACCGCATCGTCCGGTCAGAAAGCAGCTGAAGACTTGAGTATTTTCGGCTCGGATGACTACAGTGCGGCACTCCTTGCTGTATCTGTGATGCTGCAAAGTTACGGGTCGTCACGCGAAATGCTTTCGTTTGCAAGTGCGGTTGCGTCAGATATCCAGGGTGATGGTAACTGGGGTGACAATTCTTCCAAAGCTCGTCTTGCAGATAAAGTCATGATGCTGGATGCGGAAGGCGGCCTTGAAAAAATCCGCAGGAATCTTGAAAGCTGGAATCTCGGGTCTGTTCCGAACTTTGAAAAGTATGTGCGCGACTTTTGGACAAAGACTCACAATTTTGAAACTTGCGGTACGATGAACGCAGGCCAGGTGAAACATGTGGGCAATAGCCAGAGTGCCTATTTTGTCTCGTACTACGAGCAACCGGATGGCCCGAAAATCCGTTTTATTTGTGATAGAACCACCAAGGTATGGCGCGTAGCTACCGATCTTGAAAAAGATACTTATGGCCTTGGCGTTGGCGAGTATGACGGACAAATTAAAAGCGGCAAAATCAATCAGGACAAGTCGTATATATATGACCAAAGCAAGAGAAGCTGGCGTGAACCTCTGCCGGGCGAAATTCTTGAGTTTGATGATGTCAGCGATGTCTTGAAGAATATTGCGGCGGGAGAAAAGGTCATCTTTATCTTGCGGCACGCTGAACGCACGGATGATACTGGGAAGAACGGGCATTTGACCGACAATGGAAAGAAGCAATCGCAATCCGTTGGCGCGAAGTTCAAGGGTGAAGAAATTAGCTTTGCAAATTCTACTTATACACGTAGTTACGAAACATGCGAAAATGTAGCGACTGGCGCAGGCTATGCCCAATTGGTAAGTGATACTATTCCGGATTTGGATGGCGCCTGGTTTGTAAAGAATGAGTCGAAATTTGAAGATTACAAGAATTCCGATGGCGGTGGCTGGGTAGTGACATCTGCTTATGCATACAAAGGAAGTTATTCCGACGCGTTCTACCCGTTAAAGTCCCGTGGCGATGAATTTATAGCCGATGTCGTGAAACCGCGCTTTGACAAGGTGAACAAGGTGGCGGTCTGGATTTCCCATGACATGCTTGTCGTTCCGCTGGCGGTGTTCTGCACGGACGGAAAGGTGAATTTGCGTTATTTCGATACGAAACAGTGGATCAATTATCTCGCTGGTGTCGCAATCATCATGGGTGCCGACGGTTCTATCCGCTATGTGCCCGTGAAGGGCCTTAGCTCCGGCTCGATGACGATGTAATTAGACGAAATCTCTCGTCTCTCGTCTTTCGTCTCTCGTCTAGCCATCACTAAAATTGCTATATTCACGCGCGTTGATTTTTATCAAACAGTTCACTTAATAAACATGGACGCATTCCGATATGAATGATACACTAAAGAAAGCTATGATTTTTGCCGCGGTGACAACGGTTTCCGGTGCCTTCGCGTCTGATTTTGTAGCTCAACCTGCTGCTTCCAAGGCTGCAAAGGTTGGCCGTTTTGACGAGCAAATCGCTCTGATGCCGGACTCCATTGCCGCTCCGATCAAGGAACAGCTCAAGTGGATGGATGAATCTACTGTTTTCCAGATTGTGGAAACTCACGGTGGTGGCTATTCCATTCTTTATAAGACTTATGAACAGTCCGTTCGCGCCCGCGATATCCGCGATTCCGTCGAAAATGCTAACGGTACGGCCGTGCTCCCGATTGCAAAGGCTAAGCTCGGCAGCGAATACTGCCATGGCAAGATGGAAGGTGGTAAGTGCAATGGCGAAGTTCAGAAGTTCACTCTTGGCAAGCTCGTCGAATTCCAGGCTACCGGTCTCATCGTCGTGATGTCCGTGATCATCGGCCTCCTCGTCCTCTGCACGCTCATGAGCTTTGTCATGAAGAAGCTCGGCTTGGACAAGATCAAGGCCCCTGCTCCTGCTAAGAAGGCCGCTCCTGCTGCTGCCGCTCCGGCCCCCGCGGTTCGTGCTCCTGCACACTGCGATTGGGATCCGAATGCAAAGAGCATCCATCCGGGATTCACCAACAAGCAGCTCCAGGCGTTCCTCGGCATTGCCGCCGTCGCCGCCCTCGAAGAACATCCGGGACTGACAAACGAACAGTTCCTCGTGATTGCTACCGCTGCTGCGACGCAGGCTCTTGGTCAGCCCTGCCGCGTGACCGCTTACAGAAACATTAACTCTCCTGCTTGGACGATCGTCAAGTAAGGTACAACTTTTAAAAACTTAACAGGCTATATAGCCAGGAAAAATCAAAATGAAGAAAACAGTCCGTATCAGTTTCGAAGGCAAGACCTACGACGTCGAAGTAGAAGTCCTTGATTCCGCCGTTTCTGCAGCTCCTGCTGCTCCGGTTGCCGCTCCGGCCCCGGCTCCTGCCGCTGCTCCGGCCCCGGCTGCCGCTGGTGGTACTGAAGTGAAGTGCCCGCTCGCCGGTTCTGTGTTCAAGCTGAAGGTCAAGGTTGGCGATAAGGTTGAAGCCAACCAGGAAGTGGCTATCATCGAAGCCCTCAAGATGGAAAACCCGGTCGTCGCTCCGTGCGCAGGCACTGTGAACTCCATCTCCGTCAAGGAAACCGACACTGTTACTGATGGCCAGGTCTTGATGACCATTGCCTAATGAGGTAAAAGTCAATGAGTGGAATTATTAACTCAGTCGCGGACTTCGCCTCGAGCACAGGATTCGCGCAGATTACCTTCCCGATGGTAATCATGTGGATCGTGAGCTTCGTGTTGATGTTCCTTGCGATTGTCAAAAAATACGAGCCGCTTCTGCTCTTGCCGATTGCTATCGGTGCACTTGCGGTGAACATCCCGTCCGTCGCGTTCTACGACGGTGGCTGGAGCATCGAAGGTATGTTCAGCCCGACTGGCGGTCTCTACTACTACATCAGCCAGGGTATCCATCTGGAACTCTTCCCGCCCATCATCTTCTTGGGCGTGGGTGCCATGACGGACTTTGGACCGCTTATCGCTAATCCGCGTACGCTCATCCTCGGTGGTGGCGCGCAGTTTGGCGTTTTCATGACCATGTTTGCGGCTGTCGCTCTCGGTGGCTTTACGCTCGGCGAAGCAGCTTCCATCGGTATCATCGGTGGTGCTGACGGTCCGACGTCCATCTTCACTGCGAACAAGCTTGCTAAGCACCTCATCGGCCCCATCGCCGTTGCTGCTTACACTTACATGGCTCTCGTGCCGCTCATCCAGCCGCCTATCATGCGCGCTATGACGAACGACGCTGAACGCAAGATTCGCATGAAGGCTCTCCGCCAGGTATCCAAGGCCGAACGCATCGTGTTTGCCGTGATGGTGATGATCGTTTGCGTGCTCGTCGTGCCGGATGCTTCTGCCCTTATCATCATGCTCATGATGGGCAACATCTTCAAGGAAGCAGGTGTCGTCGAACGCCTCGTGAAGACTTCTTCGAACGAACTCATGAACATTGTGACGATCTTCCTCGGCACGTCCGTGGGTCTCACGATGTCTGCTGACATCTTCCTCAAGCCGCAGACTCTCATGATCATCGCTATGGGTGTGGTTGCCTTTGGCTTCTCCACTTTCGGCGGTTTGCTCCTCGCAAAGATTATGAACAAGTGCTCTCCGAAGAACCCGGTGAACCCGCTTATCGGTTCCGCAGGCGTTTCTGCCGTGCCGATGGCTGCCCGTGTTTCCCAGGTGGAAGGTGCCAAGTATGACCCGCAGAACTTCCTCCTCATGCACGCTATGGGCCCGAACGTGTCCGGCGTGATTGGTACGGCAGTTTGCGCTGGTTACATGATCAGCCGCTTGAGCTAAGATTGCATATGCCGCCCCCGGCACAGTGGCCGGGGTGACAAGCAAAAGAGAATGTCGTTCCCGCCAAAGCGGGAATCTGCTTTAAAAAGTCCTCGCTTCGGCGAGGATTTTTTATATGCTACTGGATAAAAGTAATTCTTTATAGAATGTTAAAGAAGATAGTTTATACTTTGGTTGTAGCGGTTCTTGTTTCAAACCGTCAATGTATTTATGAAATTTTTCAATGATGAAATTGTATCTTTTCAAAATTTACGTATGTTCTTTTGAATCAATATGCGCAGGCATGCCAATTTCGTCATCGTGAAAAATAAGGACCGTTTTGCTGAAATCAAGACCTGAAGTTTGTCTCTTGGGGGACGTTCCTTGAAATTTATATGCATGAGTGTGTTGTATATTGGATCTAAATGGAATTGCAAAACATAGCCCCCTGTATTCAACTAATAGGACTAAGTAGGGGCGGTTTTGTTTGGATAGAATTTCTGGATTGTTGGAATATCGTTCGTAAAAAAGAGTGGATAACAGTCTTATCAGAGGTTCTTTTGCTGTGCTCATGGTGAATCCTTTTTTAAACAAAAAAAGACCGTTTTTTATGATATATAAAAAACGGTCTCATCTAATGAGCTTTCTTTTTTATCTCAGGTGGTCGCTCTACCACCCTGTCATCCATTTGG
>JAEEGK010031829.1_pt1 | contig 10368 bp, 8 predicted proteins | sample 8958771 | NCBI WGS metagenome assembly JAEEGK01 (sample SAMN16246547, study PRJNA631951) | gut metagenome | biome: gut microbiome; feature: rumen; material: SC-attached | host: Bos | place: Iran: Karaj | collected 2018-10 | reverse complement strand
TTCCCGATTGGCAAAATTTATTTTCATTTCGAAACCCTATCACCGCCGTATCCCCTCCATATCATCTCCGACCATGGTCGGACTTCGGTCGGAGTTGACTCGGACTTCAGTCGGACTTGATACGGAGTTGATACTAAGAATCAGCCTGTTAGAAACAACGAAAATGGCGCCTCTTTCCACAAGAGGCGCCATTTTCATATCTCGCTGATTTTCTGCAGACTAATGGATTAGAAGTCACCAAGAGTCTCCTCAAGCTGGGCGAGGGCCTTGGGGAGGTCGTCGGCGCTGAGAACGGCGCCGTGGTACTTGTTGGTGTCCTGCATGAAGTCGACACCATAGCCCATCTTGGTCTTCAGAATGACGCACACGGGGCTACCCTGACCGCTCATAGCTTTGGCTTTAGCCATGCCGTCGAGCACCTGTTGCATGTCGTTACCGTTCTCAATGACAACCACTTTCCAAAGGAAACTCTCAAACTTGGCCTTGAGGTCGCCAAGGGTCATCACCTCGTCGACGGTGGCATCGATCTGTTGGTTGTTGTAGTCGATGGTGGCGATGAGGTTGTCGACCTTCTTGGCACCGGCAAACATGGCGGCCTCCCAAATCTGGCCTTCCTCGAGTTCGCCGTCGCCATGCATGGTGTAGACAAGGTGGCTGTCTCCAGTCATTTTCTTGCCGAGAGCTGCGCCGACACCGACACTAAGTCCCTGACCCAGAGAGCCGCTGGCCATGCGAATGCCCGGCAGTCCATGCTCGGTGGAAGGATGGCCCTGCAGGCGGGTACCAAACTTGCGGAAGGTCTTCAATTCATCGACGGGGAAGAAGCCGCGACGCGCCATGGTGCTGTAGATGACCGGCGTGATGTGGCCCTGCGAGACGAAGAGCATATCCTCGCCTTCACCGCTCATGGTGAAATTCTTGGGGTCAAAGTCCATAAGGTTGAAATTCATGGCCACAAACCAGTCGGCGGTGCCGAGCGAGCCGCCGGGATGGCCGCTTTTGGCGTTGGTGGTCATTCTCAAAATGTCGCGGCGCACCTGCGTCGCAATCTGCTGGAGTTCCTGTGTTGTTTTCATTATCGATGTGTTTTATTTATTCAATCTAAATACATACTGTCTCGAGTTCTGGTCGACGGCGAAGAGTTCGTTGCCGTGACGGGTGACGGTGACGGTGAGGGTGTTCTCGTCCCAGTCGTGGATGGTGCCCGAGCCACGGTCGCCACGCATGGTGACATGTCCCCACACGCGTCCTTGGGCACCGTCGGTCTCCACATAGATGGTCTCGGCTTTGCCTGTGTTGCGTTGCACAGCGGCGGGTTTGCGCACTGGGGCGGGCGTTGCCTTGACGGCGGGTTTGGACGGTTTCACCTCGGGACGTTCTATCGGGGCCTCGTTGACGGTTACCATCTCGAACTGCTCGACAGTCACCTGCGAGTCCTGTTGTTCGGCGGCGCTGTCGACAGCGTCTTGTCCTTGATTCTTGCATCCGGCCGTCACCATTGCCAGCACTGGAAGCGCCCATATCAATGCTTTCTTATTCATATTAATATATACCTTTAATTCCAAACATTCCAATCTATCGATGCCTCCGCCGCTTCATCGGCGAGAGGGAAGAGGTTGCGGCTGATGACAGTCTCGATACTATCGACCGTCACGGCATAATGACGCGGCGAGAAAGTCTGCGGCGAGTTGTCGACGATGAATCCCACAGTATGCAACTCGCCCTCAAGTTCCATAGCCACAGCCTTGAAGAAGGCGTCGGGCACCTGCACACAGCCTTCGCCGATGGTGCCGTGGCGATGGCTGGTGAAGACGGGGCCGCAAACGATATACAACCGCTCATGCAACAGCGCCTGCGAACGGCACCATTCCTCAATCTTGCGCCAAGCACCACTGTTCATTGTGTGGTCCTGCGGACAGATATTGGTGAAATAGTAGCTCTCTTCCAACGCTTTGAGATCCCAACGCATATCGGCCCGCGGTGCCATGTGGCCTTTGTCCCACCCACTGCGGCTGTAGTCCTCGCGGCTGGCCTTGGGGAAACGCACGTCGGGGTCGCGGCTGAAGGAGAACTGGCCTTCCTTCCGGGCTTTGGCTTCCTCTCGAGTGAGTTCCCAAGCCACCCAGTCGGGCACCAATGTCCCATGGTTGTAGGATGCCGTATATCCCAAATGACGCACAATATCCTCACCCTCGCCATATTCCGGCAATTCAAAATTCTGCGACAAGGCAGCGCTGGCCTTCGGTCCCTTGACGACAAGGAACCCTACCGTCAGCGCGGCAACGACAACCATACCTCCTATGAACAGCCACTTCTTCATTAGTGTCAGATTTCCACCTCCTGACGGAAGGTGGGTATCGTAATGTTTTTCCAGCCGTCCTTTTTCAACGTATCGGCAAAGTGCATCTGCGTCTCTTCTTCGCCATGGACAATGAAGAGTCCTTTGACCTTCTTTTTGTCCACACAGCCAATGTAACGCATCATCTCCTTGTAGTCGCCGTGGCCGGAAAGGGAGTCGATGCGGCGCAACTCGGCACGCACCTTATGGGGTTGCCCGAAGATGGACACCGTCTCATCGCCACGCATAATCTTGGCTCCCAGCGTCGAAGGTTCACAATAGCCCACACACAGGATGGTGGTGGCGGGGTTGTCGATATGGTTGGCCAAATGGTGTTTCACACGACCAGCCTCCATCATGCCGCTGGCGGCAATGATGACGCAGGGTTTATGCCTGATGTTGAGCTGCTTGCTCTCCATGACACTCTGGATGTAATGCAAGCGGTTGAAGCCGAAGGGGTCGGGATCGGTCTTGCAATACTCGGCAATTTCGTCGTTGAAACATTCGGTGTGCAGACGCATAATATCGGTAGCGCTGATACTCAACGGACTGTCGACAAAAACATCGATATCGGGCAGCAACTTGGCATGTTCCAGACGATCGAGGGCATAAATGATTTCCTGTGCACGGCCGATGGCGAAGCTGGGAATGATGAGCTTGCCTTTTTTCTTGGTGCAAGTGTCGAGCACAGCCATAAGCAACTCTTGCTCTGCATCTTGTATACTCTCATGCAACCTGTCGCCGTAGGTCGATTCCATGATGAGGTAGTCCACTTGCGGGAATGGTTCGGGGTCTTTAAGAATCTGCTTGTCGTAGCGGCCTATGTCGCCCGTGAAACCGAGACGTATCTTGCGGCGCCCATCCTTAATTTCCAGATAGACAAGGGCCGAGCCAAGAATATGGCCGGCATCGAAAAACTCGACAGTAACCTCGCCCTCGATGTTGAATTTCTTATGGTAGGGCACACTGATGAAGCAGCTCATACACTGCTGGGCATCCTGCTCGTCATAGATAGGTTCCACTGGTGCAAGGCCTTGCGCCTTGCGTTTCTTGTTGAAAGTCTGCGTATCCTGCTCCTGGATGCGGCCGGCGTCGGCCAGCATGATGGCGCAAAGGTCGCGTGTGGCGGGAGTGCAGAGCACAGTGCCGCGGAAACCGTTCTTGTAGATATAGGGAATGAGACCCGAATGGTCGATATGGGCATGGCTGAGCACCAGATAGTCAATCTCTTCGGGGTCGAAACCCAAATCGCGGTTCATGGCATCGGTCTCCAAACCCTTGCCCTGATACATGCCGCAGTCGAGCAGAATTTTCAGTCCGCTTTTGGTCGTTATCAGGTGTTTGCTACCCGTCACCTCACGAGTGGCACCCATAAATTGCAGTTTCATTGTCAGTTAGTTTTTTATATTGAGAGTGCAAATATACGAACTTTTCTCCAATAATCTAAAAAAAGTTATTCAACAGTCACTTTTACCGCACCCATTTCGCCCACTCTGACGACGAAAACACCCGCTGCCGGAAGCAACAAACGGTGGCACTCCCCCACTCCGGCAGAGGCCAAAATCCGCCGTCCCGCAGCATCGTATATCTCTATTCCCAAACCATTTGCACCGTCGACAACCACTTCGCGTCCTTCAGTGCGCACCTTCCACGTAGCGGTCTCAGGCGAGGCGACGGACACCTGTTCAAAAAAAGCAGTGAAAGCCATGTCGCCAGTCACCGTCACACGGCGCGGATTGGCGTTCGACCCATCGCTCCATCCCGTGAAATGTCCGCCTTGCAACGGCAAAGCACAGATTTCCACCACTGTGCCGACAGGCACCTCGGTGCTTCCCACACCCACACCAAGCCCTTCCTGCGACGAGAAGACCTGCAGGCGATGAACCTCCGCAAAATCAACAGTGTCATATTGCAGCGGGAAAAACATGGCAATCAGGTTTCTGTTGCCTGTCAATGTCATAGTTCGGGGGTTCTGCATATCGCCGTCGTTCCAACAGATGAAAGACTGTCCAACAACAGGCACAGCACTGATTTCCACCGTACTACCCACTTCATAAACACCGCCTCCCACCACGCTGCCGCGCAACGCATCGTTGGATTCCACCGAGAGTGTGGCCATCGGCCCGTCGCCCAAAATAGTGCCGAACGAGCCCCACGGAGATGCAGCCATATAGGTTTGAAGAGCCTCCTGTGGAACATGCAAGACACTGTTGGCGAGGCTCATATTGTAAAAGACATAAGCCGAAGCACGAGGCAACGAGTTTTTGGCAATCCAAACATCAGCCAGCTGATGACATTCACCGAACGACCGGAGACCAATGGTGTCGATAGTTGAGGGTATGACAACAGTAGCCAACGCAGTACAGCCATTGAACGCACTGTTTCCCAACGAAGTGAGGCCGTCGCTCATCACCACAGAGGTCAATCCTGTGCAGCCGTTGAAAGCTAACTGTCCGATGGACACCACATTGTAAGCCACTCCGTCATGGACCACCGTAGAGGGAATGCGCAAGTCGCCCACCGGCCGCGTGAAGTCGTCCCATCCGTTGACAGGATAGGATGTGTTGTTAGGATAAACGATCTCCACATTGGCACCCAAGATGCTGAAATAGAGCGTTTGGCCACTTGCTACCGTCAGCGAGAAATCATAAGCCCACGCCCCTCCAGCCATCAGGCAACATAGAACAAATACAGAAAACCTCTTTATCATAGCACAAAAGCAATTTTATCATAATACATTAATTAGAAACGCAACGTTCGACAAAATATTGCCTGTTGTTCCGATTTTTTCACCTTGTCATGACGTGGCCCGGAGCATTCCGGGAAGCAAACCATAGCTGTCAAACTCGGACAAACTACCTATCAAATACCTACCAACTCCCTACCAACTCCTACCTTAGTGGGAGATGACAGGTTGTTCATATCTACAAGAACAGCTAATTTAACATTTATTAGGAAAGTTTGACGGTACTCCACGGAAGCATCAATCCTGATGACAAAAGAGACAGAATGCGTATTTTTGCGGAATCGACTGATTTCTTTTTGTAATTTTAAGAAAAATGCGTATCTTTGCAAATTACTCCATCCCCCAAAATGGGCTATAATTCATTGGATAATAAAATAATAAATAGTAAATAGAAACGTAGAGAATGGACAAAAAGTCAATTATCGGACTGGTTTTGATTTTCGGCATCTTCGTCGGATACATGTGGTGGGTGTCGCCCTCGGCCGAGGAGCGTGCCGCCATGGAGGCGGAGCGTGCCCGCGTAATGGACTCGATTGTTAACGCCCAGCGTGCCGCCGATTCGGTGGCCGCCGCCAAGGCCGAGCTCGACTCGCTCGCCGCTGCCGGCGACAGCACGGCCCTTGCCGCCGTGGGACCCAAGGTGCAGGACATGGGCGTCTTCAACGCCGCAACCGTCGGCGAGGCTCGCCAAATCACTATCGACAACGGCAAAATGACCGTGACATTCAATTCCATGGGCGGCCGCGTGGACCGCGTGGTGCTGGCCGACTACAAAACCTTCGACCAGAAAGAGTTGGAACTCATCACGCCTAACGATGACAACCTCGACCTGGCCTTCTATACCATCGACAACCGCAACGTCAACACCCGCTTGTTGAACTTCGAGCCCTTCGTCAACGGAGAAAAAGTGGAAAGCGGCGAGTGGGTTGTGGGGAGCGAGGATTCCTCCATCGTCAGCTTCCGCGCCACGCTCGATAGCGGCAACCGCTATCTGGAATATGTCTACACCGTCCATGGCGACAGCTACGAGGTGGACTTCGACATCAACTTCGTGGGTCTCGGCGACGTCATCCGCAACACCAACTATCTGGACCTCAACTGGCACAACCGCATGAACCGCCAGGAGATGGTCAGCGACGGCAGCCGCGGCAAGGGCAGCCGCAACAGCGACCGCGAACGCTACTACAGCAGCATCTACTACAAGCCGCCGAAAGACAATGTGGAGAACCTTTCGATGGGCAACGACGGTAAGGAGCAGGTGAAAACCAACCTCGACTGGATTGCCTTCAAGCAGCAGTATTTCTGTGCCATCATCACCGTCGAAGGCGACCAGGCCTTCGAGAACGCCGACGTGTCGGTGAACACCAGCCGCGACGACACTGCGCGCAACTACCTGACCGACATGCGGGCCGTCATAGGCATCCCCTACTCGCCCGAGAACCAACAGATGAAGATGGGATTCTACTTCGGTCCCACCAAGTTCCGCGACCTCAAGGCCATGGACCGCGGATTTGAGAAGATGCTGCCCCTCGGATGGACCGTCATCTCGAAGAGCATCAGCCGCTGGCTCATCATCCCGGCATTCAACTTCCTCGAGAACTTCATCAAGAACTACGGCCTCATCATCCTGGTCTTCACACTGTTGATACGTCTTGTGCTGCTGCCTTTGGTCTACAAGAGCTACAAGGGCGGCGCCATCATGCGCATCCTCAACCCCGAAATGGACGCACTCAACGCCAAATATCCGAAGCCCGAACAGGCCATGCAGAAACAACAGCAAGCCATGGCCCTGCAGAAGCGCGCCGGCTACAGTCCCATGGCGGGCTGCCTCCCCGTGCTCATCCAGATGCCCTTCCTCACGGCCATGTTCATGTTCTTCCCCATCGCCATCGAACTGAGGCAGAAACCATTCCTGTGGTGTGACGACCTGTCGACCTACGACTCGGTGCTTGACTTCGGCTTCAATATCCCGCTCTACGGCGACCACGTCTCGCTCTTCTGCCTGCTGATGTTCGGCATGCAGTTCTTCTACACCTGGTACACCATGCGCAACCAGAACTTCGGCGGCCAAATGAAGGGAATGAAATACGTGATGTACTTCATGCCGTTCATGATGCTCTTCATCTTCAACAGCCAGAGCGCCGGCTTGAACCTCTACTACCTCATCTCTCTCACCTTCACCATGGCCACCATGATTCTCATCCGCCGCTTCACCTCCGAGAAGAAGGTCCGCGCCCACATGGCAGCCTACGACCAGAAACATGCCAACAGCAACGGCAAGCCCAAGAAGAAGAGTAACTTCGCCAAGCGTCTCGAAGAGCTCCAGAAGCAAGCCGAGCAGATGCAGAAAATGAAAGAACAACAAAACAGACGATAATTCAACAACAATAAACAATAAACCTAAAACACACAAATCATGGTAGTAGCACTTGTTACCATATTCATTATCGGATACTTCTTCATCGCGATGGAGCATCCGTTCAAAATCAACAAAACAGCCACAGCCCTGGCCCTTGGCACCCTTCTATGGACCGTCTTTGCCTTCTGCGAGCAGGCGTTCATGACCGGCGGTGCCAGCATCATGGACCTCACTTTCATCAAAGAAGAGGGCTGGCATGCCTTCCTCAGCGATCACCTCGTCGACAACCTCGGCGAAACGGCGGAGATTGTCTTCTTCCTGCTGGGAGCTATGACTATCGTCACCTTGATTGAGGACTATCAGGGTTTCCGCGTCATCACCGACAAGATCACCACCACCAACAAGAAGAAGCTCCTGTGGGTCATCAGCATCCTCACCTTCTTCCTCTCAGCCCTGCTCGACAACATGACCACGGCCATCGTGATGATTGCCCTGCTTCGCAAACTCATTGCCGACAAGAAAGAGCGCTGGCTCTACGCCGGCATGGTCATCCTTGCCGCCAACGCCGGCGGCGCCTGGAGCCCCATCGGCGACGTGACGACCATCATGCTGTGGATTGGCGGTCAGGTAACCACCGTAAACATCATGGTGAAGACCATCATCGCCTCGCTGGTGTGCATGGTGGTACCCGTGCTCATCGTGGGTGCCACGCTGAAGGGCGAAATCCAGCGTCCCGAAGACAGCAACAGCGGCGTCGATGTTCCCTCCCACCTGCGCAAGCTCATCCTCTTCATGGGTGTCGCCGCACTGATTTTCGTCCCCATCTTCAAGACCATCACCCATCTGCCTCCCTATCTGGGCATGCTCTTCGGCCTGGCCGTGCTGTGGCTCACCACCGAAATCATCAGCCGCAAATATGAGAAAGAAGGCCACAAGCTGCCTACCGCCGTCTCCACGCTGGAGCATATCGACACTCCCACCATCCTCTTCTTCCTCGGCATCCTGATGGCCGTGAGCTGCCTTAAGGTGGCCGGCATCCTGGGTAGCCTTGCCGGTGGCCTCAACAACGCCTTCGGTACCGAAGCCCCCGGCTTCTTCTTCATCGACCTCATTATCGGCATCCTCTCGTCGGTGGTCGACAATGTGCCGCTGGTGGCTGCCGCCATGGGCATGTACGACATTACGGGAGCCAACGTCATCTTCGAGCCCAACCATCCCTTCTGGGAGTTCCTGGCCTACTGCGCCGGTACCGGCGGAAGCCTCCTCATCATTGGTTCCGCCGCCGGTGTGGCCGTGATGGGTATGGAAAAAATCGACTTCATCTGGTATCTCAAGAAAATCTCTTGGCTCGCCCTGGCAGGCTACATCGCCGGTGCGCTGGTATTCATGCTGATGGATGTAACGCTCTTTGAGCAGGTAGAATGGTTGAGAAACTTAGCATAGCATGGCATAGATGGTGCTTGCGTCCCTGGTGGCGCAAGGTGTTAAACATCGTCACCGTCCTTTTCGCCCTTGCAGGCGCCGCCATCATCGGCGCCTGGGGGCTCTATCAACTCGGCGTCACCAACAACGGGGGTGCCGTGGACAAGAACTACCGTTCTCTGATGGCGGTGTCCGAAATTGAAGATTTGAAAGACGCCGACCTCAGCGCCGAAGAGTTGGACAACGAATGGGCACTGCAGTATGGCCGAGTGGCGGCACTCGCCCGGTTCTATCCCGTCAATGCCCGCCTCATCCTCGCCGCCTCTCAGCACAGCGACAACCCCAAGATTGTAGAACGCATGCTGGCAGCCGCCAATATCTACATCGACGACACCAAAGCCCTCGACCGATTGACCGACGGCATCTGCGAACTGATGAATACCGTACCGCAACAACAGTCGGGCAACGTCATTCCCTGGATGACAGGACCCGAATGGCCTGCACTGAAAAACGCCATCGTCCGCGACAGCGCCCTCATCCGCGAGGCAGGACGCCTCTCGGGAGTCGAGCCGCGCCTCATTGTGGGCTGCCTCGTGGGAGAGCAGATACGCCTTTTCAACTCCAAACGCGAGATGTTCAAGAAATACCTCGGACCCGTTAAGGTGTTGAGCGTGCAAAGCCAGTTCTCCTATGGTGTCAACGGCATCAAGGACTTCACCGCCAAAGCCGTCGAGGAGCACCTCAAAGACCCCACGTCGGAATACTACATGGGGCCGGCCTATGAGCACCTGCTCGATTTCGAGACCGAGGACCATGTCACCGAGCGTTACAACCGCCTCGTCGACTACCGCAACCACCTCTATTCCTATCTCTATACCGGCTGCATCCTTCACCAGACCATGCTGCAGTGGCGCCGTGCGGGCTACGACATCAGCGACCGTCCCGATGTGCTGTTCACTCTCTTCAACGTGGGCTTTTCGCAATCGGTCCCCAAACCCAACCCCGTACCAGGCGGCAGCCACATCGATGTGGGCGACCGCACCTACACCTTCGGTGCCTTGGGATTCGACTTCTACTACAGCGGCGAGCTGGCCCGTCTCTTCCCCTTCCGCCACGACCGCTTCGCGACGATGGACAACGCGGCCGACATCGAGGCCATACAGGCCAGCATGACCAACTGCAACCGCCCCGAACGCGGCTCGGAATACCGTCACGACTCCGTCAACAACGTCCAACCGATGACGGTCGACGACGACGAGCCCGACCCCTTCGGCATCGACCACTCGACCGTGAAGCCGATGAACCACACGGCACAATAGAACGAGATAAAACGAATGAAAGCGAGGGTGCGCGACCACAGTCGTGCACCCTCGCTTTTTGCACCAATCCCGTCAAAACCACCAAACCAACTGGGAATAAAGCACTAATCATCCTCCAAACCTACCCCTCTCACCCTATCAACCCCCTCCTTTCTAGCACTGTTGTCCGCTTGTTGTCCGCTTG
>JAEEGK010031824.1_pt1 | contig 10369 bp, 6 predicted proteins | sample 8958771 | NCBI WGS metagenome assembly JAEEGK01 (sample SAMN16246547, study PRJNA631951) | gut metagenome | biome: gut microbiome; feature: rumen; material: SC-attached | host: Bos | place: Iran: Karaj | collected 2018-10 | reverse complement strand
CTCCTTCCAGATCGCGGGGGTGAGCTTGCGCCGCGCGGTCGCCTTGACCTTCACGCGCCCGTCCGCCCTGCGCTGCGCCTGGGCGACCCTGTATCCACGCTGGCCGCCATTCCGGCCAACCTCGCGGTAGATCGTTGCGCGGTCGCAGTCGAGACGTTTCGCGATTTCCGTCTTGCCGATGCCGAGCCGCAGCAGCTCGGCTAGCAGCAGCCGCTTCTCGCGGCCGAGACGGGCGTACTTCAGCGGCTTGCCTTTCTTCGCCTTCTTGCGCTTTTCCGGGGGCTTGGCCTTGCCGGGGTTCTGCCTCCGCTGCGCGTCGAGCGCCAGTTTACACGCCAGCGCCTTTATGGTATGATTTGGTACCGTCGGGCGGTGACGTCCGAGTCTGCCCTGTAGGCAGGCTTTCATCGTCTTCGTGTCCATGTTGACCTCCTTGCTTTTGAGACACAAGAAAGTCTAACAGATGACGTCCGACGCTTCAACCCCTCGGCTGAAGCCCGCTCAATCAACCGTCACGCGCTATCGCGAAAAAGCCAGGTGTTGCACTGGAAACTCGCGCGCGCGCATAATAGCCATTTCTCACTTTGACGCTGGAACCCTGAACACCTTCATCACCTCGTCGCCGAGGTGGTTGATGATCTTCACTGCGATGCGACCTGTCGACGGAACGGGGAACGGCCGCGAGATGTCGCTGTGTATCGACTCCCACGCCTCGGCGCCGCCTTCAACGGCAACCACGCGCAGACGTCTATCACGCCGCGTAGATTACGTGCTGGACGTCATCGTAGAACGACATCGCGTCACCCGGTGTCGAGAACCCTAGCGCCGCATACGCGCCTGCGAGCGAGGAATAGCGCTGCCGCAGAAGGTCGCGGAAGCTTTCCGCCGTCAGCGTCCACACGCCGTCGCGGACATAATTCCCCACAATCACGTCAAACAGCGCCTTCCTTTCGGCGCTCATGGGCTTTGCATCCCGCTCGGCCTTCAGCGCGCGGAACTCGCGCGTGACAGGCTCCACGTCGTAGGCGATGTCAAGCATCACGTCCAGGATGTCGCAGGCCTGGCGTCCGGTGTTCCGCTGGATCTCGCGTAAGCTGTCCGGGTCAAAGCCAATCACGGCCAACGCCTCGATGAAATCCTTCCGCTTCGCCATGTCCGCCCAACACGCCCTCAAAAGCTCCGGCGTGCGAGTCGCCTTGCGCACCGCCGTCGCAAAGCGCGTCAGGAACTCGGCCGCGCTCAGCATTTCATTGTCAAAGAAGACCTTGTCCTTCCAGTACGCCGCAATGGTGCGCCCGGACGAAAGCGTGATCTCGATCGGCTTGCGTTGCGGCTTTTCGCAGACACACGGCAGGCATCCGCACTTCGGGCACGGCTCCGGCGGCGTCGATCCGCCCTTGCCCTTCCCGCCCGTGCCGCAGACGCATGGATTCTGCCCGCATTTCGGGCACACCGTCTCGCCGTCCCATTCCGGGTCGGTGAACTTGTCCGTCGCGTCCGTGAAGTCGTAGATCGTGAAGTACGGCTTGCCGTCGAACAGGCGTGTCCCGCGCCCCACGATCTGCTTGAACTCTACCATGCTCTTCACCTGCTTGAGCAGGACGATGGACCGCACGTTGCACGCATCAACGCCGGTCGAGAGCTTGCGCGACGTGGTCAACACCGTCGGGATGAGGTTCTCGCTGTTCCGGAACTGCTTCAAGTATCCCTCGCCGACCGCGCCGTCCTCGGCCGTCACCCGCTCGCAATAGTGCGCGGCATACACTCCGCGCCGCTTCGCCTCCTCGCGGATTATGTGCGCGATCCGCAGCGCGTGCTCCTGCGTCACGCAGAATACTAGCGCCTTTTCGTTCGCCGGCATCACGTCGTAAAGCTCCCGGACAAAATGCCGGTCGCGCTCCTTGATGCGGATCCTGTCGCGCTCGAGCTCGTCGTTGGAATAGAACTTGTCATGGTCGAGCTCGTCATCGCCTTCGACTTTGTCGCCCTCTTCGTAATGGTACTGCGTCAGCGTTGAACGACATTGTTTCACACGGTACGGCGTGAGGAATCCGTCGCTGATCCCCTGCCGCAGGGAATACCTGTACACGGGCTCGCCGAAGTAAGCGTAGGTCGAGCCGTTGACGTCGCACTTGGGCGTCGCCGTTAGCCCGATGTGCGACGCGCTCCCGAAGTATTCGAGGACAACGCGCCACGCGCTTTCGTCGTTCGCCCCGCCGCGATGGCACTCGTCGATGATCACGAGGTCGAAGAAGTCCTTCGGGAACTTCCTGTACCGGACCTCCTTCACGTCCTCGTCCGTCAGCTCGTCCGCTTCGCCCTTTCCAAGCAGCGTTTGGTAGATCGTGAAATACACGGTGCGGTCCATCGGCGGATCGTCCATTCCCGCCTCGAGACGGAAACACTCCTTATCCGCCGCGAACTTGAAGCTTTCCCGCGCCTGGTCCGCGAGGATGTTCCTGTCGGCGAGGAAAAGGACGCGCGGCGTCCGGAGACCCGTCGTCCCCTCACCGTTCTGGCGCGACCATTTCGCCTCGACGAGCTTCTTCACGAGCTGCCAGGCGATGAACGTCTTGCCCGTCCCCGTCGCGAGCGTTATGAGCGCGTTCTTCTGTCCGCGTCCGAGCGCGCGGATGACGCTTTCGACGGCCCGCTCCTGATAGTAGCGCGCCGTCGGCAGGAACTGAATCTCGCGGCAGATCTTCTCAAGCGGGCTTTCGTCATCCGTCAGCTTCAAGAGATCCAGAAGTTCTTGCGGCGACGGAAAATGCATGAATTCGATATCACTCGTCGTCCCGAGCACAAGGTCGAACGAGCGGACGGCGTTTCCGTTCGTCGAATAGGCAAACCGCACGCCCAGCGCCTCCGCGTAGTGGCGCGCCTGCGCTTCGCCGGCATCGACGGACTTCTCGTCGCTCTTCGCCTCCACGACGGCAAGGCGGCGGTTACCGTACATGAGGACGTAGTCGGCCTTTTCCGGACGATGCGACTGCCCGTCGTGCTCAACGCGCCCGGGCGCGACCTGCTGCTCCATCACAAGGTGGAACGGAGCCGTGTCCCAGCCCGACTCCTTCAGCGCCGGATCGATCTTCGCATACCTCGTCTGCGCCTCGTTCATCGCTCGAACGCCTCCTTCCCGTATTCGTCAGTATTTGGTATAATGTCCGCATCTGGAGGATTGTTCAATGCCAGCCATAATGCAGAAAATCGACGAGATGGATGTCTCGGAAAAGGTTCAGGTGATGGACTATATTTGGTCTTCGCTCGAATCAGATTCGTCCTCATACACGCCACCGGCTTGGCATGGACGCGAACTTGCCCGCCGCGAAAGGCTTTATGCCGAGGGGAAGTTGCCTGTATATGACTGGGCGGAAGTGAAAGCCCGACTCCAAGCACGCCGGAACGCTCTCTGACATGAAGCGCGTACGACTCACCGCCTTGGCCGAGTTCGACCTCGTCGAGGCCCAGGATTTCTACGCGCCTAGTGGCGCATGGGTTCTCGACCATTTCATGGAGAGCATCGACCATGCGCTCGCCGACTTGTCCGAGTTCGCCGGCATACACCCCATGCACTTTGGGCACCATCGCATGGGCGTCCCGCATTTCCCTTTTTCCATCTATTATGACATCGAAGGCGACGATGCCATTGTAAAGGCCATCTTGGACGATCGTTTCGGCCCGGCTCGCATCGCCGCACACTTCGGCCCCCAGTACGCCGAATAGCCAACAGTCCATCCTCGTCTGCGCTTCGTTCATTGCTCAAACGCCTCCTTCAAGATCGCCTTGCGCAGATTTTCTGCGGCCTTCAACCCCTTCTCCGCCTCTGCCTTAATCTTGTCACACCTCTCCCTCGCCGCATCAAGACAAGAGACGATTACATGTTGAGCTGATAGGGTGGGAAGAGGAACAGGAAGTTCTCCAAGTGTTTGTGGATAGAGTTCTTTTTGGTTTGTGCTACCATTTGCGTTGTCATTTATCCACTGATAGACCCAGCTCTGCCTCATATACCAATACAAGAAAACGGAGTTCATCTTATATGACGTTCTCACAATCATGACATGCGAGTCAGCTACAATAGTTTCATACCCGTATGGTTTAAGATAATCAAGTTTAAACAAACCGACACGCCCCAACGTACCTGTACCAGTCGAATTTACAACAATGTCATCTTCCCTCAATCTATACTCTTCCCCAAATTTTAAGAACTTGTCTGGCTCACAAAACTTACACTTATCCAATGTTATATGACTTGGTTGATTACATTTCTGCGCAAACATTGGATACGGTGAACGATCACAATATGTCGGCGATTTTCCCCTCCGCATAAAATCGCACACATCCCCCAACCTCACGCTCCGCGTCTCCGAGCCTCCGCGTGAAACATCATCCTCCAACACCTTGAACGTCTCGTCCAACTCCGCCTTGAACTCCGCCTCTGCTTTCTCCGCGATCCTCCGAAACCCCGCCGCGACTTTCTCCGCCTCTCCCAACTCCTTCTCCAACCGCTCCACAATCTCGCACTGAACGGAAAGAGGCGGAAGAGGGAATTCAAACTGATCAATGTCTGAAAATTTGAGGTTGTTGATATTCGCTCCATCCTGCAAACACTCTAAGTGAGCTTTAAACGCCGGGGACACCAACATCAAATATACGAATTTTGAATCGACTCCTCTCGGAATAATAAGCCCCATAAAACCACCAAACGCATAACCCAAATCACGATCAACAAGAGCAACTTTTCCCAAGTGCTGTTTGCTCCCATTAGCCATGCACATCAGAATAGCACCAGGAACAACACGCTTGTCACATGGTATGTCCAAACTTTCGTTCAGGTATTTGAGTTCGCTGAAATCAAACTCCCCCGATTCCAATGATATGTTATTTGACCGTAAGACAACATTTGAGGAGACCTCGACTTCATCGCTCTTTTTGTATGTCAATCCTCGACGAAATTCGCACACATCCCCCAACCTGACCATCGGCCAGGCGGTCTCTACTAGAGAAGCGGCGGGCAGAGGGCTGCCCGCCCTACCATTCTTTTCGGCGAAACCTCCCATCTCACCAACCCTCGATGACTGCCGCGATTTCCGCGAGCGCCGCCTTGATCTCCGCGCGGCACTCCGCCGCGCTCGGCAGCTTCACCTCTTCCACGTTCGGGTTCTTGACCGTCAGATCGACCGTCTCGTCGTCCACGGACTTCGGATCGACCTGCCAATGCGACGGACACTCGCTCGCCTTCAGTCCTCCATCCGCCGGGAAACCCGACTTCTTGACAAGCGCCTCGAACTCAGCGAGGTCGGTCTCCCGGAGCGGACGCGTCTTGCCGAGCGACACGCCCTTCAAATCGAGCTGGTAATAGTTGACCGGCAGCGTCGTCGGGCCGTCCTTCGTGAAGAAGAGCACGACCGTATGCACGCCCGCCGTGAACACCTTCTGCGGAAGGTCGAGCACCCACTTGAGACGGCACTTCGCGAGAAGCATGCGGCGGACAGCAACGGACGCCGCATCGGTGTTCGAGAGGAAGGTGTTCTTGATGATGATCGCAGCGCGTCCGCCCTTCTTCAGCTTCGCCATGAAGTATTCCATGAACATGAGCGCCGTCTCGCTCGTCGAGATGGTGAAGTTCTGCTGGTTGAGCTTGTTCGCGCCCGCGCCGAACGGCGGATTCGCGCCGATCACATTGACGCGGTTCCTGTCCGTGAAGTCGGCTATCTTGTTGGCGAGCGTGTCGCCGAAGGTGATGTTGGGCGATTCGAGTCCGTGCAGGATGCAGTTCATCTGCGCCGTGACGTAGGCGAGCGGCTTCACCTCGCCGCCGGTGAACGTCTTGTGCTGGAGAATTTCATACGCCTTCGGATCGTTTCGCGCCTTCTCGCGCATATACTGGTATGCCTCGCAGAGAAAGCCGCCGGAACCGCATGCGCCGTCGTCGAACTTCTCGCCAATCTGGGGATCGAGAAGCCGAATCATGACACGAATCAAGGGACGCGGCGTGTAGTACTGTCCGCCGTCGCGTCCGGCGTTGCCCATCTCGCCAAGACGTGACTCGTATGCAACGCTCATTTCGTGGCGGTCGGTCTCTGTCTGGAACTTGAGCGGTTGCATGAGCTGGATGACTTCGCGCAGAAGGTAACCGTCCGTAAAGCGACAGTTCAGCTGCTCGAAGATTGCACCGATACGGTACTGGATGGAATCCGTCTCCGTCGCCGTTTCCTTGAGCCGCCTCAAGCCAGGGAAAAGCGAATGTTGCACGAACTGGATCAGCTCGTCGCCCTTCAGGGCTTTGTCGTAGTCGAAGGAGCCGTCTGCCTTTGTCGGATAGGCCCAGACGGACCAGCGGAGTTTCTTCGGCAGCGCAGGTTCGTAAACGTTACCCGTCATACCCGCTTCTAGACGGCGTTCCTCCTCGCGGGCGTCCAGATAGCGCAGGAAGAGAAGCCAGCTCGACTGTTCCATGTAATCAAGCGCACCGGAACAGCCGCTCCCCGGCGTCCATAGTTTCTTGTCTATCGCGCTGAACGCCGCCTCGGCGTTCGAGCTTGCAGGTTTTGTATTCGTTGTGGCTTTCTTCATCGCTGTGATGCGACCACATCACAACTGCATGAAAAGAGCGCGTTCTCAATCCATGCCATAGCCGGAAGCCCTACCACAGGCCTGTCTAGTCACACGGGAGAACGCGCCCTAGTTGGGCACGTTCTGCTGGCAATTGACTAGACAGAAGCACTGCGGCTTCTTTGGTCTTACGACGTTGGGAAACGTGTGGTAGTATTTCCGGCTATGCGTCGTTCAGCAGTTCGCTAAATTGTCTTGTTTACGGTTTCTGTTTCTCCGTTGTCTCTCCTTGCGGATTTGAAGATAGTAGGATTATATCATAAATCGGCATTGAACTATTCAAACGCGAACAACGAAATCTCCGTATGGCGGCAACTTGACGTCATGGGAGAGAATGGAAAGACCTTCTTCCATCGCCTGCGCAACAAGCATCCTTCCTGTCAAAGGGATCGCTATGGTGCGCAGGAAGACGGGACACAGCTTGCGCATGGGCGAAACTGACCGGCAGCTCGCAAATTCTTGATTCACGACAGAATCTCGTCACCTGCTCGGCAGTCACAGGTATCTCGTTAGGCTTTACGGAATTCTTGATAGCCACTTCCCATACTGACGCCGAACTCATGTAAAACGAGTTGTCTGGCGTCTGCAAGATGGCGCGAGCCTTGTCTGAAAGCATTTTGCTGCCCACCATCGCCCAGATGACAATGTGAGTGTCAAGAAGGTATCTCACGACGCGTCCCCCATGAACATTGACGCGACTTCGTCATCAAGCGAATTAAACGCTTCGTCAAAATTGTCGGGAAGCTTGACTTCATCCTTCATGGAACCAATCTTGATGGCGCTGGGAATGATATCGCGATGCCCAGCCGGAACATTCCCGCCATTCATGCCATCGCGAGCGACAAACACAAGCAGACACGCGCGAATCATAGCATCAAGCGTCGTGCCGTTGCGCATGGCGCACGATTCAGCCTCCTTCACAATCTCTGGTTCTATCGTCAGCGTATAGCTCATCTTTTCTCCTTCCGCCTCGCGAACAACCAGACCGATGCGTCGGTCAGCAGTTCGCTAAATTGTCTTGTTTACGGTTTCTGTTTCTCCGTTGTCGCTCCTTTCGGGTTTGAAGATGCAAGCATATTATACCAAATCCCCCGCCTTTTCGGGCGGCGGATTTATTTTCGGGCGCATCTGCGATTTTTACCCATGCATGATTAGGATTTGCATGATTAGGATTGGAAACAACCAATACAACTGGTAAAAACAACTGATAGATGTGCGCGGGCTAACTCGCCCGCGCGCCGAAAGCAAGTTGTTTTCAACAAGTTGTTTCCTATCCTCAGAAGGCGCTGCGGTGAATTACGCAGGCATAATGCCCTTTATGCCGGGAACACTGTAGAACGGAAGCATCTCTTCGCCACTAGCGGACCGAGACCTCGATTTTGAAGAATGCGGCTGCAGCATCGTCCGTCTGGACCTCTACCGAGCAATTTCCATCCACGTCGGCAACGATTTCTCCGCCGTAGTTCGCATAGGTCCCGTTCAGATCCGTGGCTCGCTTCACCTGGTAGACGCGACCGGCAACGCCCTTCCATGTGAGCGAAACCCTGCTCGCGCCAGACATCTCGAATTTATCGAATGCAAACGGACGGTTCGCGACGTTCGGATCGGACCCGACGACGAACTCGTAGCGGTTGGACTGTCCGTCGCCATCCGGATCCGCCTCTGGATCCGTGCCCTGCGCTCGGAGGAAATGGACGCGCTCCCATGCGTCGTAGAGTCCGTTTCCGTCGCGGTCCGGCACCTGGTCGGGAGTCTTGATCTCAGAAATGGCAAACCGCACGGCATCCGCGATGACGTACTTTCCAGACTGCCCTATCGTCAGCAGTTTCACGTATCCCGACGTTCCCTTGGCGAACGGGAAGCTTCCCAAGGACACGCTCTTCAACGCGCTGCTGGACTGGTCAATCAGATTCGTCGCAACGCCGCCGTCGTAGACGACTTCGACGGGAATCGCGGAGCCCCTGCTGTCGTTGCCGTTGAAATAGAACGAGACGTCGTATGTCGCGTTGGACGGGATGTCCGGCGTGAACTTCACCCAGACATCTTCAGAATCCTGCTTGTTGCTGTGAAGGTAGTTGATCCCATATCTGTCGGAGCTGCTTGTGCTCGTCACCCACGAGCCGGAAACCTCTACGCCCGTCGCGTCGGCATTGTCGACTATCACCTCCGCATAGACGAATTCGATGTTCGTCGTGTCCGGGAATTCGTAGTCCGGCATCGACTTCTCGGACTGCCTCTCGTTCATGCGCTCCTGCAGCTCAGCTGTCTTGGCCGCATCCTGGTAGATTCCGCGCGGCAGGCACCCGTACTTCTTGCAGAGCGACGCCGCGTAGCCTACGGCGACGCCCTGCTGGCCGAGCGCATGCTGGACGCGGCACGACGCGAACGCGACGTGCGTAAAGCTGGCGCACCGTCCCGCGATGAACAGGTTCGGCACGTCGCGACAGCATAGCGCGCGATACGGCATCCACCACGGCGAGACGTTGTAATAGTCGTTGGCGGCCATGAACCCCGAGTCGCCGGACTTCTTGTGGAGGTCTATGCCCCATGTCGCGACGCCGATTGCGTCCTCGAACTGCCTGCACTCCGTCACGTCTTTCTCGCTGACGATGTAATCGCCGACGATGCGACGGCTCTCCCGCTTGCCCGCGATGTACGCCACCCAGTCGAACACGAGCTTGGAGTTGGACGACTTCTGTTTCGCCGTGTAGAACGCGCCGTAGATCGCGCGGAAGAGTCGGTCGCGAAGCATCTCGGCGTCGTCTATCGTGTCCTCGTCCGGATCGAGCCCCGCCTCCCAGCGCCAGTTGCCGCCGGTGGCGGAGAGGCTTCCACTCACCTTTGTCGCCCACGGCACTTCGGGGAACACGTAGTCGGCGTCCTGGGTCTTCGTGGTCCACAGGACGGAATTGCCCATCGTGCTCGTGTCGGCGACGGAAGGCGCCTTCGGCTCGTCAAACTCCGACTGCGCCTCGCGTCCAAGCATGTAAGCCGCGCCGGCCCAGTAGGCGATCCAGCCGTCGCCAGTCGCGTCGCAGAAGAGCGGCGAGACAAAACGCCGCCGCTCGCCAGTCGCGACATTCCGCGCATCGACTGCGACGACCTTGCGCTCCGCGTTCGTCACAACGCCATACGCGCGCCAGCCGAGGTGCAACGCGAGGTTGGGATAGCTCCTCGCGAGGTTCATGCGCTTTTCATCATACTGCGCCGACGGAAAGCCGTTGTCGGAATTGCCGTTCTGTATCGCCTTGACGATCCAGTGGTACTCGTGCTTCTTCTTGCAGCTGAGGACGCGTATCTCGTCGCTCGCGTTGCCGCCGAGCACGGGGCGGTCCTGCACTATGGCGACGTTCAGCCCCGCTTCCGCCGCCGCGATCGCCGCCGCCGTCCCGGCAATTCCTCCGCCGACAATCACGAAATCTGCCTCAACGACATCGTCCGGCGGACCCGACTCGCCGCGCATCGCCGCGCGCCATTCGCGAAGTGCAGCTGCGTCGTCGGGAGGGCTGAGATTCGTCTCGGCCGGGCAGAGATAGATCGCGTCGCAACGTCCCTCGAAGCCCGTAAGGTCATGGAGTGCAAGAACCTGCGGCCCTTCGCCCACCTCGACGACGCCTGCGTCGACCCAGCCCCATGTCGCGGGGGCTACACCGAGCGTGACGGGGAATGTCTGTCCGCCAAGGGAGAGCTGGAAGCGCCCCGGCTTCTCGCCGTCCCAGTCGGGCGTCCAGTCCCGAGTCCTGACGTAGGCGCGGAC
>JAEEGK010031822.1_pt1 | contig 10369 bp, 9 predicted proteins | sample 8958771 | NCBI WGS metagenome assembly JAEEGK01 (sample SAMN16246547, study PRJNA631951) | gut metagenome | biome: gut microbiome; feature: rumen; material: SC-attached | host: Bos | place: Iran: Karaj | collected 2018-10 | reverse complement strand
ATAAAACAATGAAACAGGAAATCAATCCCAAGGAGACCAGTAGGGCTATCGCCTTCGAGCTGTGGACGAAGTCGCCCATGCCGATGGTGACGCTCACGAAGACGTTTGACGTGACGCGGTTGCGTAAGATGAGTCGGAAGCGGGGCTTTAAGTTCAACATGCTGCTCTGCTGGTGTATCGGTAAGGCAGCATCACAGATTGACGAGTTCTATATGCTGCCCCAGGACGGGAAGCTGTACAAATATGACCGCATGGCCATCAACGTGATTGCAGATAACGTCAAGGGCGGACTCAGCTTCTGCGACGTGGCCGTCAGCGACGATCTGGAGACGTTTAATGCCAACTACCTACACTTGACGGAGACCATCAGCCAGACCTGCCAGGATATCCTCGACGATGAGGCCGTCATTGTCGGCACATCGGCAGTCACAGGCACAGAACTCGACAGCATCACCAACCAGTATAATGGCATCTTCAACAATCCCTTCTTGGCCTGGGGCCGCTATCGTAAGGGTTGGCTGAAGACCACACTGCCCATCTCCTTCCAGTTCCATCACGCCCAGATGGACGGCAAGCACGCCGCCCGATTCTTGGAAGAACTGCAAAGAATCATCAATACGATATAAATAACTGATTATTTCGCCTTTTTCTTCTTCTCTGCTTCTTCGGGAAGGACAGTGACGCGACGATTGGTGGGGTCGCTAATCACATCGTGGACGATGGTGGTGACCTGCGTCTTCAGCTCGGAAATGAACTGCTGGGCATCGTACTTCTGTGCCTCGATGTCGCGTAGCTTCTTCTCCCAGATACCTGTGAGTTCGCAACTCTTCAAGAGGTCTTCGCGGATGAGGTCGATGAGTTCGATACCTGTAGGTGTAGCCACCAGACGCTTACGCTCCTTGCGGATGTAACGGCGCTTGAAGAGCGTCTCGATGATGGCGGCACGCGTAGAAGGACGACCAATGCCATTCTCCTTCATGGCACGGCGCAGTTCCTCGTCCTCCACCAGTTTACCGGCCGTCTCCATCGCACGCAACAGGGTGGCTTCGGTATAATAAGGTGGGGGCGTGGTCATCTTCTCCGTCAGCGTGGGCTGGTGAGGACCGCTCTCGCCCTTCTCGAAAGCAGGAAGGGTGCGCTCTTCCTCGTCGGGCTTCTTCTCGTCCTCTTCGTCCTGGGTATCTTTGGCATAAACGGCACGCCAGCCTGGGTCGAGGATGGTGCGGCCAGTGACTTTGAACTCCACGTCGTCCACAGTGCCCAGTACCGTGGTCTGGGCGTATTTGCAGTCAGGATAGAAGGCAGCAATGAAGCGACGGGCCACGAGGTCGAAGACTTTGCGCTGCATGTCGGTAAGTGCCGAGGGAATCATACCTGTGGGGATGATGGCGTGGTGATCGGTAACCTTCGACGAGTCGAAGACCTTCTTAGACTTCGGCAGGGGTTTGCCACCCAATGGACGCACGAGGTCGGCATAGGGTGCCGTGCCAGCATGCTTCACCTGGAACAGGCCGTTCATGGTCTGCGGGCACTTGGCATAGACGTCATCGGGCAGGAAGGTGGTATCGACACGCGGATAGGTGGTCAACTTCTGTTCGTAGAGCTGCTGGATGATGTTCAGCGTGGTCTCTGCGGAGAATCCGAACTTCTTGTTGCAGTCTACCTGCAGCGAGGTCAGGTCATAGAGTGAGGGTGGCGTTTCCTTGCCGTTCTTCTTCTCGACCTGCGTGATGGTAAACGGCTTGCCCTCGATGGTTTTGAAAGCCTGCTCACCCTCTTCCTTGGAGGTGAACCTGCCCTTGGTAGCGGTAAATGTGGTATCGCGATAGACGGTAGCGAGTACCCAGTAAGGCTCTGGCTTGAAGTTGTCAATCTCCTTCTGTCGATTGACAATCAGGGCGAGGGTAGGGGTCTGTACACGACCAATGCTCAACACCTGACGGTTCTGCCCGTACTTGATGGTATAAAGGCGTGTGCAGTTGATGCCTAACAGCCAGTCACCAACGGCACGGCTGAGGCCGGCCATATAGAGCGACTGATAGTTCGACTGGTCTTTCAGCGTGGCAAAGCCCTCGCGGATGGCTTCGTCAGTCATGCTGGAAATCCACAGACGCTGAACGGGACACGTGGCACCCGCCTTCTGCATCACCCAGCGCTGGATGAGTTCACCCTCCTGACCAGCGTCACCACAGTTGATGATGCCGTCAGCGGCCTGCATCAGTCGTTCGATGACGGCAAACTGTTTCTTGATGCCTTCGTCGTCCTTCAGGCGAATGCCGAAGCGTGGGGGAATCATCGGTAAGGCCGTCAGACTCCACGCCTTCCACATGGGCGTATAGTCCTCTGGCATCTTCAACTCGCACAGGTGACCGAACGTCCACGTCACCTGGTAGCCGTTACCTTCCATATATCCGTCGCGGCTGGCTGTTGCCCCGATAATACGGGCAATATCCTTGGCCACACTGGGTTTCTCTGCAATACAAACTATCATACGAGGTGCAAAGGTACGAAAAAAAGTTGATAGTTAATGGTTGAGAGTTGAGATTTTTTCGTAACTTTGCAATCGCAATGATTGATAGAGCGACTGTAGACAAGATTATGGATGCCGTGAACATCGTGGATGTCGTAGGCGAGTTTGTTAACCTCCGCAAGTCGGGTGTTAACTACAAGGGTCTGTGTCCGTTCCACGACGACAAGACCCCATCGTTCATGGTGTCGCCAGCCCGCCAGATATGTAAGTGTTTCTCGTGTGGCGAGGGTGGTAATGCCGTAAACTTCCTGATGAAACACGAGCAGATAACCTATCCGGAGGCCCTGCGCTGGTTGGCGAAGAAATACAATATCGAGATTCAGGAACGTGAGCTCAGCGACGACGAGAAACGTGAACAGAGTGAGCGCGAGTCGATGTTTGTGGTCAACGAGTGGGCGTGCCAGTACTTTCATAACATCTTGAAGAACGATGTCGATGGTATGGCTATCGGCAAACAGTACTTCCGCAGTCGTGGCATCCGTGACGACATCATCGAACGCTTCCAGTTGGGTTTTGCCCTTAACAAGCGAGACGCCCTGGCCAACGAGGCTAAGCGCAAAGGATTCAAGGAAGAGTTCCTGATAAAAACAGGTTTGTGTTATTCTAAGGAATCAAGGAATCAAGGAAATGATACAGATGATAATAGTCCTAAATTCCCAGATTCCTTAGACAAAAAAAACACCTTAGTCGACCGCTTTGCGGGTCGTGCCATCTTCCCGTGGCTGAACGTCAGTGGCAAGGTGGTGGCCTTTGGTGGACGTAAACTGGATGCTGCCACAAAGGGCGTGCAACAGAAATATGTCAACTCGCCCGACTCTGAAATCTATCATAAGGAACGTGAGCTCTATGGCATCTATCAGGCGAAGAAGGCTATCGTCAAGGAAGACTGCGTGTATATGGTGGAGGGCTATACCGACGTCATCGCCATGCACCAGTGTGGTTTGGAGAATGTCGTAGCGAACAGTGGTACGGCATTGAGCAACTATCAGATACGTCTGTTGCACCGCTTCACGCCCAACATCGTACTGCTCTACGACGGTGATGAGGCAGGTATCCATGCCGCCATGCGTGGTACGGACATGTTGTTGCAGGAGGGTATGAATGTGAAGGTGTTGCTGTTGCCCGATGGCGATGACCCCGACTCGTTTGCCCGCAAGCATACCGCCCAGGAGTTCAAGGAGTATATCCAACAGCACCAGACGGACTTCATCCAGTTTAAGACCGACCTGTTGCTGAAGAATGTCACTGACCCCATCAAGCGTGCGGAGGCCATCAATAACATCGTGCGTTCGGTGAGTGTCATCCCTGACCCCATCGTGCGTGCTACCTATATCACGGAGTGCTCGCGCCGTTTGGAGGTTAACGAGCGCACGCTGATTACCCAGACCAACAAGTTCATTGCTGGCGACAGGGAGGAACAACGCAAGATGGAGGAGCGTGAGCAACAGCGTCAGCCTCAGTCTGCTGCTGCCATCGATAATTTCGGTCTGCACACTCAGCAGGAACAGGCCTCTGAGGTGGAGCGTCTCATCATTCAGAACGTCATCCGTCATGGTGAGGAGGTTATCTTCGAGGGCTTGGAGACGGACGATGGCGGTACGGTGAACCTGAATGTGGCACAGTATGTGGACTACGACCTGTCGAGCGACGGACTGACGTTCGGTAACGCGTTGTATAACACCATCCTGCAGGAAGCTGTGGCACACTCCGCAGAGCCTGGTTTCAAGGCCTTGAACTACTTCATGCAACACCCTGACCCTGCCATCAGTCAGTTGGCCACCACGCTGGGTATCGACAACCACCAGCTGAGCAAGAGTTTCGAGATGAAGAATAGCGAGGCCTCGTTGCGCCAGCGTGTACAACACCTGATTCTCGACTTCCGTCTGGACATCGTCAACGGACACCTGAAGGACTTGCAGCAGAAGCTGAAGGCGATGGGTACCAACATGACGGAGCTGAAAATGCTGATGGAAGATTACAAGGAAACGCAGGAGTTGCGTAACGCACTGGCTAAGGAACGTGGGTCGGACGTCATAGTTTGACGCTTCGCTAATTGATAATTGAAAAATGATAATTGAAGGGTGGAAGGACTGTTATATATCATAGGTGTTGCGCTGGCATGGATAGTGATAGCAGTAGCCATCATTCATGTCATCATGGACAACCGGCAGCCCGCCAAGACGATGGCATGGGCGCTGGTTATCTTCTTCATACCTGTAGTAGGCATCATCTTCTACCTCTTCTTCGGCATCAACCACCGCAGGGAGCGACTGGTCAGCCAGCGTTCGCTCGACCAACTCACCAAGCGTTCTATGCTGAACTTCGTGGAACAGGAGGACTTCCGTGTGCCTGAGCGTCAGCGCCAGTTGGTGGACTTGTTTGTCAACCAGAGCATGGCCTTGCCGTTCAAGGACAATAAGATAGACATCATTACCGACGGGTATGCTTTCTTCCCTGAACTGTTGAAGGACATCGCTGCGGCACAACACCATATCCACCTGGAGCTTTATATCATTGAGGACGATGCCTTAGGACGTATGGTGGCTGAAGCCTTGATGGACAAGGCCCGTCAGGGTGTGGAGGTGCGTCTGATATACGATGATGTGGGCTGTTGGAAGGTCAGCCATCGCTTCTTTGAGCGTCTGCGCGACGCAGGTGTGGAGGTGGCACCGTTCCTGCCTGTCCGTTTCCCGTCGTTCACGTCGAAGGCCAACTACCGTGACCACCGAAAGATCATCGTCATCGACGGCAGGGTAGGGTATGTAGGCGGTATGAATGTCGCCCTGCGCTATGTGAAGGGAACGGGTACGCAACCTTGGCGCGACACCATGTGGCGACTGACGGGTGGCGTGGTCTATGCCTTACAACGGGCGTTCCTCGTGGACTGGTACTTCGTGGACCGCACGCTGATCACGGACCGCAAATACTATCCGGCTATTAATCATGATGAACAGCCTGTCGTCAACAACTGTGTGGTACAGGTGGTGACCAGTGGACCTACGGAGCACTATCCGGAAATCATGCAGGGTTTTGTGCGTACCATCCTGGCTGCGCGTCGCTACGTCTATATCGAGACGCCTTACTTCCTGCCCAACGAACCCGTGCTCTTTGCCCTGAAAACGGCAGCAGTAGGTGGTGTGGATGTGCGTATCATATGTCCGTTGCACCCCGAGGCATTCTTCACCGATTGGGCCTCACGCTCCTATCTGCGCGAGTTGCACGATGCGGGTGCCAAAATCTATCTCTACCAGGCAGGATTCTTGCATGCCAAAACAATGGTTACTGACGATGCTTTGTCGACGTGTGGCTCCACGAACCTCGACATTCGTTCCTTTGAGAACAACTTCGAGGTCAACGCCTTTGTCTATGATGAGGGTACGGCGCTGAGAATGAAGAAAATATTCTTGGATGACCAGAAGCAGAGTGTGGAAATGAGTGAACTGCCTCGACGCACCCATCCCCACTTTGGGGCCCGTCTGCTGGAGTCGCTCACCCGACTGGTGTCGCCACTATTATAAATCGTGGTTTATCTGAACAATGAGAAGTTCACGCTGCCATACGAGCGGTGCTCCACGAAGTGTGGATGCTGAGAGAAGTCGTAGTCTTTGCCATGTTCAAAGACGAAGATGCCGTCAGGCTTCAGCAGTTGCTTCTCGAAGATAAGGTCTGGAATCTGGGGCAATTCCTTCAGTGCATAGGGTGGGTCGGCAAAGATGAAGTCATACTGTTGCTTGCAGCTCTTCAGAAAGCGGAAGACATCGCCACGGATGGGAATGATGCCCTCACCACCCAGTTTCTTGACGCATTCCTGAATGAAGCGGTGGTGGTCGCGGTCCAGTTCTACGCTGACCACCTGGCTACAGCCACGCGACAACAGTTCCAGCGAGATGCTACCCGTACCCGAGAAGAGGTCGAGGGCCTGAGCACCCTCAAAGTCCACATACTGCACCAGCACGTTGAAGATGTTCTCCTTGGCAAAGTCCGTCGTAGGACGTGCCTTGAAGGTACGTGGTATGTCGAAGTGACGTCCCTTATATTTCCCTGTAATGATTCTCATCGTCCTTTGATATATAAGGTCATCAAGTCATACGGCATGCCCTTAATCTGACTGACGGGAGCACGGTTGAACTCTCCTGACGGATTGATATAGAAGACGCGCTTCACAAAACGCTGGGCCTCTTCCAACAGCTGGTCACGCTCGGGGATGTCACCAACGAGGTGCAACTCGTCGTGCTCTGCCTCCATCGACAGCTGCTTCCATACGGCCAACAGGTAGTACAACGCATCGTTGGGATTGTTGACGGTAAAGCTGTTACAGAACTTAAAACGATTCTGTGCAAAGCTGAACACCTCCATCTGTCTATCGTGGAAGTAGCCGAAGAGCTTATGGTGCTGCCCTGTATAGCTACGCTGGTGCAGATGGCGCCAGACAGGAGCAACGGCAGCCGTATAGCGTACGTCGCTGAAGTTGTCTTCGATAACGGTACGCAGGTCTTTCTGCACGGAGAACAGCACGACGGCATTCAGGTCGGGCAATACGGTATGCATCACCTGTTGCTGTTCCTGACCAGTGAAGGCATGTCGATAGAGTGTCTCTGCGTCTGCCTCATCAAACTCATTGGCAGGCACCATCAAGGTGGGGGTGTCGACCATTACGAGGACACGTTCAAAACTGTCCTCCAGCAAGGGCAGCGTACGCAGTGCCTCACGCAGATTGGCAGCCATTGAGATACTGCTGTTCAGCGCATAGTCTTCGAATTCTACATCGCTACCGTCGGCCACAGAGAACGAGAGGCGTCCTCTGCTGATGCGTATTACAAGTCGTTTCAGTCTGTTCTCCATCATTGCAGTATGCTCAGCACGCACAGCACGGCCAACGCCAGTGCCACGAGTGCCAGCAGGATATTTGTTTTGTGAATACTTGTCATTTCGCCTGCAAAATTAAGAAATAATTCTTAATTATCCATTGTCGAAGTCCGTTTTCTTTCTTATAATAATAATTTTTACTAGAAAAAAGGCTTCACATGATTCCTACAGGGATTGCTATGACAGTTCATCTGCTTCTTGCTATAGTCGGCTGTTGACTGATGGTGTACTTGACACGTAGGCGCACAAAGGGTTTGACCTGGTCGTGCAGATTCATATAGGTCTTGTTATGTCCACTTTGGCGGAGACGTCCGTAGAAGGGAACGGCAGCACCTACTCCGAGGTTGATGGAGAGCTCGCGGCTGGTCTGGATATTGGTGAAGATGCCGAAGCGTTCGGTCACCTGGCTAATCTCCATCTTCTCCGGATAATCTGTAACCTTGGGACGAAGATATATCTTGTCACTCTCCATCTCCATACCGAAGGAGAGACGCAAGGGGCGAGAGACCTGGTAGTTGAGGTAGTTGTTGACCTCCATGCAGCTGATGCTCCAATGGTTGTTGAACTGGTGGGTGTAGATGAACATTGGATAGAGCGGCCAGGATACGGAGGTACCAACCAAACAGATTAAGCCCAGTCCTAAGAAGGTCTTCTGGTTGCGCGTGATGCTGAAGATACCGCCAATCATGCTGGAAGCATCTTCGAAACCATACTGCGAGAAGTTTGCGGTACCCATCGCCATCAAGGTAAAAGGTTTGCCCAGCCAACGCGTATTGTAGTTGGCCATGAGGCTGCTGCCATAGTGGTGGTGCTCGCGAGGCACGTCAAACAACAGGGCACCGTAGGTATCGCTGGCATTCAACTCCTTGTTGCTATAGCGATAGAAGGGTGATACGGAGAGGGAGAACTGTTGGTTGCCGAGAACCTTGAGACTGGCTCGCACACGAGCAGCAACGCCGTGCTGCAGGCGTCCTTCTTCCAGCCGTTCACCTTTTTCACTTTTCCAATAATAGTCTGTATTGGTGGCGCCATCGACATCTGCCGTGATGCTGAATTTCTCACGAGGGTCAGCCAGCTGGCCATGGGCAAAGAGCATGCTAGTCAGAAAGAGCAGCGTAACCAAAAGTCTAATTTGTGTCATGGGTTGGTCTATTTTTCTTGTTCGTCTGCAAAGATACGAAATCACCTCGACAACGCCAAGACTTTTTCTCTTTTTGTGTACATATCTATCCATTGACATGCAGAAGATTTTGCTTGAAAACAAGTGTGACACACCCTCATCACAATAATATGGTATATTGCCCTAAACGGCTTATTTTACGGCATCTTGCACAACCAATCCTGCCAACATCATGCCAAAAATAGCGGTGATATGAACGATGCTGCCGTTGCCTTTGTCATCGGGGTCTATGGGCATTTTGTTCTCCAGAAGTTCGTCGCTATAGACGCACTGGAACTTACGCTTTGGAAACTGCTTGTCGCGTTTGAAACGGTTACGAAGGGCACGGGCAAGGGGGTCGCCCGTAACCTTCCAGAATTCAGCGGTCTTGATACGCGTAGGGTCGAGCTTAAGGGCTGCCCCCATGGACGAGAAGAGCTTCGCTTTGGTCTTGCAAGCCAAGAGGATGAGCAGCGCCTTGTCTTTCAGTGAGTCGATGGCGTCAATGATATAGTCGTAGTCCTCTAACCCAAACTGAGAGGCGCTATCTGCGTTGAAGACCTGTTGCAGGGCAGTAATCTCTGCCGATGGATTGATGGTAAGCAGACGCTCTTTGAGTGCGTCAACCTTCACCTGTCCCACAGTTTTCGTGGTCGCCATCAGTTGACGGTTGATGTTGGTGACACTCACACAATCGCTGTCGACAATCGTCAGCTTCCTGATGCCGCTGCGTACCAGACTCTCTGCGCACCAAGAGCCTACACCGCCCACACCGAAGATAATCACACGCTTCTCGGCAATGTGGCTCATGGCCTCGTCGCCTAACAATAGTTCCGCTCTGCGGAATATCTCTTGCTCTATTGCCATCTACATTATTCTACTTCTGCCACAACCTCTATCTCTACCAATGCGCCCTTGGGCAATGTCTTGACGGCGACAGCAGAGCGGGCGGGATAAGGCTCCGTGAAGAATTCTGCATAGACGGCATTCATGTCGGCAAAGTCGTTCATGTCAGCCAGGAATACGGTGGTCTTTACCACGTTGCTCATGCTAAGACCTACTTCCGCAAGGATGGCTTTGATGTTGTTGAGCGATTGACGCGTCTGTTCCTTGATAGCGCCTTCTACAAAACTGCCAGTGGCGGGGTCGATGGGAATCTGCCCAGAGGTATAAACGAGATTGCCTACTTGGATAGCCTGACTATATGGGCCGATGGCAGCGGGTGCCTTTGTTGTACTGATTGTTTTCATAAACCAAATTACTTAATTCGTGTGTCTACTCCTTGGCTGGTGCCTGCTTCAGCTGCTCCAGTGCTCTGCACAGCTGATCGGGACACGAGGTGCTCTTTGCACCACAGCGGATGCCGTTCAGACGAGGTATCACGTCGTCTATATGCTGCCCTCTCACCAGTTGGCTGATGCCTTGCAGGTTGCCATTGCAGCCACCCAGAAAGAATACCTGCTGGATAATATTGTTTTCGTCTGCTGTGACGTCAATCAGTTGCGAGCACGTTCCGTGCGTCTGATACTGTACATGTTTTGTCTTCATATCTCTCCTGTTTAGATAATCTTTGCGGGACAAAGTTACGAAAAATCTGGCAAACACCATCCATTAGTCGAATGAAAAATCTTGTAATGGTAGCAAGTTTCAAGAAAAAGTAGTATCTTTGCACCATCAATGATTGCTGACGAGCTAAAATATCGCATACGGGGTGCTTTCGGCTTTGAGCCGACAAAAGAGCAGCAGGAGGCCATAGATGTCTTTACGACATTCATGGGCGATCGTCATGAGCATGCTGTAATGATTATGCGAGG
>JAEEGK010031821.1_pt1 | contig 10369 bp, 8 predicted proteins | sample 8958771 | NCBI WGS metagenome assembly JAEEGK01 (sample SAMN16246547, study PRJNA631951) | gut metagenome | biome: gut microbiome; feature: rumen; material: SC-attached | host: Bos | place: Iran: Karaj | collected 2018-10 | reverse complement strand
CCTGAAAGCACTGAAGGATGCGCCTGACTGTGAAATACATTTAGTGACCAGCAAGGCGGCCCGGCTTACCTGGCAGCATGAAACCGACAGGCCTTTTGGGGAATTGACATCTTTGGCAGATGCGGTGTATGAAGAGGACGACCTCGCGGCAAAAATTGCCAGCGGCTCGTTCGTAACCGACGGTATGATTGTCTTGCCCTGCAGTATGAAGACTCTGGCGGGGATCGCCAGTGGCTACGCAGAAAACCTGCTGCTGCGGGCGGCGGACGTCTGCCTGAAGGAAAACCGGTGCGTGGTGCTATGCCCCCGGGAAATGCCGTTGGGGAAGATCCATCTGCACAACATGAGCCTGGCAGCCCAATACGGCTGTACCATCATCCCGCCGATGCTGACCTTTTATAACGGGCCCCGGACGGCAGAAGACCAGATCCATCATGTGGTGGGTAAAGTACTGTTGCAATTCGGGATCATCTATGAACGGATGAAGCCCTGGGAAGGAAGGCGGTAGCGGATATGTTTGAACTCACGCAAGGGGAAGGGAGATATCAGGTTCGGTTTCGGGCGCTGGCTGCCGATGGCAACGGGCTGGTGGTTTTTATCACCGGCGGGGAGCGGCCCCATTTGGGCGGTACAGCCCTGGCATCGCTGCCGCCGCACGGCTGCGGGGATCTGTCCCGCTGCGACACCTGGGACATCACACTGCCCGGCCATAAGGACAAAGAACTGGCCCGGGAGCTTGCGCGGAGAATTTGCCTCGCTGTGGGCGAACCTGTTTCCGTAAATGTGGGAATCCACACAGACAATGCTTCCTGGGAAGAGATACAGTACCTCTGCAATCAGGCGGAGGAACTGGCGGAACGGTTTATCAGCCAATATATTATAAATAAGTAAAAACGCGGTTGACACAGGTTGCAAATTTTTACATGATTTTACATAATCTTATATAATAAATTAAAGTGTTCAGGAGGAATGAAACATGGCAAAGAAAGCACCCCACAGACTTTATTTAACGGAAGAACAGATTCCCACAGCGTGGTATAACCTGCGGGCGGACATGAAGGAAAAACCCGAGCCCATGCTGAATCCCGCAACGGGCAAACCGGTATCCGAGGAAGACTTGTATCCTGTTTTCTGTAAAGAACTGGCCCATCAGGAGATGGATAACGATACACAGTATATCGAGATTCCCCCTGAAGTACTGGAGATGTACAAGAATTACCGTCCGTCCCCGCTGTGCCGCGCCTACAATCTGGAAAAAGCGCTGGATACTCCGGCGAAGATCTATTATAAATTTGAAGGCAACAACACGTCTGGCAGCCACAAGCTGAACAGCGCCATTCCCCAGGCCTATTATGCCAAAAAGCAGGGACTGAACGGTGTGACCACGGAAACCGGAGCCGGTCAGTGGGGTACGGCCCTGGCCGAGGCCTGCTGCTATTTCGGTCTGCCCCTGGAAGTGTTCATGGTGAAGGCTTCCTATAATCAAAAGCCGTTCCGCAAAGCAATCATGCAGACCTTTGGGGCCAGCGTGGTAGCCAGTCCCAGCAATACCACCAACGCGGGCAGGGCGATCCTGGCGGATAATCCGGATAACCCGGGAAGCCTGGGCTGCGCCATCTCCGAAGCGGTGGAACGGGCTGTTTCCGGCGACAATGTGAAGTATGTACTGGGTTCTGTGCTGAACCAGGTGCTGCTGCACCAGTCCATTGTGGGCCTGGAAAGCGCTAAGGCGATGGAGCTGCTGGATGAATATCCCGACGTAGTGGTAGGCTGTGCCGGCGGCGGTTCCAACTTAGGCGGCCTGATCGCGCCCTTTGCCAAAGACAAGCTGCAGGGTAAAGCCAATCCCCGTCTGGTGGCCATTGAGCCTGCCTCCTGCCCGTCCCTGACCCGGGGCCGTTACGCCTATGATTTCTGCGACACCGGTAAAATTACGCCCATGGCGAAGATGTACACCCTGGGCTGCACCTTCACCCCGTCGCCGATCCATGCGGGCGGGCTGCGTTACCACGGCATGGCGCCCATCCTTTCCAAGCTGTACCATGACGGCTACATGGAAGCCAAAGCCGTGGTACAGACCAATGTGTTCGAAGCGGCGACGCTGTTCGCCAAATACGAAAGCATCCTGCCTGCGCCGGAATCCGCTCATGCGATTCTGGGCGCCATTGAAGAAGCAAAACGCTGCAAGGAAGAAGGCCGCAGTGAGACCATCCTGTTCGGCCTTACCGGTACCGGCTTCTTTGATATGCTGGCCTATGAAAATTATCAGGCCGGCAATTTGAACGACTATATCCCCACGGACGAGGAACTGGCGGTGAGCATGGACAGACTGCCGAAGATTCCCGGTGTGCAGGAATAACTGGGAAGGAAAGAAATTAAGACCAATTCTGCAACAGGAGGTAACTGCTGACAATTACAAAAGAGCGAATCCAGGGAAAACGGCATTGACAATGGATTTGGAGTTTGTTAAAATAGGACGTGTTAGCAAATGCTAACGCGTCCTATTACTATTTTACGATCTGTTTTGAAGGAACTATGTTAACCACTGTCTGTTTCGCAAGCTATCACATTGAACCCGGCACCAAATTACGTACTCTCATTGATGTTCCGCATACGCTGAACGCGATTCCGGCAACGTTTATCAATGGGAAATATGACGGTCCTACCGTGCTCGTCACCTCCGGCGTACACGGCAGTGAATATCCGGGCATTGCCGCCTCCATGGAGCTTGGCAGGGAGTTGGATCCCAAAGACATCCATGGCTGTCTCATCATCATGCACCCTGTGAATGTTTCGGCCTTTTGGGCGCGCATGGCGGAGACCTGCCCCGAGGACGGGCTTAACCTGAACCGCGTTTTCCCCGGCAATTCTACGTTCAGCCGCACCTATAAGCTTGCTGATTTCCTGCTGCGCGAATTCATCCTCAAGGCTGACTACTACCTTGACCTGCACAGCGGCGACCTTCAGGAAGATCTGCATCCCTATGCCTATTTTCCCGGCAACGCTTCGGAAGAGGTCAACAATAAGTCCCGCGAGCTTGCCAGCCTGATCAACGTGGAGTACATGGTACGTTCTACCGCCAGGACGGGTGCGTACAACTGCGCGGCGCTGCACGGTGTGCCCAGCATTCTGGTGGAGCGCGGCGGTACGGGTTTCTGCTGTCGCGAGGACATCGACGAGTACAAAGACGATGTTATGCATGTCCTGCAGCATGTTGGCATGATTCCCGATTACGATCACGGCCATATCCATACATTCACGCCCCAGGAACTGACCAACATCGAATACCTGGAGGCTGCCAGGCCTGCGTGCTGATATCATGCAAAGCACAGCGGCGAGATGATTGAGAAAGGCGAGCTGTTGGGTTATACTACTGACTTTTTTGGCGAAAAACAAGAAGAATTCCGTGCCAAATTCAGCGGTGTGATGCTTTACATGACTCCGGCGTTTTCCATTACCCCGGGCCGTGTGCTCTGTGCATACGCTGAGCTGCCGGAGGACTATGTGCCCCAGGCTCCGCACAATCATGTGCACACCCATGCGTTGCCGGAAAAAGTGAGTGACTAAGCCGGGGGATATCGAAACCGCGTCATTGCAGTTTAAGGAATAACAAAAGAATATTGGTCATCGGAGGACAGTACGCCGTAGCGTAGGGGATCGTAAAGCATCAGCTTTGCAGGCCGCCTGTCAGATAAGATGTCGAGTGAGCTCGGTTTTACGCAATTATTGTTGCGTAAGAACCGGGCTGTTTTTTTGGAGGATATATGGATTCTGAAATCTTTGGTAAGATGCCGCCCACCCGGCTGTTCTTCCACTGCGCGGTACCTGCGGTGGTCACATCGGTGTTCGGCGCGTTGTATTCCGTGGTGGACGGCATGTTTGTGGGCCGTTATCTGGGAGAGGACGCCCTTGCCGCAGTGAACCTGGTCATGCCGGTTATCATGATTGTCGAGGCCCTGTCCAATATGATTGCCACCGGCGCGTCGATCAATATCTCTATTCTTCTGGGCGAACAGAAACGCGAAGAGGCGTCGCGGGTCTTTTCGTTTTCCGTCAGGTTCATCCTGCTGTTTTCCTGCCTGATCGGCCTGCTGGGTTATTTTTACGCCAGGCCCTTTGTGGCCCTGATTTCCCCCGGCGCAGGCGAGGCAGCCATCTCCCTCGGCGCGGATTATCTCCGGGTCTATGCTGTGTTTTCACCGCTGGTGCCGATTTATTACGCCACGGACAATTTTCTGCGCGTCTGCGGCAAACAAAAGATCAGCATGCAGATTAATATTGCAACCCAGATTTCCAATGTGGTACTGGACTTTGTCCTGATTGCAATTCTGCACCAGGGAATAAAAGCGGCCGCCGCGGCGAGCTGCGCGTCCATTGCCATGGGCTCGGTGATCACGCTGGTCCTGTTTGCGGGAAACCGCATGGATCTGTACTACACCAGAGGAAGTATCCCTGTGGCGCGGTTTTTCCGCGTAGCGGTCAACGGCGCCAGCGAATTTTTCAGCAGCATTGCCAATTCCGTCATGAGCGTCGTCATGAACCTGTTCCTGTTAAAATATGGAGGGGCTACCGCCGTGGCGGCATTTTCCATCGTCATGTACGTGGACAGCATCATCGGCATGCTGAACTTCGGCATCAGCGACGCTCTTCAGCCTGCCATAAGCTATTGCTACGGCGCTGGGCACCTGGACAGGATGTGGGCCATATTCAGGAGAGTCCTGTTTGCGACCATCCTCACTGCGCTGGCCGCGTTCCTGTTTATGCTGCTGGCAGGCCCCTATGCGGCGGCGTTCTTTATTAAACCGGGCGATACGGAACTTTTGGCTGTCAGTAAGATTGCGATTCGGATCTTTGCCTTCTCTTACCTCGCAGGCTGGATCGACATGTGTTTCTCTTCCTTCTTTACGGCTTTGGACAGGCCGGCCCGGTCTTTCCTTGTGTCGCTATTCGGGACATTGGTGTTTCCCATTTCGTTCCTGTTCCTCCTTTCCGGATTATGGGGACTTACCGGAGTCTGGCTGATGGCGCCTGTTTCGACGATTACCAGCGGTATCCTGACCCTTGCTCTTGCCAGGTCGCTGAAACTCAAACGGGGAAGCCTTCCGGTTTCGGAACGTTAGACGCAAAAAAAGCAGCCGCCCCAGTAATCCGGAGCGGCTGCTTTCAGACTTTCAGATGTTTAGTTTGCAGTTTGGCGTCAATTCCCGTGGCAATGATGATCCGCGCAATGGTTATGACCGCAACTGCCATCCTGATGGTCATGATGCCCATGGTGATCGTGGTGGTCGCAGCGGGCATTTGGATCGAATTCCAGCGTTCCCTCTGCCAGCGCCTTTGCCGCTGCGTCAGCGGACCCTTTTACACCGGCGTAGAGTTTGATGCCCGCGTCAGCCAGCGCCATTTGCGCCCCCATACCGATTCCCCCGCAGATCAGGGCATCAACCTTTGCCGCCTGAAGGAATCCGGCAAGGGCGCCGTGCCCGTGCCCGTCCGTATCTACTACCTGCTCGTTTATAATGCTGCCTCCTTCGGCGTCATACAACTTAAAATGTTCAGAATGTCCGAAATGCTGAAAAACTTCCCCGTTTTCATACGTAACTGCAATTCTCATTGACATACTTCCTTTCTCCAAAATGATCTGGTTGATTAAGACCGGCTCGAATTCACAGCAACCGCTTGCTTTTTAATCTTCGTCATCTTCTACCACCTGGCCGTACCCCACAAGGATAGTTCCTTTCGGTGCGGAAAGGGCCGGGCAGACGTACAGGATAACGCCGGAGATTTCCGCGTAATATTCTGTGATGGTCTGACCGAACAGGTCGGTAGTGCGTCCCAGTACCTGGCCTTTCTGTACGAAGTCGCCGCTGTGGATGTGATGGAACCAGCACCCGGTCTCCATGGATTCCAGATAAATCATGTCAGTGATATCCCGGGGATAATAGTGACGCGGTTTGACCGGAAGTTCAAACATTTTCAACCGTCGCAGGATATTGCGGATATCGTCTTTGTAGGCTTCGATATCCTCATGCAGGCAGAGCCCTGCGCCGCCCCGTTCAATTAAAATGGAGGGCAGGCCGGTGCTGGCTGCGTAGTTGTAGGCGCCGCCGGTAGCCAGGGAGCGGACCATGTACTCCACGTCTACTACTTTCGCTATACGCTTGGAGGCCTTTTCCACTTCCGGGGTAGGCTGGCCCGGATAATACACATAGGGATGCAGGCTTTCATGGATATCACCACTGTGCATGTCCACATAGTAGTCCGCAATGGTGAACAGGTTACTGCTGATGAGGTAGGCGGTCTTATCCGCCAGGGTGCCCAGGGGGGTGCCGGGGAAGACCCGGTTCAGGTTTTTTCCATCCTCTGGAACGATGAATTCACGACGCGCCCAGAAGCCCTGGATATTGACCGGGTGCAGAATAATCAGGCAGCCGTGCACATGCTCCGGCTCAATGTCCCGGCCCAGTTCTATGGCCGCGGCGATGCCCGGATATTCGCCGCCGTGGATACCGGCAGTAATCAGCAGGGTGGGTCCGTCTTCCACACCGTTGATTACCGTCAGGGGTATTTTCGTCATCGTATCGGGAACCTGCAGCATAGTCCGCAGCTTGGTTCCCCGTTTTATTTCCAATCCGCAGATCGTCATGTCTTTTGACATAGAGGAATCTCCTTTTCTTTGAAAATTTACGTGGGTATTATAACATAAAAAACATGTTATTTACAAGATTTTAAGACACTTAATAATAATTATTATTAGTTTTGTCTATTATAGTTTGGATATATTTATAAATATACTTTAAAATGCTACCGGAAGATTGTTTCAATGATTGCAAAACCCGCATAGTTTCTGATTTCAGATCTGTTGAACACTTCTTGTTTCCGAAGCGGTTTATAATGATGTAAATTGTAGTTTTCTCTTGCAAAGAATGCATCAATTTGATATAGTAAGCGTAATAATAATCTATCTCAATAAATTGAATAAAAGGCTGTGGCCAATCTTGTCAACAGGGTTTTAAAGGAGTGAAAACGATGAAGAGGAGTTATACAGGCGCAGCGGTTTCCCTGTTGCTGGCAGGAATGCTGGCAGTGACGGGGTGCGGCGGAACGGAAAAAAAGGACGCGGATAAGCCTGCGGAAAAGGCTGCGGCAAAACCGGTCGCCGGGCTGACGGTATACACGTCCGTTTACAACGGGATGGTACAGGAAATGGCCAAGCCGGTTGTGGAACAGCAGCTGAAGGACGTGAAGGTGAACTGGCAGACGGCCGGCAGCGAAAGTGTGAAGGCGAAGCTTCTGGACGAGATGAAAGGCGGCAAGGCAGAAGCAGATCTGGTGATGATTTCAGATCCTGATTTTTACCTGCAGCTGAAAAAGGACGGAAAGCTGCTGAACTATAAGTCGCCGGAATCGGCGGAACTTGCGGAACCCGTAGACGCAGACGGCGCTTTTACGCCCATTCGCATCAGCGCCATGGTGATAGCCGTACATAACGATAAGATAAAGGAACCTCCCAGGAGCTGGAAGGATTTGCTGGATCCCAAATATAAAGGGAAGATCGCCATGCCCAATCCGAAAGCAGCAGCTACGGCACTGGCAACCGTGGCGGCACTGAAGGATAAATACGGCTGGGAGTACTGGGAAAAACTGAAGGCAAACGGTGTGGTCGTGAGCAAAACCCAGGAAATGCGTGAAAAGTTTGCTCATGGCGAGTATCCCATTATTATTAACATGGAAGAAAACGCTCTGAAACAAAAAATGAGCCAGGGCGTAAACACTACCATTATTTATCCGGAAGAGGGCAGCGTACTGGTACCGGGCTACATCGGTATCCTGAAGGATACGAAAAACCCTGAGGGCGCCAAGAAGCTGGTGGACTGGTGGCTGAGCCGGGAAGGACAGTCGGCCATGAGCCTGGCCTATATGCACCCGGTGAAGTACGGCGTGAAGGAACCTGCCGGCGCGCAAAATCTGATGGAACTAAGGATTCATTCGCTGCCGGTGAATTGGAATAAGCTGGCGGTTGAAGAAAAGCAGGTTAAAGAAAAATTTGCTGCTATCATGAAGTGATTACGGTCCAGTTTTGCTCAGTTTTTTGCAGAATATACCGGTGCTGCGGTGCGATTCAAGCTGCAGCACTAAGTTAAAAAATCATAAGAAACTCAGGTGACTACGTTTGGCTAAAACCCTTGATCTTACTAACGGCCCCATTGCACGCAAACTGCTGCTGTTTGCGCTGCCCCTGCTTGGCGCCAGTCTGATTCAACAATTATATACGACCGTTGATATTCTTTTTGTCAGCAATTATTTGGGAACGGGAGCTTCGGCAGCTGTGGGGGCCAGTGTATTGCTGAACTCGGCGCTGGTAAATCTTTTTACAGGTATAAGCATCGGCGCCGGTGTGGTCATTGCCCAGGCCTTCGGCCGCAAGGAAGAAGTGCAGCTCAGTAAATCCATCCATACTTCTATGATGCTGGGTCTAATCGGCGGCGTGCTGCTAACCATTATCGGCGAGTTTTCCGGTTCTGCATTTTTGAACGCGGTCAACACACCGGCCAGTATTTTTCAGGATGCCCTGGACTATGTACAGGTATTCTTCCTGGGACTGACCTTTATGCTGGTTTTTAATATGGCGGCCGGCGTTATGCGGGCTTTGGGCAATTCACAGACGCCCATGCTGATCCAGCTGGTGTGCGGTATTATTCATGTAGTAACGAATTTCCTGTTTATCAAATATATGTCCAACGGAATTCTGGCGGTAGCCTGGTCTTCGGTTCTGTCCCAGGTGCTTTCGGCGATTATTGCTGTGTACTACCTGCTCCATGATGATGTCATGAGCATTCCGAAACTGGCCGTTGACCGGCCGCTGATGCGGGAAATCATCCGCATCGGTCTGCCTGCGGGTCTGCAAGGTGTAGTGGTTACCCTTTCCAATGTATTCGTACAGTATTTCATCAACGGGTTCGACGTGGTGGCTATCGCGGCCTTTACTGCTTACTACCGGATCGAGCTGCTGTTCTATATGCCGCTGGTCGCCCTGGGCCAGGCCATGATGACATTTACCGGGCAGAATGTGGGGGCAAGGCTCTATGACCGGGTGAAGAGCGGTTTGCGTACAACGCTGATTTTCGGCGTGGGCTACTCGCTGGTGCTGGCAGCCATCCTGCTCTACTTCGGGCGGGAGACTTTCGGTGTCTTTTACACGGACCCTGCTGTCATTGATATGGGTGTCACCATTATCTGGATTTCCTTCCCGTTCTATTTCTTCTATGTATTTCTCGAGGTCTTTGCGGACACGCTGCGCGGCGGTGGTCTGTCAGACGTACCGATGTATATCGTGCTTTTCAATCAGTGCCTGCTGCGAACGGTCATCCTGTTCGGGTTTATGCAGCTGGCTCACGATATCCGCCTGCTGGTGGCCGTCTACCCCATAACCTGGGGAACGGCCGGCGCCATGTTGTACTGGTATTACCGGAAAGGCACGTGGATGATACAGCCTCCGGTGTAACGATGATTTATTCAACGATTTCTCCTGAGCGGCTAGGATATTTGTGAAAACTAAAACGGAAATTAATAATAAAAAGTACTAATAAGATTAGCGATTTTATTGACAATGGATTTTAGATATGATAACATTATCACAGTTAAAAATCGTACTTGCAGAGCCTTGAAAGAGCAGTAACACCTTACCATCAAGCGAAAGAAACGTTGCTTTCGTCGAAAAGTAAGCAATAGGGAACAGGTTTCACAGGGTGAACAGTAGTCTTCTTATTTTCACCTTTTTATTTAATATCTAACTTGGAAAGGAAGGAACTCTATGAAAAAATTATCTAAAAAATCCGCCGCATTATTGGTAGCAGGTCTCGTTACCTGTGGTCTGTTAGCCGGTTGCGGCGGTGGCGACAAGAAAGATGCTCCGAAAGATGGCGGCAAGGCAGCTGTTAAAGTACTGAACTTTGGCTGCCAGATGTATTCCGACGGTCTGATCGATCCGACCCTCCAGACCAACACCGCCTGGAATGTAAGCCGCTTTGGCATCGGCCAGACCCTGTTCAAATTTGATGACAACGTAAAAGCTGTTCCGCAGCTGGCAGAATCCGCTACTCCCAGCGACGGCAACAAGACCTGGACGTTCAAACTGAAAAAGGGTATCAAGTTCAGTAACGGCGTTGAAATGACGGCTACCAAGGTTAAGGAATCCCTTGACTGGGTACGTGAAAAAGGCGCCAAGGGTTCCACCAACCCCACCAAGTTCCTGGATGCCAAGGCTGTCGTAACAGCTGACGATAAAGCCGGCACCATCACCATTAAATCCGAAAAAGCCTATGCCAATATGCCGGCAAGCCTGGCCGACCCCGCAATGTGCATCTTGGAT